>Ga0114972_10002174_pt1 | contig 14655 bp, 9 predicted proteins | sample M_140807_EF_Meta_FD_87354 | JGI IMG/M metagenome (GOLD analysis project Ga0114972, IMG submission 87354) | Freshwater microbial communities from Lake Montjoie, Canada to study carbon cycling - M_140807_EF_MetaG | ecosystem: Environmental > Aquatic > Freshwater > Lake | place: Lake Montjoie... | reverse complement strand
GGTGCTGTCAAATCTGGCGCTGATTTTCGCCAATCGTTATTGGAGCCGAATCGCGCTGCCTGGGCGGGGTTCAACGAATGCTGCCTTCGCTTGGATCGCGGGGGCAACCGTCGCCTGGCTGGCAATCGTCCTCGGTGTCAGTCAGGTCAGTCGCCTGTTTTCGTTCGAGCGGCCATCGCCCGGCTTGATGATGCTGGCAGTCGGGGCGGCCGGGGCAAGTCTCGTGTGGTTCGAGGCCATCAAGTGGCGCGCCCAAGCGCGTTGAGGACACCGTTGGCCGTCGCGACGCCGCTGGCAAAGCAGGCGCTCAGGAGATAGCCGCCGGTCGGTGCCTCCCAGTCGAGCATTTCGCCGGCACAAAACACACCGGGCAGATCGCGCAGCATGCATCGTTCGTCGAGGGCATCGAAGCGCACCCCCCCTGCGGTGCTGATCGCTTCTGCCACCGGGCGGGCGGCGATCAGCTTCAGTGGCCATGACTTGAGTTCGGCTGCCAATTGCAGCGGGTCACGAGCCAGAACATCAGCGAGGTCGGCTGCACTGTAGCGCTCGCGAAGCAGCGCGGCTTTGAGACCATCAAGACCGGCAGCCTGCTTGAGATGCCGCGGTAAGGAGCGTGTCGCACGATCACGGGCCAGCGCGGCGCCCAGCGCTTCAAGACCTCGCCCGGCCACAAGATCGAGTTGCACCGTCGCGTGGCCGTGCCGCGCGATCGCGTCGCGGATGCGCGCAGACGCAGCGTAGACCAGACTGCCTTCGATGCCGCTGTCGGTCACAACGAACTCGCCTTGCCGATCGAAGTCCGGCTGGTATCCGTCGCGAAAATGCAATCGCACCGACTTCATCGGTGCCCCCGCAAATCGCTGCGCGAAATAGGGGCTCCAGCCTTTGCCCGAGCCTTCAGTCTCGACATCGAAGCCACAGTTGGCGGCTTGCAGCGGTGCAAGCCGCACGCCGCGCGAATCCAGCCATGGCACCCAGGCGCCGTCGCTGCCGAGTTGCGGCCAGCTCGCACCGCCGAGTGCCAGAACGACCACCTCTGACTCGATGCTGACCCCGCCCTGCGGTGTCGCGAAACGAAGCAGGGTCGGCGCATCGCCTTCGGCCCAGCCCTGCCATCGATGACGGGCATGCAGGCGAAGACCTTGAGCGCGCAGGCGATGCAGCCAGGCTCGCAGCAGGGGCGCTGCCTTCATTTCGACTGGAAAGACCCGCCCCGAGCTGCCAACGAAGGTTTCGATGCCGAGCGCGTGCGCCCAGTCTCGCAGCGCCTGAGGCGGGAAGCTCGCCAGCCATCGAGCGATCTCGGGTGCACGGTCGCGGTAGCGTTCGGTGAAGGGACCGATCGGCTCGCTGTGGGTCAGGTTCAGGCCGCCCTTGCCGGCAAGCAGGAACTTGCGCCCGACCGAGGGCATGGCATCGAAGAGGTCGACCCGCAGGCCAGCCTGCAGCAGGCGCTCTGCGGTCATCAGGCCGGCGGGGCCGCCGCCGATGATGGCGACCTGATGGGTGCTCACCGATGGGTGCTCACGGATGAGTACTCACTGAGGTGTGCTAAATGTCATTCGATCGCATTATCCGCGACTCCGCACGCCCAAACGACAACGGGGGCCAAAGCCCCCGTCGACATCCGGATGATGACCGGCAGTCTCAGTTCTGATTGCTCTTCATGACCTGTTCCATCACGCGGTCGAGGTTGAAGCTGCCCGGCTTCTGTCGCGGCGGGAACTCCTTGAAGCTCTGCAGCCACTGACCGACATAAGCACTGGCGGGGGCAATCGCGAACATATGTTCGAGATACCAGCGCTGATAACCGATCGCATGCTCAGCCTGCGCGCGCTCGAAGGGGTCCATGCGCAGGTTGGTCAGCAGGGGGGCGCGCAGCGGCGTGAAGGGCTTTTGCCAGACGCTCATGCCTTCGGCCTCCTGCATCAGGAAGGTGACCTTCCAGTTGTCGTAACGAAGCGCGGCGACGCTGCCGTCATCGGTCCAATAGATGAACTCGCGGCGCGGCCACGCCGCTTCGCCGCGCAGTGCAGGGCCCAGGTCGTAGCCGTCAAGATGCACCTTGTAGTTCATGCCACCGACCGAGCGACCCTTGAGCAGCTCGTCCTTGACCGTCTTGTCGCCGGCAGCACTGAGCAGGGTGGTGAGCATGTCCTCATGGGCGCCGATGTCGTTGATCACCGTGCCGGGCTTGATGGTGCCGGGCCACTTGATCATCGTCGGCACGCGATAGCCGCCTTCCCAGTTGGTGTTCTTCTCACCGCGGAACATGGTGGTGCCGCCATCGGGCCAGGTGAAGGTCTCGGCACCGTTGTCGGACGAGTACATGATGATGGTGTTGTCGTCCAGGCCGAGTTCCTTGAGCTTGGCCAGCACCTGCCCGACATGCCCGTCGTGCTCGACCATGCCATCGGCATAAATGCCCAGGCCGGTCTTGCCTTCGGACTCTTTTTTCAGGTGCGTGAAGATGTGCATGCGGGTGGAGTTCCACCACATGAAGAAGGGCTTGTTGGCCTTCTTGGCCCGCTCCATGAAGTCGAGCGCCTTGACGTTGACTTCCTCGTCGATGGTCTCCATGCGCTTCTTGGTGAGCGGACCGGTGTCGGTCATGCGGCCGTCTGCAAAGCTGTGGATCACGCCGCGCGGGCCAAAACGCTTCTTGAAAGCCGGATCCTTGGGATAGTCGGGGTTCTCCGGCTCTTCCTCGGCATTGAGGTGGTAAAGGTTGCCGAAGAACTCATCAAAACCATGCTTGGTCGGCAGGGTGTCGTCGGTATCGCCGAGGTGATTCTTGCCGAATTGCCCGGTCATGTAGCCGCGGGCCCGCAGCAGGCCGGCAATCGTCGGATCTTCTTTTTTCATGCCTTCTGGGGAGCCCGGCAGACCGACCTTGGTCAGGCCGGTGCGAATCGGTGACTGGCCGGTGATGAAGGCGGCACGGCCGGCGGTGCAGCTTTGCTGGCCGTACCAGTCGGTGAAGAGCGCGCCGTCGCGGGCGATGCTGTCGATATTGGGCGTCTTGTAGCCCATCATCCCGCGGTTATAGGCGCTGATGTTGAACTGGCCGATGTCATCGCCCCAGATGATCAGGATGTTCGGCTGACGGGTGGTCTGGGCGCTGGCGGTGGCAGTCATCAGCGCGAACAGCAGGCCGATGCACCGGGCGCGCCAATGTGTCGGAAGTCTTGAGCTCATAGTTGGTTTTCCCTGTTGTTGATGGATTTCTCATACTGAATGAACCAAGTGTCAGCTTTACCAGCCGGGCGGAGTTTTTCATCCGGATTCGAATTGGTCAATGACTTAAAATCCGAGTTTTGATACGTTTTTTGTATCACGATGCGGACCCATGAATGATCTTCGTTTAATCGGCCTGGCGATTGCGCTCTCCGAACACGGGAATTTTCGTCGTGCGGCCGATGCGCTGAATCTGTCGCAACCGAGTCTGTCACGAGGCATTGCCGAGCTCGAGCGATCGCTTGGCGTGTCGCTCTTTGACCGAACCCCTAAAGGAGTCGTGCCGACCGCGTTCGGTCGTGTGCTGCTCGACCGGGGGCAAGCGGTGCTGCGCGATGCCGCGCGGCTGCGGCGCGAGATCGATCTGCTTGCAGGGCTTGAGACCGGTGCACTGAGTGTGGCGGCGGCGCCGGTCCCGGGCGAGTCCACCGTGGCGGTGACCATGGGGCAGTTGGCCTTGCGATTCCCAAAGCTGCGAATGAAATTGATCGTTGCCGATCCGGACAAGGTGATCGCAGATGTCCTGAGCGGCGAGATCGATATCGGCGTTGCCAGCGTGTTTGGTTATGAAAATGACCGCCAGCTCACCATCGAGGCGCTGTTGCCGGTGCCGGTTTTTCTGGCTTGCCGACCAGGTCACCCCTTGACGAAGCAGATGGCTCCGACATTGAAGCAGGTGCTTTCCTATCCGTTTGCAGGACCGCCGTTGCGGGGTGTGCATGCCGAAACTGCCGCTGCCGCAGCAAACTCGGATGATCGGGCGAGGCGGCGTATATCGAGCGGATTGCAGTCGCCTGCGGCAAGCGACTCGCGCGGCGCGACGTTCACGCCGCAGATCAGCGTCAGTTCAATGGAAGCGGCCCGATTGATTGCCCTGAACAGCGATGCGGTGTTTGCCGCGCCGGCGAGTTTTCTGGCCAATGATGTGGCCAGCGCCCGATTGGTACGGCTGAATGTCGATGTGCCTGAAATGAAAACCTCGCACGGCATCATTCGCACCGCTGATCGATCGCTGAGTCCGGCTGAGCGAGTCTTCATCGAACTGCTGCGCGAGGTCGAGGCGCAAGCGCATCAGAGTGGAGCAGCCCCTTTTTCCTGATGGCAGGCCATGCAGGAAAATCGGGTGTTGATCATCGAGGTGAACTCGGGTTCTTCTGCTTTTGCTGAGTTGAGCATGGCCGGTAGCGTATCGAGCTTCGCCAGCCTTCTTTCCAGCACGTCCCGGTACGGCCACTGTGCATAGGTCTTTGACAGACGGGCCGCCTCGTACATCGCCCTGGCATTAGGCAGATCATTTGCCCTGGCCAGCATGTCCCCGAAATTGAGGAAAAAGCCCTCGAAGTTGTGGGGGGCGATCCAGGAGTTCCAGCAGGCGCGCTTGGGGCCTTCCGTTGTCTCGAGCACCATGTACTTGCCAAGATCAGGTCGATTGCGGCTGATCTTCTCGCCGAAGCAGAGATCCAGGGTGTCCCACTGCTGGGCAAGGCCCTCCTTGAACGGCGCGCTGTCGGGCGGATTGATGCTCATCACATAGCCGCTGGTAAAAAGATTGAACTCGGGCCACATCGCGACCGCGTGCTTCATCTCGTAATAGCCCTGGCGCAGCTGCTTCTCGTTTTTGAGGATGCCGGCCTGCGCCATGGTGAATCCGGCATAAAAGCCGCGATAGCGGGCTTCGTCCGGCGACAGCAGCACGGCTTCCTCGAACAGTCGGCGCGCTTCGGTGGCATGTTCAACGATGCGTGCGCTCGGTGCCTTGCGATTGCGCTCGCTGAACTTCCAGGCATGCAGCCAGCCGGTGTGCGACAGGGTCAGCGGATCAGCCGGATTGGCGAGCACCACCTGCATATGGGATTCGAGCAGATCGTCGATGCGATCGTATTGCCCGCTGTGCAGTGCATCCCAGAAGGCGCTGGCCTGCAGCTGCGCGCGGTCTGACGGCGGGCTGGCGACCTTGGCTGGCGCGGTGGCGGTGGCCAGCCAGGAGCAGCCGGTGAAGGCCAGTGTGACGAGGGCGAGTAGCAGTCGCATCGGAAGACTCCTGAGAGCGTGGTGGTTCGGTCGCATTGTCATTTGCCTTGGGAGGACGGGATATGTTGTCGGTGTCTAGATAGTCTGAAGGGATGATCTATACATTGTCAAGATAAGGGCGGCAGCCTCGCGATAAGATCGCTTGGTGACAACGACCTTGCGCCGCAGGCGCTCCCCCCGAATTGCCGACCGCCAGACAAAAGAAAAAGCCCGTTGATCGCTATCACCATGGCGATTTGCGAAATGCCCTGATTGCGCAGGCCTGGGCGATCATCGACAAACGGGGTCAGTCAGCGCTGTCGATGCGGGCAGTGGCCGAAGCGCTCGGTGTGTCGCATGGCGCCCCTGCCCATCATTTCGCCGACAAGGATGCCCTGCTGAGTGAGCTTCGGACGCAGGCTTGGGGTGCTTTTGCCGATGCCCTGGAGTCTGCGGGCGATGCACCCGATGCGCTTCGCCATATGGGCCGGGCTTATGTGGCCTATGCGCTGGCACATCCCCAGCGGATGGCGCTGATTTTTCGCAGCAGCAGTGGTGAACAGTCGCCCGAGACCGAAGCGCAATCAATGCGGGCGTGGGCGGCACTCAGCACGGCGGTGGCCCGGCATATCGGCCCGACAAGGGCCGCCGATCAGCGGCTGCTCTCAGTGCTGTCGGTCGCGGCGTGGGCCCAGGCCCATGGACTGGCGATGCTCTGGACGGATGTCAACCTGCCGCCGGGTTTGCCGCACGGAAAAAGCGCGCAGCCGCTGCATGACGCGGCGCTCGATGTGCTCTATGCCGGCATGACGGCGATGCTGGGGCCCGCATCATCGACGCCGCAAGACCCGCCCGCCTGAACGCTGGCGGGCTGAAGACGACTCAGGTCGGCTTTCGCGGACGCTTGACGGCTGGCCTGGGCATCACATCGGACTCGCTGATCCGAAGCGGCTGACTGCCGACCCTGACGGTCTGCAGATGCTTCAGGGTCTTCTTCGGAAGTCCTGCCGACAGCTCGATCAGGCTGTACGTATCGAAGATCTCGATTCGACCGATATGCTTGGCTTCCAGGCCAGTCTCATTGGCGATCGCGCCCACGATATTGCCCGGCTTGACGCCATGAATGTGGCCGATCTCGATGCGATAGGCCTGGCTGCCCAGCTTTGCAGGCTTGGCATCGATCGGTTCATGCGCCGCCTGACTGGCCCGTTCGCGCCATGTCGAGGGTGGCGGCGAATCAGGCGATGAAAAGGCCGCAGAGGGCTGTGCCCGAGCTGGCCGTTCGATCGGCGCTGCGGTCTTTCGGGCCGCGCGGATTGGACGATCTTCCGACCTGTCTGCCTGGAAAGAAGGCATTGGGCTGGATGACATTGGGCCAGGTGCGTCAGGCCCGGACTTCGCTCCGCGTTCGGGACGGGCGAGCAGCAAAGGCACGCCGCCCCGCGACATCTTGGCGAGTGCTGCTGCGATTTCGATGGCCGGCACGTTGTGCTCGTTTTCATAAGCTTCGACGATCGCGGCAAACACATCGAGCTCGCCATCGGCGAGCGTCTGGCTGATCTGCTCCTTGAAGCGAGCGATCCGCACGTTGTTGACCGTGGTGATCGTCGGCAGCTCGAGCTGCGAGATCGGCTGACGTGTTGATCGTTCGATGGCCTTGAGCAGGCTGCGCTCGCGCGGCGTGATGAAAAGTATGGCCTCGCCGCTGCGACCGGCACGGCCGGTGCGGCCGATGCGGTGGGTGTAGCTCTCTGGATCGGAGGGCACGTCATAGTTGATGACATGGCTGATCCGATCGACGTCGAGCCCGCGCGCGGCCACATCGGTAGCTACCAGGATATCGATGCTGCCGTCCTTGAGCTGACCGACCGTGCGCTCGCGATGCTGCTGCTGCATATCGCCATTGATGGCGGCTGCCGAAAATCCACGCGCCATCAATTTGACCGCGAGTTCTTCAGTCGCCAATTTGGTGCGGGCAAAGACGATGATGCCGTCGTAATCCTCGGCTTCGAGCAGACGGGTGAGCGCATCGAGCTTGTGCATGCCGCTCACCAGCCAGTAGCGCTGACGGATGTTGTCAGCGGTGCCGGTCTTGGCAGCAACCATGATTTCGGCCGGATTCTGCAATTGCGTCTGCGCGATCCGCTTGATCGCAGCGGGCATCGTGGCCGAAAAAAGCGCGGTCTGTCGGGTCTTGGGCGTGTCCTGCAGGATCCGCTCGACCTCGTCGATGAAGCCCATGCGCAGCATTTCGTCGGCCTCGTCGAGTACCAGGGTCTTGAGTTTCGACAGGTCGAGCGAGCCCTTGTCGAGATGGTCAATCACCCGACCCGGCGTACCGACCACAACATGCACGCCGCGCTTGAGCGAGGACAGTTGCGGCCCATAACTCGCCCCGCCATAGATCGGCAGCACATGGAAACCCGGAATATGAGCGGCATACCGCTGAAACGCCTCTGCGACCTGAATCGCGAGTTCGCGTGTCGGGACCAGCACCAGCGCCTGCGGTACGGTCTGCTTGAGATCGAGACGAGACAGAATCGGCAGGGCAAACGCTGCGGTCTTGCCAGTGCCTGTCTGGGCCTGTCCCAGCAGATCGCGGTTCGCGAGCAGCAGCGGGATGGTGGCCGCCTGAATCGGCGACGGGGATTCATAGCCGACATCATGCAGGGCCTGCAGCAGGGCAGGGCTCAGGCCAAGGTCAGTAAAAAGAGGGGTGATCGCTTCGGTCAAGACAGAACTCACTATGCAAAACCTGCGTAGTGTCCACGGTATCAGCGTAATAGCAAGTCCGGCCTTGATTGAATCTGCGCAAAGACGGTGTTGCAGCGTGCCGTAATTGGTCGGCACACCCGATAAATCTTGCTAATCTGCCGACTTAGCCTTTAACCGATGTCTTGCCGTGAATCCTGCCGACAGCCCCAGCGCCCAGCGTGCGCCAGCGCCTCAACCCGAGCACGAAGAAAACCGCACCGGCCTGAGCAAGGAGTCGCTCAAGAGCGCGTTTCTCGACAATCTTTTTTATGTTCAGGGCAAGTTTCCCGCACTGGCCAGCCGAACCGATTGCTATCTGGCGCTGGCGTTCGTCGTTCGGGATCGCTTGCTGCAGCGCTGGATCAGCACCGCGGCGGCTTATACCAAGCAGGGCGCACGCACGGTGGCTTACCTGTCGGCCGAGTTTCTGATGGGGCCGCATCTCGGCAATAACCTGATCAATCTCGGTATTTTTGACGAGGTCAAGCAGGCCGTGACCGAACTCGGTCTCGATTTCGACGAGATGCTCAGCGAAGAAGAAGAGCCAGGGCTGGGCAATGGCGGCCTGGGTCGGCTTGCGGCCTGTTTTCTCGATTCGATGGCCACACTCGAGTTGCCTTCGCTCGGTTACGGCATTCGTTATGAGTTCGGGATCTTCGATCAGGTGATGAGCAACGGCTGGCAGGTCGAGAAGACCGACAAGTGGCTTCGCCATGGCAATCCCTGGGAACTGATGCGCCCTGAATGGTCGGTGCAGGTCAAGCTTGGCGGGCAGACCGAGCGCTATGTGGGCGTCAAGGGCAGCGAGCGGGTGCGGTGGCATCCGGCTCGCATCGTCAACGGTATTCCTTATGACACACCGATTCTCGGTTACCGCACCAATACCGCCAATACCCTGCGACTCTGGCGCGCTGAAGCACCTGAAGGCTTTGACGTGGAGCAGTTCAACCGCGGCGATTATTACGGCGCCGTCAACCGCAAGATCGTCTCCGAGAACATCACCAAAATTCTCTATCCGAACGACGAACAGATTCAGGGCAAGGAGCTGAGACTCGAGCAGCAGTACTTTTTTGTGTCCTGCTCCCTGCAGGACATGCTGCGCATCATGCGCACGCAAAAGCTGCCGCTGTCACGGTTTCACGAGAAATTCGCGATCCAGCTCAATGACACGCATCCGGCGATTGCGGTGGCCGAACTGATGCGACTGCTGGTCGACGAAGAACTGCTCGAATGGGAAGAAGCCTGGACGATTACCCGACAATCGCTGGCCTACACCAATCACACCTTGCTGCCCGAGGCGCTGGAGCGCTGGCCGCTCGACCTGTTTGGCAGGGTGCTGCCACGCCATCTCGAGATCATTTTTGCGATCAATGCCGATTTTCTGAAAGAAGTCGAGCGGCGTTTCCCGGGTGATCCCGACCTGATTGCCCGGATGTCACTGATCGATGAGCACGGCGGGCGTCATGTGCGCATGGCGCATCTGGCCTGCGTGGGCAGCCATGCGATCAATGGCGTGGCGCAACTGCATTCCGATCTGCTGGTGCGCGACGTCCTCAAAGATTTTCATGCGATGTGGCCCGAAAAGTTCAGCAACAAGACCAACGGCGTCACACCGCGTCGCTTCGTTGCGCTGAGCAACCCGACCCTGTCCAGGCTGATCACCGACACGATTGGCGAAGGCTGGCTCAAGAATCTCGATCGTCTGCGCGAGCTCGAGCCGCTGGTCGATGATGCCGGCTTTCGTGAGCAATGGCGTGAGATCAAGCATCGCAACAAGCAGCTTCTGGCCAGAGAGCTGAGAGTCAGATCCGGCGTGACAGTCGATCCGCAATCGCTCTTCGACATTCAGGTCAAGCGCATTCACGAGTACAAGCGCCAGCATCTGAGCGTCCTGCATGTGGTCGACCTCTACCATCGCATCCGCACACGGGCTGTGCTCGAGGTCGCGCCGCGCACCTTTGTATTTGGTGGCAAGGCGGCGCCCGGCTATCGCATGGCCAAGCTGATCATCAAGCTGATCACGTCGGTGGCCGATGTGATCAACAACGATCCGGCAACGCGGGGCCTGCTGAAGGTGGCATTTCTGCCGAACTTCAATGTCAGCATCGGGCATCGGGTCTATCCGGCGGCTGATGTTTCCGAGCAGATTTCGACGGCGGGCAAGGAAGCCTCCGGCACCGGCAACATGAAATTCACGATGAACGGCGCGTTGACGGTTGGCACCCTCGATGGCGCCAACATCGAAATTCGCAACGCGGTTGGCCCGGAAAACTTCTTTCTGTTCGGCAAGACCGTCGAAGAAGTGGAGGCCTTGTGGGCCAGAGGCTACCAGCCGATCGATCAGTATCACGGCAGCGAAAGGCTGCGCGGCGCCCTCGATCTGATCAGCACCGGCTATTTCAGCGGCGGCGATACCGAGATGTTCCGCCCGCTGCTCGACAGCCTCTTGAATCACGATCCCTATCTGCTGCTAGCCGACTTCGATGCTTACCTCGACTGCCAGCAGCGGGTCGACGCGGCGTATCGCGACGCCGAGCGCTGGACGCGAATGTCGATTCTGAATGTTGCCCGGGCCGGTCAGTTCTCATCGGACCGCACGATTCGGCAATACGCCGCTGAGATCTGGAAGGTCAAGCCGGTCGAGGTCGCCTTGCTGACCCGCGCTGATGTGATCGAGGGTTTCCTGCAGTAAGTGCCTTGCCTGGGGGCTTTGCCCTCAGGCAAATTCGCGCGGTTGGCCGGTCGATTCGATCACCGACATCCACAGATCGCCATCAGGATCGACCGTGCGTGTCTTGCTGGTCGCCAGGGCGATCGGCACATGCACAAAATGACCGTGCCAGCGTCCGATCAGCATGGCGGTGTTGCCGGCCAGGCCGGCATGGACTGCATTTCGGGCCATATCCCAGCAATAGACGCTGTCGGACGGACAGGCGGGGATACTGCGAATCGTATAGCTCGGGTCGATGTACTTGACGGTTGTCTCGCGCCCCGCGGTTTCGAAGTGAGCAAGGATCCGATCGCGCAGGAAGACGCCGATATCCTTGAGCTTGGCGTTGCCGCTCTTGTCGCGAGAGCCGATGCGACCGGGGGCAGCATCGGGGTCGACAATCAGGTTCTGAGCGGCGCCCTCGGCGACCACGATCACCACATGGCCCTTGCGTGCCAGAACTCGTTCGATGCAGGCAAACACGCCGTTGTGGCCCTCGAGCACGACCGGCACCTCAGGGATCAGCACCAGGTCGGCTTCGGTCGAGGCCAGCGCTGCCTGGCAGGCCAGAAAGCCGGCGTGTCTGCCCATCAGCTTGACCAATCCGATGCCGTTTTGCGCCGCAACCGCTTCGATGCGAGCGCTATGAATGACATCGACCGCGGCTGAATAGGCGCTCACAAAACCGAAGCTGCGATCGATGAAGGGCACATCGTTGTCGATGGTCTTGGGTACACCGATGATGCCGATCCGAAGCCCGCGCCGAGCGATCTCAGCGCTCAGGCTCAGGGCCCCGTTCATGCTGCCGTCGCCGCCCAGCACAAACAGAATGCCAATGCCATTGGCCTCGAGATTGTCGACCATCTCGCCGGCGTCCTGCGCGCCGCGCGAGGTCCCCAGCACCGTGCCGCCTTCGTGATGGATGCCGGCGACCGATTCGGGGGTCAGAACCATCGGCTGATGACCGAGTCGCGCGATCAGGCCTTCAAAGCCATACCGATAGCCGACGATCTGCCGCACGCCGTAGCCGTTCCATAATTCGAGCACGATCCCGCGGATGACATTGTTGAGCCCCGGCGCCAGCCCGCCGCAGGTCACGATGCCGCAGCGAAGTGTCCTCGGATCGAAAAAGATCTTGTCGCGGGGACCGGCCAGCTCGAAGGCCGCCAGGCTGTTGGTATCTGCGATGGTGTGGCTCAGGCTCGAAATCGAATCATCGAAAAGAACCTTGTCGGCCTCGCCCACAAATCTGACACCCCGTTCACCGAGGTGACGGGTGACCGGAGAGGGCAGCAGGCATCGGCCAAGGGTGTCGATCGCCAGATCCTGCGGCAAGAGGCCTGCGTTAGGGCCGTCCTGATGCGCTGCTTGTGTCATGACCATTCGGGGGTACGTGTTTATGTTCAGTGCGGCGGCGGTGCAATCTCAGCCGGTATTTCGCAGGCCGGCGGCCACACCATTGATGGAAATATGGATGCCGCGCCTGACCCGCTCGTTGAGCGGCTCATTCGGGCTGCGACCGCGGTAGCGACGCATCAGCTCGACCTGCAGATGGTTGAGCGGATCAAGATACGGAAAGCGATGGGCAATCGATCGCGCAAGCGATGGGTTTGAGGCGAGCCTTTCGCGCTCGCCGGTGATCAGCGTCAGTGCTTCGTGCGCAGCCTGCCACTCGGCCTGAATGGTTGCGAAAATTTTCTTTTCACGTTTGCGCTCAGTGCCAAGTTCGAGATAGCGAGCCGCGATGCCGAGATCGCTCTTGGCGAGCACCATGTCGAGGTTCGACAGCAGGGTCCGAAAAAAGGGCCACTGCTTGTACATCTTTCTCAGGACCTCAAGCCGCTTGCCCCGGTCACCCTCGCCATCAGCCAAATAGGCTGTGACCGCAGATCCGAATCCATACCATCCCGGCAGTGCAACGCGGCATTGTCCCCAGCTGAAACTCCACGGAATTGCTCGAAGGTCCTCGATTGCACGATTGGCTTTTCGAGATGCCGGGCGCGAGCCGATGTTGAGTTCGGCGATTTCGCGGATCGGCGTGGTGTCGAAGAAGTAATCGGTAAAGCCTGGTGTTTCGTAGACCAGCTTGCGATAAGCGGCCATGCTGGCCAGCGAGAGCGCTTGTGCGGTTTCGAGAAACACCGCCGGTGCAGTGCGGGTCGGATGCAGCAACGTGGCTTCGAGCGTGGCAGCGACCAGGGTTTCGAGATTGCGCCGGCCGATTTCGGGGTTGGCGTATTTCGACGAGATCACTTCCCCCTGCTCGGTCAGACGGATCTGGCCATTCACGGTGCCAGGCGGCTGCGCGAGGATGGCCTGATAGCTCGGACCGCCGCCACGACCGACTGTGCCGCCTCGTCCGTGAAACAGCCGCAGCGTCAATCCGTGGCTCTGTCTCATCGGATCAAAGACACGCACCAGTTCGGTCTCTGCGCGATAGAGTTCCCAGTTGCTGGTGAAAAACCCGCCGTCCTTGTTACTGTCGCTGTAGCCAAGCATGATGTCCTGCTCGGCACCCGACCGGACGATCATCTCGAGCACGCCCGGCAATTCGTAGAATGCCTTCATGATGCCGGCGGCATTGCGCAGATCGCCGATGGTCTCGAAAAGCGGCACGACGATCAGATCGTTGACCGCATCGCGATCAAGCGTGCCTCGCATCAGGCCGGCTTCTTTCTGGAGCAGCAGGACCTCGAGCAGATCGCTGACGTCCTCGGTGTGCGAAATGATGTAGTGGTGCAGCGCCGCCGGGCCAAAGCGGCGGCGCTGGATCACGGCCAGATCGAAGATGGCAAGTTCACCCAGGCTGTGCTCTGAATAGGCGGCGCCCTGCACGCGCAAGGGACGGGGATCGCGCAGCAGGCCCATCAGCAGTTTTCGTTTGTCGGCCTCGGTGAGATCGGAATAGGCAGGTGCGACGCGGGCCACCGACAGCAGCTCGGCAATCACCGCCTCATGCTTGTCCGAGCTCTGACGCAGATCGACCGTCGCCAGATGAAAGCCGAACACCTGAACCGCGCGGATCAGTGGCGCAAGACGCGCACCGATGATCGCCTGCGCGTGATGAGAGGCGAGCGATTCGGCGATCACCTTCAAGTCGGCAAGGAAGGTTTCGGCATCGGGATAGGGGGTTTGCGGGGCGATCGCATGGCGAAGGGCTTCGGTGCCGGTCAGATCGTGCAGGGTTGCAGCCAATCGGGAATACATGCCGATCAGGGCGCGCCGATAGGGCTCGTCCTGGCGATGTTCACTGCGATCGGGCGAGCGCTCGCACAGCGCATTCATCTCGTCCGACACGCTTGAGAGCAGCGCCGAGATCGACAACTCTGCGCCAAGCTCGTGCAGTTCGGTCAGATAGAAGCGCAACACGGTTTCGCTCTGGCTGCGCAGGGCGATCTGAAGCGTCTGTGCGGTGACATTGGGATTGCCGTCGCGATCGCCACCAATCCAGTTGCCCATGCGAAAGAAGCTTGCGATTTCGTGGCCCGGCAGCGCCTCCTCGACGTCAGCGTACAGACGCGGAATCTCCTTCAGAAACGTCGAGCGGTAGTAACTCAGTGCGTTTTCGATTTCGTCGGCGACGGTGAGCTTTGCATAGCGAAGCATCCGGGTCTGCCACAGCTGCGTGACCCGCGCCCGCAGCAGCGCCTCGTTGGATGTGAGATCGCGGGCGGTATGCAGATCGTCGCGCTGGCCGATGAGCTCGGCAATTGCACGTTCGGCATCGAGGATGCTCTTGCGCTGGACCTCGGTCGGATGCGCGGTCAGGACCGGAGAGATGTAGGCATGACGAAGTACAGCGGCGATCGCATCGGCGCGAATGCCTTTGTCGGCGAGCCGCTCGAAGGCCATGGCAAGCGATCCTTCCTGCAGATCGCCTCGGCGTTCATGCGCCTCGCGACGGCGGACATGATGCCGATCTTCGGCGATATTGGCCAAAT
>Ga0114972_10002173_pt1 | contig 14655 bp, 16 predicted proteins | sample M_140807_EF_Meta_FD_87354 | JGI IMG/M metagenome (GOLD analysis project Ga0114972, IMG submission 87354) | Freshwater microbial communities from Lake Montjoie, Canada to study carbon cycling - M_140807_EF_MetaG | ecosystem: Environmental > Aquatic > Freshwater > Lake | place: Lake Montjoie... | reverse complement strand
TCGAGGCCGGAGAAGGCCACAACCTCGGCCGCGAGGGCCTTGGCCTGGGCATCGCTCAACCCGCGATACCAGGCGCGCAGGCGGATATTCTCGAAGCCCGTCGCCCAGGGGTCCATGCCGGCCATGGGGTCGATGAGGCTGCCGATTTCACCCTGCACCTCAAGCCGCCCGCCCACCGGGTCATAAATACCGGCGATGGTGCGCAGCAGGGTGGATTTGCCCGCGCCATTATGGCCGATCAGCGCCACTCGCTCGCCACTCTTGATGGAGAAATTCAGGTCACGCAGCGCTGCCACCACCACGCGGTCCTGCGCATCCTGCTCCACACGGCGCGAGGCGGCGGCGAAAAGGCGCTTCTTCAGGCTGCGCGAGCCGACATGATAGAGCGGAAAATCAACGGCCAATCCCTCGGCCTTGATATATGCCATGATATCAGACCCAGAAGGCGATGCGGGAGCGGAAACGCACAAACAGGGCGAAGGCCGCACCGCATAGGATGGCGGAATAGGTCAGTGCCGCCAGCCAGACCAGGGGCGAGACCCCGCCTGCCACCAGCGGCCCGCGCACCGTCTCCATCACCGCAAAGACGGGATTGAGCGGCAGCCATTTGGCGCTCTCACCCAGCAATTCTGGCTTCCAGATCACCGGTGAGACGAAGAAGGCGATCTGCATCACCGAAGCGATGATCGGGCCGATATCGCGGAAACGCGCCGATAGCATGCCGAAGAGTACGGCCGCCGCCACCGCATCAATCGTGAATAGCAGCAAGCCCGGCAGCGCCCAGAGCGCCACCAGCCCGGGCCAGGAATGACAGGCGAGAAATACCAGCAGGATCAGGGGCAGGTTATGCGCCGCCACGATCATATTGCGCAGCACGCAGCGCAGGGCATGGACGCTGTAAGGCTGCGGCATCTGGCGGATGACGCCTTCCTGCTCGATCAGCGAGTTGGAGCCTTCATTGACCATGCCGGCAATGACGTTCCAGGTGATCAGGCTGACCGAGAGGTAGGGCAGATATTGCCGCAGTTCCAGTTTGAACAACTGGGAATAGAGGAAGCCGAGCGAGATCAGCATCACCGCCGTGGACAGCGTCAGCCAGAATGGCCCGAGCACCGAGCCGCGATAGCGGTTGCGAATATCCATGCGCGCCAGGGCCAGCGGCAGGCGCCAGCGGCCCACCCCCAAGGCCAGATCATCGACCGCGCGCGCCAGCATGCGCGGGTTGGCCGCGTCTCGCACGGAAGGGGCCTGATGGGTGCTCAGCATCATCGCCCTTTACCCCCAGGGCAGCGAGGCGACTACCCCTGGGTGCTGCTTCATGCACTGCCCGCCCGGGCGGCCCAAGCCGCGATGACCGTGGCGGCCTGGGCGAAATCCTCCATCCGCATCGCCTCCAGCGGGGTGTGGCTGCCATTCTGGTTGCGCACGAAGACCATGCCGGCCGGAATACCGGCCTGGGCGAAGGAGGCGGCGTCATGCCCGCCGCCTGAGGGCATGATCTTGTAGGGCACGCCCGTCGCCTCGGCCGCGGCGCGCACGCCGTCCTGGATGGCCTGGTCCATCGGCGTGGCGGCGCTCTCGCCCCGGCCCACCACATCGATGGCCACGCCGCGCGCTGTGCCGATTTCGGCTGCCAGACGGTCGATCTCGGCGAAAAACAGGTCCAGCGTCTCAACATGCGGGCTGCGCACATCCAACGAGAAGTTGATCTCGCCCGGGACCTTGCCGAAGCCCGCCTGGTCGGTGGTGTTGATGGTGCAGAAGGTCATCACCATTGGCCGGCCTTGCGCGTCCAGCACGCCCCAATACAGGTCGAGCTTATGGGCGAATTCGGCCAGCGCCATCGCGGCGTCATGCCGATAGGCCCGCGGTGTGGCGCCGGAGTGGTTGTATTCGCCAGTGATGCTGCCCGCCCGCACCCGGCGATTGCCCGGCAGGGCGGTGACGATGCCGACCGGGATTTCCTCATGGTCGAGCACCGGGCCCTGCTCGATATGCAATTCCAGATAGGCGGCGACATTATGCGGGCCGAGCGCGGCGCGGCCGGCCTTCACCGCATCGGGGTCATAGCCCAGCGCGCGCATGTGGTGCTCCAGAGAGAGGCCGGTATCCTTGCGCAGGGACTGGAGGTTTTCCGCCGGGTAGCTGCCCAGCGCCATGCGGCTGCCGGGCAGGCCGGGGAACCAGGCGCCGCCCTCCTCGGCGCGGATCGCCATGACGGTGATGTCGCGCTGCGGCTGGAAACCGGCCTGCACCATGCCCGCCACCACGGCCATGCCGCAGAGCACCCCCGCCGCGCCATCGAAATTGCCGCCCTGCGGCACGGAATCGAGGTGGCTGCCCAGGATGATCTGCGGCAGCGAGCGGTCGCTGCCCGGCAGGGTCATGTACATATTGCCGGCGAAGTCATTGTGGATGGCGAGGCCGAGTTTTTCCGCCTCGGCACGGACCAGGGCATGGGCGATTTCTTCACCCGGGCCATAGGCCTCGCGGGTGACGCCGACGCCATCGAAGGTTTTTTCCCGCAAGGCGTCGAAAAGCCGGGCGGCGAGGGCGGTGTCAGGGCGAAGATTCGTGGCCATGTGGGCCTCCATGCGAGCGAGAGCGCCAGGGTAGCGCGGTGCGGGGCGGTGCCAAGCGGCCGGGGAGCGGAAAGGCCGCGCGGCCTTCTCGCTGCCGCAGCGGGCTGGTAGCGTCATGGTCTCGCACCGCAAGGGAGACGATGCCATGAATTGCCGCCACCCCATGCTGGACCGGCCATGACCCCGGTGACGTTGGTGCAGCGCCTGCTGGATGGCGTCGGCGAAATCGGGGCCGACGCGCCGGGTATCACGCGCGACGCCTATGGCCGTGGCGAGAATGCCGCCCATGCGTTGATCGCCGAGGCTGGACAGGCGCTGGGCATGAGCGCGCATGTTGATGCCGGCGCCAACCTCACTTTGCGCTGGGCCGCGGCCGAGCCGGTGGCGGCGCCGGTGCTGATCGGCTCGCATCTCGACAGCGTGGTGCAGGGCGGCAATTTCGATGGCGCAGCGGGGGTGATCGCCGGCCTGGGCGTGGTGGCGGCGCTGCAGGCAGCGGGGGTGCGGCCGCGCCGCGATATCGAGGTGCTGGCGCTGCGCTGCGAGGAGGCGGTGTGGTTCGGCCTGGGGCTCATCGGCAGCCGCTGCATGCTGGGCCGGCTGCCACCGAGCGCGCTGGAGCTGCGCCACGCCCGCAGTGGCCTGACCCTGGCGGAGAGTATTTTGGCCTGTGGCGGTAACCCCGATACCCTGCGCGAGGGAAGGCCGCTGCGCGCCCCCGCAGCCATCGGCGCCTATCTGGAGGCGCATATTGAACAGGCGCCGCAACTGGTGGAAATGGCGGCACCGATCGGCATTTGCCTGGCCAATCCGGGCAATCTGCGCCACCCCTTCATCCGGATCAGCGGCGAGGACGCGCATACCGGCCTGCCGCATCGCTTCCGCCGCGATGCCGCCCTGGCCGGGGCCGACCTCGCCTTGGCGTTGGAGGCGATGTGGCTGGAGGAGGAAGCCCAAGGGCGCCCCATGGCGGTGACCATCGGCCGCTTCCACACGCCGGCGGCGCGGCACAGCCTGACTGCCGTTTCGGGCGAATTCGAGATGAGTCTGGACCTGCGCGGCTATGATGTGGGGCACCTCGCGCGGCTGGAGGCCCGGCTGGGCGAGATCGTGGCGGCGGTGGCCGCCCGGCGCGGCGTGAGCATCACCCTGGGCAGCCGCAGCACTGCGGCACCTGGGCTGATGGATGCGGGGCTGATTGCGGCGATGGAGCGGGCGGCCCGTGGGCTGGGGCTGACCGCGCCCCGGTTGAACAGCCCGGGCAGCCATGATGCCAATAACTTTGCCGCCAGTGGCGTGCCCACCGGGATGATCCTGGTGCGCAACCGCAATGGCAGCCACAACCCGCATGAGGCGATGGACACCGCCGATCTGATGGCCGCGGTCGATACCCTGACGGGCATTCTGGGGGATGGCGGCAGCGGCGGGGGATAGGGCTGCCGGCGGGGCGTGGCGCGAGCAATTCACACAATGGCAGGCTTGCGCCCGGCGGCCCGCCCCGTTATGGCCCGGCGCGAAACGCAGGGATCACTCGCATGGCCATCGAACACACCTTCTCCATCCTCAAGCCCGACGCGACGCGCCGCAATCTGACCGGCGCCATCAACGCCGTGTATGAAAAGGCCGGCCTGCGGATCGTGGCGCAGAAGCGCATCCAGATGACACGCGCCCAGGCCGAGAGCTTTTATGGCGTGCATCGCGAGCGTGGCTTTTTCAATGATCTCGTGAGCTTCATGATCTCCGGCCCGGTGGTGGTGCAGGTGTTGGAAGGCGAGAATGCCGTGCTCGCCCATCGCGACCTGATGGGTGCGACCAACCCGGCCAATGCCGCCGAGGGCACGGTGCGCAAGCTCTTCGCCGAAAGCATCGAGGCCAATTCGGTGCATGGCTCGGACAGCGCCGAGAATGCCGCGATCGAGATCGCCTATTTCTTCTCGGGCGCCGAAATCGTCGGGTAAGGCGCGCCACGCCACCGCGGCGCGGGCGATCAGGGATTGCGTCGGCGGGCCATGGCGTGGCCTGCTGGCGCCTGACAAACGCGACGCGGGGGCAATGCCATGACGATTATTCGATTTGCCGAAGAGGGCCGGCTCAGCGGCGCTGTGGCGCATGGCGGGGTGCTCTACCTCGCCGGCCAGGTGGCGGATGATGCGAGCCTGGATGCCGAGGGGCAGACCGCCGATATTTTGGCGCAGATCGATGCCTTGCTGGCTGCGGCGGGGACGGACAAGTCCCGCCTGCTGAGTGCCACCATTATTCTGGCCGATATTGCCGATGCGGCGGCGATGAACCGCGCCTGGGACCGCTGGCTGGACCGTGGGAACAAGCCGGCGCGCATGACCATTCAGGCGGCTCTGGTTGACCCTGCCTGGCGGGTGGAGATCACCGGTATTGCAGCCATCCCCGCGCCATCCGGAAGCCGGGATGGCTGAAAGCCGCAGCCAACGCCGCACCGCCTTTCGCAGCGGCGCGATGACGCTGGGGCTGATGCTGCTGGTGGCGGCGGCGGCGGGCGATGATGGCGGGCTGTTCTCGGTGGCTGCCCTGGTGGTGGCAGTTCTGGCCGTGGGCGGGTTGTATCTGGTCTTTCCGCATGGGCCATTATTCGCCTTAGGCGTGGCCAATGGGCTGGCATTGTATATGTGCATTTATGTGGTGATCGGCCGAAGCGCCTTTCCCCATGCCATATACTGGGCGCTGCCGATCGGCTTTCTGATGCCCGTGGCAGCTTTCGTGGGCACATGCTGGCTCAGGCGGCGGGAGTTGGTGGTGCTGGCTTCCAGGGGGCTGGATGATGCCGATCTGGCGCATCTGCCGCGTGTGCTGCGCTGGCTTGTGATGTGTGGCGTGGTGGGCGTGCTGGCACTGGCCTCGCCGCTCAATCGCGAAAGCGCGGATAGCCAGACCCTGGTGCTGATGATCGCCATGGCGGCGATCTCGGTGATTTCCATCATTGCTGTGCGTGATGTGGTGCGGTTGCTGGTGGATGTGGCGGCGATTTTGACCCTGGTGACGGCGCGTATCAGGTTCCTCGTCGTGCCGATGGCGACCTATGTCAGCCTCTTCACCCTGTTGGCGACGAGTTTTGGCTGCCTGTATCGCATCGCCGATGCGCTCAGTGAGGGCCCGCTGTTCCAGAAGCTGGGCCATATGGGCCGGATCGATTTTTCCGAGGCGCTGCATTTCTCCGTCGTGACGCTGGCCACGGTGGGTTATGGCGATATCTTGCCGGTGGATGATGGAGTGCGGATTCTGGCGGCGATTGAGATGCTGGTGGGCCAGTTGCTGCTGCTCTTTGGTTTCTCGGAAATCATGCGCAGCCGTCGCCATGGGCTGGGGGAGTAGTCCTTCGTTGCATCACCGGGATCAAAGGGCCTTTCGGCCCTTGGCGGGAGGGTTTGGGAGGGCTGCGCCCCCCAATGGCCACCAGCGCAGCCCCACACCATGTCCTCAGCCAAATCCGTCGCGCGGATCATCCATCATTTGGGTGATTTCGCCCTCACCCAACATCCTCTAGCATCTCTCCCATTCAAAGGAACGGAACACCATGCTCGTTGAACAACGCACCTACACGCTGCATCCTGGCACGGCCGGGCAGTATCTCAAGCTCTATGAGACCGAGGGCATGGCCATTCAGAAGCCCATTCTGGGCCGCCTGGTGGGTTATTATCAGACCGAATTCGGCACGCTGAACCAGGTCATCCATATGTGGGCCTATGAGAGCCTGGATGAGCGCGCCGCCAAGCGCTCGCGCCTGGGTGCCGATCCGGCCTGGCAGGCCTATATTGGCAAGACCCGGCCGCTGATCATCACCCAGGAGAACAAGCTGCTGATCCCCGCACCTTTCCTGACGGTGAAGTGGCAGGACTAAGCGGTTCGTGCCGCCGGGTGCGCGCATTCTGGTCACCGGCGCGGCAGGCTTCGTGGGCAGCCATCTGCGCGATGCCCTGCGTATGGCCTTTCCTGAAGCCCGGCTGATCGCCGCCATCCATCGCCGCCCGGCGATGGGCTGGGATGAGAGCGTGACCCTCGACCTTGCCGATGCGGCCGGGTTGGCGGGTCAATTGGCGGCGATTGCCCCTGATGCGGTGGTGCATCTGGGTGCCCAGGCGAATGTGGCGCAGAGTTTTCAGGATGTGGCGGCAACCTGGGAGGCCAATCTCACCGCCACCCTCAACCTTGGTGCCGCGCTGATGCAGGCCCGGCCGGCATGCCGGCTGCTGTTTGCCTCCACCGGCGAGATTTATGGGCTGAGCTTCCAGCAGGGCGTGGCGCTGGATGAGAATGCGCCGCTGGCACCGGGCAACCCTTATGCCGCGGCCAAGGCAGCGGCGGATATCGCGCTGGGCGAAATGGCGCTGCGGGGCCTGGCGGTGCTGCGGATGCGGCCCTTGAACCATGTTGGCCCTGGCCAGTCCGAGGGCTATGCGGTGGCCGCCTTCGCCCGGCAGATTGCGCTAATCGAGGCCGGGCGGCAGGCGCCGGTGATGGCGGTGGGGGCGCTGGAGCGCTGGCGCGATTTTCTGGATGTGCGCGATGTCTGCGCCGCCTATGCCCAGGCGCTGGCGCAATGGGAGGGCCTGCCCAATGGCATTGCGCTCAACATTGCCTCGGGGGTGCCACGGCGGATTGGCGATGTCCTGGCCGGGCTGCTCGCCCGTTCCGGCATGGCGATCAGGGTGGAGGAGGCGGCGCATGCGCTGCGGCCGAATGATGTCATCCGCTCACTGGGCGATGCAGGCCGCGCCAGCGCGATGCTGGGCTGGCAGCCCAGCATCGACTGGGAGACGACGCTGGATGATGTGCTGGCGGATTGGCGGGCGCGGGTTTGAGACTGGCCGCCCCGGGGCCAGCCATCAGTTTACGCCTTGCGCAGCAGGTCGCGCAGTTCCGCCGCCACGGCATCGAGCGCCGCCATGGCGGCATCAATGCCCTGGGGTGGGGCATCGGCACCGGCCAGGCCGGCGCCGTCATCGCTCAGCAGCCGCTGAACCCCCTTGATGGTATAGCCCTGGCTGTATAGCAGGCCGGAAATCCGCCGCAGCAGGGCGATATCCTCGGGACGATAGTAACGGCGACCACCACCGCGCTTGAGCGGCTTGAGCTGCGGGAATTTACCCTCCCAGAAGCGCAGCACGTGCTGCGGCACGTTCAACTCTTCGGCCACCTCACTGATCGTGCGGAAGGCCTGGGCGGCCTTTTTGGCGCGGGGTTCTGGGGCGGTAGGCTCAGGCAGCAGGTCGGGCATCAAAGCCTGCAATGTCATTCGTCAGCCCCGGCGCGCGGCAGCGGCTCGTGGTTGATGCGGGCCTTGAGCATCTGGCTGGCGCGAAAGCTCAGCACCTTGCGTGGCGTGATGGGCACTTCCACCCCGGTCTTGGGGTTGCGGCCAATGCGCTGTGACTTCTGCCGCACGGCGAAGGTTCCGAAGGCGGAGATCTTCACCGACTGGCCCTGACCCAGGGCCGAGGACATGCGCAGCAGCACAGCCTCCAGCAGGGCTGCGGATTCGTTACGGGAAAGGCCGACTTCAGCATAAATAGCTTCCGCCAACTGTGCTCTGGTGAGTGTTTGCATCGTTAAAACGAGGCCCTGCAAGTGTATGTGCTGACAGCAAAGCCTCGTTGTGGGCGAAAGGTCAACCTTTGCTTTTCAACGCCGTCTGGCGCTGGGTCTTCAGCCAGCGCGCAGCGCTGAACGTGCCTCGGCCACTGAGCGAAGCGTCGCCAGCCATTGCGCCATGGCTTGCTGTGAGACGGCGGGCAGTCGGGCGATACGCTGGGCCACGGCCGCAAGGTCACCATCGGCCAGGGCACGCCGCGCGGCATTGATCTCAGCCTCGGCGGCGGCGCTCCATTGGGTCTCCGGCGCACGGCGAAGTGTTGCCATCGCGCTCGCATGCGACCAGGCCGTCTCCACCACGCCGATTCGGGCATGGGCGGCGCTGCGGGCGGCGCGCGCTGCCTCGTCAAAGCCCTGGCTGAGCTGCGCCGGGGTTGGCGCGCCGATGATGGCAAAGCGCAGCAGCGGCGCGGGCGGCGAGGGCATGGTGGCGAGGATGGGGCCAAGTGGGCGGCCGGCATTGAGGGCGGTGCGCAGCGCATCCTCCGTCATCCGCGCAAGCAGCCGGGCCTCGAGCTGGGCGAAGCGGCGCTCCAATTCGGCCGCCGATGTGGCGAGGCGGGCGTCGATGCGGCGATTGCCCTCGGTCTCGGCCTGGGCGAAGCGGCCCTCCATCCATTGCTGGAGGGGGGCGGTGGTGGAGGCGGTGGCGGGCCCTGCCTGTTCCGTGGCGCCGCTGGTGGGCAGCCGGGCGATCAGGCCCTCAATCGTTTCCAGCCGTGCAGCCAGCTGCGCCAGCCGGGCATCATCGGCGCCGGGGGCGGCGGGTTTCTGCGCCGGGCGGATCGCCAGGATCACGACCAGCGCGACCACGCAGCCGGCCATGGCAGGCAGCGCCCAGCTTGAGAGCTTCTGACGCGTGGTACCGCCGGCGGCCGGGGCGGACACGCTGGGGGAGGAGGTTTCGGTCATGGGTGGGGGCCTAGCAGCTGGAGCAAGGTGTCATGGTCCGGGCGGCTGGCCACTTCGATTGCCTGCCATGGCAGGTCGGCCAGCACCTGGGCGACACGTGGGCTGATGGCAATGGCACGAAGAGACGCCACCCTCGCCACGAGCCCAGCATCTCGCAATTGCGTGATACAACAGGCCGCAGAGCGCGGCGAGAGGAAAAGCGCCTGGGATACCAGATCGTTACATACCGCCGCCTGGGCTGCGGCCGGCAGGGCGGCGGCGGGCTGGGCGGCATAGGCCAGGCGGCGAAGCACGGCGAAGCCGGCGGCCCGCAGGTCTTGCGCCAGATCCAGCGCATAGCCCTGCCCCACCGCCAGCAGCAGCGGGCCATCGGCTGGGCGCAGCCGGGCCCGCACCAGCGCCAGCAGCGCCACGGCATCGCCGCCCGCCGCGGTGACATGGGTGTGACCATGCGCGCGTGCCTGCGCCGCGCTGGCCTCACCCACCGCGAAGACCGGGGGGCCGAGCGGCAGGGCGGCGGCGGCGGCGCGGCTGGTGATGAGCATGGCTTGTACCTGGGGCGCCGCCAGGGCGCGCGGGCGCAGCACCAGGGCGGGTGCCAGCACCGGCTGCCAGCCCAGCGCGGCCACGGCGGCGGCGGTCTCAGCACAGCCGGGCTCCGGCCGGGTGATCAGCACCCCGCGCGGCGGCGTTTTAGGCAAAGACATCGGCCGGGCTGTCGGCGCGCAGTTCGGCGCCCAGCGTCTCACCCAGCGCCACGGCATCCTGGGCCTGGCCCTCGATCGCGCGGCGGAGGATGAAGCTGCCATCGGCGCGGGCGGTCAGCCCATCCAGCCGCAGCCGGCCATCGGGCAAGATCCGGGCATAGCCGCCAATGGGGGTGCGGCAATTGCCATCGAGTGCGGCAAGCAGCGCGCGCTCGGCACGGCTGACGGCGCGGGCCTCGGGGTCCTCCACAGCGGAGAGAAGTTCATGCAATTCGGCATCACGGGCGCGCACGGTCACGCCCACAATGCCCTGGCAGGCGGCGGGGAGCATGATCTCGGGGGGCAGGATGACCGCGGCCTCGCCCTCCAGCCCGAGGCGCTTCAGCCCGGCGAGGGCGAGCAGTGAGCCGGCAAAGGCACCCGAGCGGACCTTGGAGAGCCGGGTTTGCACATTGCCGCGAATGGTCTCGACCCGCAGATCGGGCCGCAGCGCCAGAAGCTGGGCCTGGCGGCGCAGGCTGGCGCTGCCGACCAAAGCACCTTGGGGGAGGCTGGCGAAGGGGTTTTCCGGATCCGCCCCGCCTACGGGCAGGATGAGGGCGTCGCGCGCATCCTCGCGCCGGAGGGTGCAGGCCAGCACCACGCCGGCGGGCAGCTCGGTCTCCAGATCCTTCAGCGAATGCACCGCGAAATCGATCCGGCCGTCGAGCAGCGCCTCATGGATTTCGCGGGCGAAGAGGCCTTTGCCGCCAATCTCCGATAGCGGACGGTTCTGGATGGCGTCGCCGGTGGTGGCGATGGCGTATTCACGAAACGCGTCGAGCCCGCGCAGCACCGGGCAGACCGCCATGATCTGCTCGAGAAACGCCCTGGTCTGCACCAGCGCCAGGGGGCTGCCACGGGTGCCCACGCGCAGCGGCAACCCAGGCATGCCAGAATGCGAGCGCGAAGCTTCGGAGCTGGAGGTGGCGGATGACATCGCGGGGCTATAGAACCGCAACACAATGAACAAAAGGGCACCCATCCTCGGAATCGAAACCAGCTGCGACGAAACCGCCGCGGCGGTGCTGGACGCGGATGGCCGGATTTTGGCCGAGGCGGTGTATTCGCAGTTGCAGGAGCACGCGCCCTTTGGCGGCGTGGTGCCCGAGGTGGCGGCCCGCGCCCATCTGGCCAGGCTGCCCGGGCTGGTGCGTGGCGTGATGGCCGAGGCGGGGCTGGGCTTTGCCGAACTCGGCGCGGTGGCGGCGACGGCGGGGCCAGGGCTGATCGGCGGGCTGGTCGTCGGCGCCACCTATGCCAAGGGTGTGGCGATGGCGCAGGGGCTGCCTTTTGTGGCGGTCAACCACCTTGAAGCCCATGCGCTGACCGCCGTGCTGACCGAGCCTGGAACGCGCTTTCCCTATTTGCTGCTGCTGGTCTCAGGCGGGCATTGCCAATGCGTGGCGGTGCGGGGGCTGGGGGATTACCGGCGGCTTGGCAGCACGCTGGATGACGCGGTGGGCGAGGCGTTTGACAAATCGGCCAAGCTGCTGGGCCTGCCCTGGCCGGGCGGGCCGGCGCTGGAGCGGCTGGCCGCGAGCGGCGACCCACGCGCGGTGCCCCTGCCCCGGCCGCTGCTGGGCAGGCCGGGCTGCGATTTTTCCTTCAGCGGCTTGAAGACCGCGGTCTCGCGCGCGGTGCAGAAGGGTTTTGCTGCGGCCGATATTGCCGCCGGTTTTCAGGCCGCCGTGGCCGATGTGCTGGCCGATAGGGTGCGCCATGCGTTGCGGATGATGCCCGAGGCCACGGCGCTGGTGGTGGCCGGCGGTGTGGCCGCCAATGGCGCCGTGCGCGAGGCCCTGGCGGGCGAGGCCATGCGGGCGGGGCTGCCGCCGCTGCTGGCGCCGCCCATTCGGCTCTGTACCGATAATGCCGTGATGGTGGCCTGGGCAGGATTGTTGCGCCTGCGCGCGGGGCTGACGGATGGCTTTGACCATGCGCCACGGCCGCGCTGGCCGCTGGAGGAATTGTCGTCCGCGGGCTGAGGGCATCAGCCGGTATGGAAGCGGTGCAATGCACCTCAAATTTGCATGGCCGGGCGGCCGGGCAAGGGGCGATAGCCTTCGGGCGCGGGCACCGGCGGGATATCGGGCGGCGGTGAGGCGCGCAGGGCGAGCACAGCGCCGGCGGCGAATTCGATCGCCGCGCGCCATTCGGCCGGGGTGTCGGCGGTGCGCACGATGATCTGCACATAGCGGTCGGCCACGCTGCCCATGCAATGCGCCATGATGCTGGGCGGGCCGGGGTCGGTGGTCTCCAGTGTCCAGCAACGCAGCAGGGTCTCATTGTCGCGGCGGATGGTGGAAGCGTTGCGCACATTCACCCGCACCTGCCGCGCGATGGCGGCCATCCGGGCGCCATCCAGCGCCTGGCTGAAGGCCAGGGCGAAGGCCGGGCTGTCTGGCCCCGGCGCGCCCGAGGGATCGGACTGCTCCGGCACCTCGACCACGCCACGACCCGGCCCGGCGGGCTGCTGGTAGGGGTTGAAAGATCCCCTCAGCACGCCCTGCACGGTCAACACCGAGGGCGGTCCTGCGCGGTGATAGCTGCCGATGACGTCCGGCAGGGGCTGGGAGGCGGCATCGCGCGCAGCCGGCATCACCGGCGCCTGACAGGCCGCCAGCGGCAGCAGGATGAGGGCGATGCAGCTTCGTCGCATGGCGTAGAAGTGGCGGCCAGCCAACCCTTCCGCAATGGCACAAAACCCGCTTTTGATCGGTGACGAGTTGGAAAGAGACATCATGCGCATCGCGGTGATCGGGACGGGTGTTGCCGGCAGCCTGCTGGCCGAAATGCTGCACGGGCAGAAGGGCATCACCCTTGATGCTTTCGACCGGCTGGAGCCGGGCGAGGAGGCCGAGGCGGGCACCGGCCTCAATGTCGGGCCCAATGCGATGAAGGCGCTCCGGCTGCATTTGCCCGAGCGCCATGCCGCGGTGCGCGCCGCCGCCCTGCCCTGGGCACGCTGGACTATTGAGATGGCGGATGGCGAGCGGCTGTTTGACCTTGATCTGGCAGAGGTGGCGGAGGAGCCCGGGATCAGGCTGCGCTGGTCGGCGCTGTATGATGTGTTGCGGGCGCCGATGGCAGCCCGCACGCGGCGGGGCTGCACGCTGGAGGCTTTGGAAGAGGATGCAAAGGGGCGGCTGGTGCCGGTGCTGCGCGAGGGCGGCGGGCTGATCCGCCCCGGCGGTTATGACCTGCTGGTGGCGGGCGATGGGCGCTATTCAGCGCTGCGCGCCATCACCCTGGGCGTGCCGAAATCCCGCCTGCATGGCGTGGCCTTGACCCGGCTGCTGGTGCCCGATGCATCCGGCGCGCCGCTGGATGATTACGGCCAGTGGTTCAATGGCGCGGCGCGGCTGCTGGCTTATAAATTGCCGGGTGGGTCTGCCTATATTGCGGGCAGTGTGCCGCTGGATGCGGCTGAGGCCGAGATCCCTGATGCTGCCCGCAGCGCCGCGTTTCAGCACGCGCTTTATACCCCGTCAGGCCGCATCGCCCCCGCTATGGCCTGGATGCGCGACAGGCTGGTGGAGCATGCCTCCCGGTTGCATTGGGCCCGGCTGCAGGAAAGCCCGCTGGAACGCATGGCGCTGGATGGCCGGGTGCTGCTGCTGGGCGATGCGGCGCATGCCATGGTGCCGACGCTGGGCCAAGGTGCCACCCAGGCGGTTGAGGATGGCGCGCTGGCCGGCGCGGTGCTGCGCGCGGGCGGCGGGCCCGAGGCGGTGGCGCGGCTGCGCGACAGAAGAGTGGAATGGGTGCGTCAATTCAGCCTGGAGGCCAGCGACACGCTGCTGCCGGCCTTCTCGCCCTTGGCGCGGGAGGCGCGGGCGGGTTCCTTGGCCAAATCAGGGCCGGATTTCATGGCCCGGTTGCAGCGGCTCTATACCGACGTGCCGGGGCCTGAGGCGGTCAGCGCGGGGCTCGTTGAGCAGGTTTAGAGCCTGCTCCGTTCGCCTTGGCTCACTGCACAGGCTCTAACCTTCTGTTTGTCGAGCATCTTTATCCGCTCGAACGATTCAGTTTGAGCGGATGATGCTCTAAACTGGCTGAAGAAGGGGGTTGGGGGGCCTTCAGCCGCCCGACCGCCCCACCCTGCGGCCAATCTCCTGCGCCAGCCGCGCCTGCTCGGCCACGAAAGCGGCAAAGGCGGCGGGCGGCATGGCCACACCCTCCAGGCCCAGGGTCTCGAATTGCTGGCGCACCTCGGGGTCTGCCACCGCGCTCGCCACGGCGGCATGAACGCGGGTGACGATGGCGGGGGCGACGCCCGCGGGCATCCAGAGGCCGAACCAGTTTACCACCTCGAAGCCGGGCAGCCCGGCCTCGGCCATGCTGGGCACCTCGGGCATGCCGGCCCAGCGGCGGGCGCCGGTGAGGGCGATGGCGCGCAGGCGACCGGTTTGGACATGCTGTTGGGCGATTTGCGTGCCGACGAAGAACATATCGACACGGCCGGCGAGAAGGTCCGTCACCGCCTCGGCCACGCCGCGATAGGGCACGGAGAGGATATCGGTGCCGGTCATGCTTTTCATGATCTCGGCCGGGATATGGCTGGCGGTGCCATTGCCGGCATTGCCATAGGTCAGCCGGCCCGGATCGCGCCGGGCGAGGGCCAGGAGTTCCGGCAGGGTGGCCACGGGAACCGAGGGGTGGACCACCAGCACCTGGCCGAAATTCTGTGCGGCGAGGGTGACATGGGTGAAATCCTGCACCGGGTCATAGGTCACATTGTCATTGAAGGGCGGGATATTGGTGTGGCTGGCGGTGGTGAAGAGCCAGGT
>Ga0114972_10002172_pt1 | contig 14658 bp, 14 predicted proteins | sample M_140807_EF_Meta_FD_87354 | JGI IMG/M metagenome (GOLD analysis project Ga0114972, IMG submission 87354) | Freshwater microbial communities from Lake Montjoie, Canada to study carbon cycling - M_140807_EF_MetaG | ecosystem: Environmental > Aquatic > Freshwater > Lake | place: Lake Montjoie... | reverse complement strand
GATCTGCCGCGCGGGGTCATCCATGCCGATCTGTTTCCCGACAATGTGTTTTTCATCGGGCCGGAATTGTCGGGCCTGATCGACTTCTATTTCGCCTGCAACGATGATTTTGCCTATGATCTGGCCATCGGCCTCAATGCCTGGTGCTTCGAGACCGACGGATCGTTCAACCTGACCAAGGGGCAGGCGATGATCGCCGGTTATCAGTGCGAACGTGCCTTGCAGCCCGAAGAAGTCGCCGCTCTGCCGGTCCTGTGTCGCGGTGCGGCCTTGCGCTTCATGCTGACGCGATTGGTCGACTGGCTGAATGTGCCGCCCGGTGCATTGGTGCGGCCCAAGGATCCGCTCGAATATTTCAAGAAATTGCGGTTCCATCTGCGCGCTGCTTCTGCGGCCGATTACGGCTATTCGGCATGAGCATGCTGCGGGTCACGATCTATACGGACGGGGCCTGTTCGGGCAATCCGGGTCCGGGCGGCTGGGGAGCTTTGCTGGTCTATGGCGGAGCCCGCCGCACGATCTGCGGCGGCGAACAGGAGACCACCAACAACCGCATGGAATTGATGGCCGCCATTATGGCACTCGAAACCCTGTCGCGGCCCTGCGATGTCGATTTGTGGACCGATTCCCAATATTTGCGGCAGGGCATTACCGAATGGCTGAAGGGTTGGAAGCGCAATGGCTGGAAAACCGCCAGCCGCCAGCCCGTGAAAAATGTCGATCTGTGGCAGCGGCTCGACGAGGCCCAAGCCCGCCATCAGGTGGCGTGGCACTGGGTCAAGGGCCATGCGGGCCATGCCGAGAACGAGGAAGTCGACGGTCTGGCGCGCGAGGGCATGGCGCCGTTTTTGCCGCAAAAAGCCCATAAAAAAGAGGCCGCAGATGCTGCGGCCTCTGATCGGGATCAATAAAGGTCTCAGAGCTGTTTCAGCATGGCTTCCGCGCCGGACACATCGGCCTTGCTTGGCGCGTCTTCGACATTGAGGCTTTTGACCACGCCGTGGTCGACGATCATCGAATAACGCTGCGAGCGGGTGCCCAGACCGAAGCCCGAACCATCAAAAGCCAGACCGAGAGCTTTGGCGAAATCGCCATTGCCGTCGGACAGGAATTCGATCACGCCTTCGCCGCCGGTGGACTTGGCCCAGGCCTTCATCACGAACACGTCATTGACGCCGGTGACCAGAATGGCATCAACGCCCTTGGCCTTGATGGCTTCGGCATGGGTGACATAGCCGGGAAGGTGGTTCTTGTCGCAAGTCGGGGTGAACGCGCCCGGCACGGCAAACAGCACGACCTTGCGGTCATTGAACAATTCTGCGGTGGTTTTGGGAGCGGGACCGTTATCGGTCATGACGCGGAAGGTGACTTCTGGCAGATGCGCGCCAACAGTAATGCTCATTTTAGCCTCCAGAGTAAAATCAGTGACAGGGTGGCTTCGGATTGATCGTTCAAACCCATCCTAGACTCTCGTCTAATCTAGGGTGCACGGCCTTGCTTGTCGAGTGTCACCCGCGTTTCAATCGCCGTACTGCCCGACGCAAGGGTCACAACTACCTCAAGCCCTGACAAGGCACTGTCGGACTGCGGTTTTTCCTCGATGCCGACCCGATCACGCCGAATGATACGGCCTGCGGGATCCTGTGTGACAGACAGCGGCACCGGCGGGCCGAACACCCAGCCGTCCGGCCCCTCGACAAACATATCGCCGCCTTTGGAACCCGCGGGCCAAGCCGTTTCAAGCAGCAGTGTTTTGTCCTGCGCCGTGATGGCGAGCAGCGAGAGCGGGCTTTGCCCATCAAGCACCACTGGCACCGGCACTTTGGCCAGCGCCTCGCGGATCAGGCTCTGGCTGGCCGTGTTGCGGGTGCTGCGCGGGGACAGCGTTAAACTTCCATCGAAACGGGCGGGCATGCAAAGCGTCTCGCAGACCGCATAATCGAGCGATAATTTCAACTGTACGGGCTGTTTGGGATCAAGCGGGGTGATCTTCAACGGCAAGACGAGATGATCATAATAGCCGATCGAGGAGCCCGATTGATCCTGAAAGCGCGAGGGCACGGGCCACAAGACCTCGACCGATTGCAGATTGCGTGATCCGGTCCACGAAAACACCGGCGGCAGGCCGGAATCGCCCACCGTGCGCCAATAGGTTTTGACATGGGCGGCCAGCCGGAATTCCAGCCCGCCCCACAGCACGGGCCTATCGGATGCCAAGGTCTCGCTGCCCCCTTCCAGCAGGCTCAGGCGGGCCAGTTCGGAAACCGGCTTGATGGAGGATTGGGCTTGAACCTGAAAGCACGTCACAGCGAGAGCGAGCAAAACCGGCCAAAATCCGGCCCTTGTCCGGCCTTGAACGGGTGCAAAACGGTTTTTATGCGTTTTTTTGATTGTCACCGATTGCTTTCTCACCTGAAAAATCTAGCATCAACCCGATAAAAGGGGTGAAAGCATGTCAAAGGCAAGGGCTAAATTATTAGCCGCATCTTCGGGTGATTTTGTGGACCAGACCTGCTCGGGCCGGTTTCTGGTCGCGACCCCCGGCATGCTCGACGAACGCTTCGAGCGCAGCGTGATCTATATGTGCGCCCATTCCGATGAAGGGGCGATGGGGATTATCATCAACCATCCGGCCTCGCATCTGGCCTTTCCGGCGATCCTCGAGCAGCTTGATCTGCTCGATATCGAAGCGCCCGCGCCGTTGCAGAAAAAGCTGGATGCCGTGCCGGTGTTTCGCGGCGGTCCGGTCGAACCCGGACGCGGCTTTGTGCTGCATTCGGGTGATATCGTGCTGGATGAAAACAGTTTGAAGGTCGGCGACGAGCTCTATCTGACCACGACGCTGGAAATGCTGTCGCTGATCTCGAAAGGGCAGGGGCCGCAAGAGGCGCTGTTTGCTCTGGGCTATGCCGGTTGGTCGCCGGGCCAACTCGAACAGGAATTGCAAGGCGATGGCTGGCTGACCTGCGACATGGATCGCGGCCTGTTGTTCGACAAGCATCACGAAACCAAATACCAGCGCGCTTTGGGGCAGATCGGGATTGATCTTGCGCAATTTTCCACCGTATCGGGGCGTGCCTGACGGGCTCAGGCCTGTGCGGAGACGCCCAGCAGCGCGCGGGTCTGGGCAGCGGTCATCGGCGGGCCGATGATCAGCCCCTGGCCATATTCGCAACCGACCGCGCGCAAGGCATCGGCATCCTCTTCCGAATCCAGTCCGTCTGCCACCACCGTCATACCCAGATCCTGCGCCAGCCCGACCACCGAGCGCAAAATCGCCGGACGCTGGCCGCTGGCATCGGGACGCAGCAAGGCGCGCGAGATTTTCATGATGTCGAACGGGAAGCGTTGCAGATAGGACAGCGAGGAATAGCCGGTGCCGAAATCATCGAGCACAAGGCCGATGCCGTTTTCGGCCAGCCGCGAGAGCACGCGCGAGGCATATTCGGGATTGTCCATCACGCCGTTCTCGGTAATTTCGAGCCGCAGCGAGCCGCGCCGCACCGAGTGGCGGGCCAGAATGGCCTTGATGTCCTGCACCAGATCATGTTCGAGCAATTGGCGGCCCGAGACATTGACGGTGGCAAAAATCGGCGGGTCCACCTCCAGCGCATCCTGCCAGAGGCTCAATTCGCGCGCCGCATGTTCCAGCACGATTTGCGACAGTTCCATTGCAAAGCCGTTGTCCTCGGCCAGATCGAGAATTTCGCGGGCCGACAGCGTGGCGTAAGCAGGCGCATCCCAGCGCGGTACGGCCTCGAAGCCGATGATCGAACGGTCATCGAGGCGGACGATCGGAGTAAACCGCACCACTATCCGTGCGTTTGCCAGCGCCTGACGGAAGTCACTTTCAACGGCGGCCCGGTCGGTGCGATAGGCGCGCATGGCCGGACGGAACACGTCGATCCGGTCGCCGCCTTGGCGCTTGGCATGGGTCATGGCGATTTCGGCATTGCGCAGGAGATCCTCCGCGCCCGTTTCGGCCATCGGATCGGGCAAGGCAATGCCGATCGAGGCGGTCAGCGAGATTTCCTTGTCGCCATAATTGACCGGTGCGGCAATGGTTTTGCGCACGGCATCCGAAAAGGCGGTGATCGGTCCGGGTTCGCGTTCCGAAAGCAGCAGGATCGCGAAACGGTCGGCTCCCAATCGCGCCAGCGTGTCTTGCGGACGCAGCAGTCGGCCAATACGGCGCGCCATGGTCAGCAGGATCGTATCGCCGCCCGCAATGCCCATCCGCTCGTTGAGCGAGCGGAAGCGGTCGAGATCGACCATCATCACGGTGGAGCGAATGCTTTCACCGCCGCGTGTCAGGGCCAGAAGATGCGAGACGCGATCCAGAAACAGCCGCTCGTTCGGCAAAGCGGTCAGATGATCGCGCACCGCGTCTTTCAAAATCCGCTGTTCGGCCAGTTTGGTGCCGGTGGTTTCGGTCAGGCTGCCGACCACGCGGATCACCGCGCCATCGGTGGCGACCAGCGGGCGGGCTTTGAGAAGAAACCACAGATAATGGCCGTCATTGCCCTGCATGCGGAAATCGAGCTGCAAGCGTCCGCGTGCCTGTTCGAGGGCGGCATCAAGGGTGGCGCGGAAGCGGTCGCGGTCGAACGGATGCAGCAGGTCGATCCAGCGCGCGGCAGGGCCGGACAGGGCGCCTTCGCTCATGCTCAGCGCGGTTTCGATTTCCGCGCCGACCGTAACCTTGTCGGCCATCACATCCCAATCGAACACGGAATCGCCCGAGCCGTTGAGAGCCAGGGCCTTGCGCTCGCTGTCGCTGACCAGTCCCTGCGCCAAGACACCGCTGGAAAAGGCGTGCTGCATCACGGTAAAGCCGATCAGCATCACCAAAATCACCACGCTGCCGACCGAGACAACCGGAGCCAGCTCGTCCTGCAAATTGCCGAGCAGGATGAAACTGGTGCCCGTGACCCAGATCAGCAGCATCAGCCATGTCGGGATCAGCAAGACGGCGCGGTCATAGCCATGGGTGGAGAGATAGACGATCAGCACGAAGCCGATCACCGCAATCGCCCCGATCGAGATGCGGGCAATGCCCGCCGCCATGGCGGGGTTGAACCATGCCAGACCGACGAGCGCCAGCAGCACCAGCAGCCAGCCTATGGTGAAATGGCCATAACGGACATGCCAGCGGTTGAGATTGAGATAGGCGAACAGGAACACCAGCAGCGTGGCTGACAGCACCACTTCCGATCCGGCGCGATAGACGCGGGCCGCCTCGGCTGTCAGGTGGAACAATTGCAAAAGAAAGCCGAAATCAACGCTGACATAGGCCAGTGCCGACCAAGCCAGCGCGGCAGCAGCGGGAAAAATCAATGCGCCGCGCACCACCACCACAATGGTAAGGATCAGGGCCAGCAAAGCGGCAATGCCGATCACCATGCCGTGATACAGCGTCAGACTGGACATCCGGTCCTTGTAGACGTCAGGATTCCACAGCGTGAATTGCGGCAGCAAAGGCGAGGCGCGCTCGGCGACATAGGTGATGCTGGCGCCGGGCTCCAGCGTGATTTCGAAAATATCGGAATCCGCGCTCTCGATCCGTTCGGGGCTTTCGCCCGCGCTCGCGGTCACAGCGGTAATGCGCACCGAGCCGAGATCGGGCAGCAGAATGCCCGAACCGATCATGCGGAAATGCGGGGCCACCAGCCAGCGGGTAATCGGTTCCTCGCTGTCGTTTTTCAATGCAAATACGATCCAGTCGGGATTGGTGCCGTTTTCTTTGGCCGAAATGGCCATGCGGCGCACAATCCCGTCAGGGCCGGGAGCGGTTGAAATCTGGATCACGTCACCGTCCGAGCGGTGGAATTCCACCCGCCGCAGCAGATCGATCACCGGCGTATTGCTGGTCACGCGCATAGCCTCTGCCGCCTGCAAGGAGGCAGAATATCCGGCCAAGCCCGTGATCACGGTCAAAACAGCGAGTAAGATACGCATCAACGGCAAAAGGATGGTCCTGTATGCGCCTGAGGGATCAGGTCGGGTCTGGGTCTGGTCATCATGCTTTCGGCTTCGGAGCCTGAGCAGGGCCGACATTAAAGCAAGATTGCCCGAGAGCAACAAGGCATCGCGTTTGCTCACAAGAACCACCCCTTAAAGCGGCACAAAATCGGTTTTCAGCCGTTTGACATCGGGCAGGCCGGTATGGGGGCCGATGACGGCAAACGTCGGTCGGCCCTGCAACAGCCGGTTGGCGGCCTGTTTCAGGCTGTCGTGGTTGACGCTCTCGATGCGTCGGGACAATTCCTGACCCGACGGCACGCGCCCGAAAGCCAGTAATTGCCGCGCCATCTGGTCGGCGCGGCGGGTCGGGGATTCACGCGCGGCCAGCATGCCGACTTTGATCTGGGCTTTGGCCCGCGCAATTTCGGCGGGTTCGAGCTGCAAGGCGGCTTGGCGCAGCTGGTCGATCATCACAGAGGTGAATTGACCCGCATCCTTGCCACCCGTGCCGCCATAGATTCCGAAAATGCCGGTATCTGAAAACGGGGTGAAAAAGGCATGGACATCATAGCAAAGCCCGCGCTTTTCGCGCAGTTCCTGAAACAAGCGCGATGACAGCCCGCCGCCCAGCACCTGCGCGAAGACGTGCATGGCTTCGTGCAAGGGGTCGTGGAAGGAGACGCCTTCGGCCCCCATCACCAGATGCACCTGTTCGAGCTTGCGCTTTTGCCGCACATCACCGCCCCGATAGGCGCAAGTGACGGCCTGTTCGGGCTGGAGCGGCGACAGGCCGGCAAACATCCGTTCGGCTTGGGCCACCAGAGCCTCGTGATCGACCGCGCCCGCTGCCGCCACCACCATGGCGGGGGCGCGGTATTGGCGGGCCAGAAAGGTCCGCATCGAGTCCTCGGACAGGGCCATCACGCTGTCGGGCGTGCCCAGAATGGGGCGGCCCAGCACTGTGTCGGGAAAGCCCTGCTCCATGAACAGATCGAAAATCAGCTCGTCGGGTGCGTCTTCATAGGAGCCGATTTCTTGCAGGATGACCTGCTTTTCGCGCTCCAGCTCGTCGGCCGCAAAGGCCGGATTGGTGACAATATCGCCGATCAGATCGAGCGCCAGCGGCAGGTCTTCTCCCAATACGCGGGCGAAATAGGAGGTGACTTCCGCTGTGGTTTCGGCGTTGAGATCGCCCCCGACATTCTCGATCTCTTCGGCAATCTGGCGGGCCGTGCGGGTGGCCGTGCCTTTGAAAGCCATATGCTCGATCAGATGGGCAAGCCCGTGCTCGTCGCGGTGCTCGTGGCGCGCGCCTGCGGCAATCCAGATCCCGACCGAAGCAGTGGCCAGATGATCCATCCGCTCGCTGACCACCCGCAAGCCATTGTCCAGCGTGGTCAGTTTGACTTGCGGATCTGGCGGCAGGATCAAACGCCTGCTCCCGACATGCGGCCATGTTGGCTGATAAACTGCTCGATCGCCTTTTGCTCGTTGGCAATCACGGTGAAATGCTCCTTGCGCTCCAGCAAATCGGCCAGATGCGGCGGCAAAGCGGGCCGCACACCTGTGGCGACAAACACCGCATCGGGGAATTTGGCCGGATGGGCGGTTGCCAGCACAACGGTCGGCGTCGCGGGATCCGCTTCCAGCAGCTTTTCAGCCGCTGCCGTGCCTACCGCCGTATGCGGATCGAGCAGATAGCCGGTGCGGGCCAGGGTCTCGCGCATGGTGTGGCTGACCTCGTCCTCGGACACGCGGTGGGCGGCAAAATCGCGACGGATCGTCGCCATACCCTCGTCGGGAATGGTGAATGCCCCGCTTTGCGACAGGCTGCCCATCATCGAACGGATCTGATCGCCCTGCCGGTGGCAGGCATCAAACAGCAGACGCTCGAAATTGGAGGAAACCTGGATATCCATCGAGGGCGAGGAGGTCGGATGCACGCCGGTGACCTCGTAGCGGCCGGTGGCCAGCGTGCGGGCCAGAATATCGTTGCTGTTGGTGGCAATCATCAATTGGTTGATCGGCAGACCCATGTTCTTGGCGACATAGCCCGCCAGCACATCGCCGAAATTACCGGTCGGCACCGAGAAATTGACGCGACGGTGTGGACTGCCAAGGCTGACTGCCGCGCTGACATAATACCCTGCCTGCGCGACAATCCGCGCCCAGTTGATCGAGTTGACGCCCGACAAGGCATAGGCGTCGCGGAAGGCATGGTTGTTGAACATGCCTTTGACGATGGCCTGACAATCGTCGAATGTGCCTTCCACCGCCAGCGCATGGATGTTGTCGGCGGCAACCGTGGTCATCTGCCGCCGCTGCACCTCGCTGACGCGGCCATGCGGATAGAGGATGAACACATCCACCTGCGACAGGCCTCTGAACGCTTCGATCGCCGCGCTGCCTGTATCTCCCGAGGTCGCCCCGACAATGGTGGCGCGCTGCCCGCGGGCTTTGAGCACATGATCCATCAACCGACCCAGCAATTGCATCGCCACGTCTTTGAAGGCCAGTGTCGGGCCGTGAAACAGTTCGAGTACGAACAGATTGTTGTCGAGCTGCACCAGCGGGCAGGTCGCCTGATGGCGGAAGCCGGCATAGGCGGCATCGATCATCGCGGACAGATCGGCTGTCGTGACATCGCCGGCATAGGGGCCGATGACCGCTTTGGCAATCTCCGCATAGCTTTGGCCCGCAAAACCGCCGATGGTGGCGTGATCGAGCTGTGGCCACTGTTCGGGCCAATACAACCCGCCGTCACGGGCCAGACCCGCCAGAACCGCATCGGAAAAACCAAGACGGGGCGCTTGCCCGCGGGTCGAGACATAATGCACGGATCACTATCCCTTATTAATCACTATCGATATGTGGTTTGAACCGGTTCTGACGATACCAGATCACAAACAAAGCGAAAACCGCCAGTGCCAAAGTAAACCATGTGATCGCATATTGCAGGTGATTGTCCGAAAAGCTGATGACGGTGTTGCCGCCCTTGGGCCAGCCGCCCGCGACCGCCGTGGCATCGGCATCAATCACGAAAGGGGCGACCTGCTCCAGCCCGACCGCTTTGGCCATGGCTTTGGGATCGCGCGTGTAGAAAAGCCGCTTGGCCGGCGCATCATCGGCATCGAACCAGCTTCGCGATTGCGGCAGGCGCAACAGGCCGGTGATGGTGACAGGATCTTTCATGAGACTTTGCGGGCGGTTGGCCGGATCGCGCTTGCTGTCGGGCACAAAGCCCCGATTGACCAGCACCACAGAGCCATCCTCGCGCTGCAAGGGGGTGACCAGGGCATAGCCCGGTGTCGGGTCGCGCTCGCCTGCGGGCTTGTAGAGCATGAACAGATAGGTTTCGTACTCATGCAGAAAACGGCCGCTGACCGTGACTTTCAAAAAATCATCGGCGGGCTTGTTGATCGTATTCCATTGGTTGGCTGCTGGCAGGGGCACGGCGGTTTCGTTCACGCGCGCGGTGACACCCGAGATCAGCCTTTGCTTGGCCTCCATCCTGTCGAGCTGCCAAACCCCGAGAGCCAGAAAAACCAGCACGACAAAGCCGCTGGTCAGGACCGGCACGAGAAAGCGTCCGGAGGAGGGGCCGGGATTTTGGTTGGTCTGTGTCATGCCGCTGCATCCTGATCGGGCTTTGGTGCCGCTTGGGCCTGCTGGCCCTGTCCGGCCTTGTGGTGGAATTGCAGGGTGATCAGCACGCCTTTGAACGGGCGCATCATACCCAGCACAATAGCGGTCATCACCGGCATCCAGATCACCATCTGCAACCATATCGGAGGGGAATAGATGGTATCAATCACCAGCATCGAGCCGAGAACGATCAGACTGGCCAGCATGATGATGAAGATCACCGGACCATCGCCCGAATCGGCTTTGGAAAAATCCTGCCCGCAGACGTCGCAAGCCGGAGCCACCTCGACAAAGCCCGCAAACAGGTGGCCCTTGCCGCAATGCGGGCAACGGCCGCGCAAGCCCGCCCAGACCGGAGAGGGCGGTATAGGCGGAGTGGTTTGTACGGGGTCTTGATGGCTCATGACGGAATCCGATCAAAAAGGAAAAAGGCGGCCAAGGCCGCCTTTTTGGAGATCAATACCGGCTTTTTAGTGACCGGCAGCTGCAACGGCCGCACCCCACTGGGAGCCCCACAGATAGATGGCGATGAACAGGAACAGCCAGACCACGTCCACGAAGTGCCAGTACCATGCTGCGAATTCGAAGCCGAGATGACGCTCGGACGTGAAGTGGCCCTTCAACGCACGCACCAGACAGACGATCAGAAAGATCGTTCCGATCAACACATGGAAGCCGTGAAAGCCGGTCGCCATGAAGAAGGTCGCGCCGTAGATCGAGGATTTGAAGGCAAAAGCCGCATGCTGGTATTCGAAAATCTGGACGCCGGTGAACAAAGCACCCAGTGCGCAGGTCAGGATCAGACCCCATTTCAGGCCGTTGCGGTCATTTTCCAGCAAGGCATGATGCGCCCATGTCACGGTGGTTCCGGACAGCAGCAGGATCAGGGTGTTCAGCAAAGGCAGGTGCCATGGGTCGAACACTTCGATGCCCTTGGGGGGCCAATGTCCGCCGGTGTATTCGACACGCAGATATTGCTTGATTTCGCCGGCATAGAGGCTGGCATCAAAAAACGCCCAGAACCATGCGACGAAGAACATCACTTCCGAGGCAATGAACATGATCATGCCATAGCGATGGCTGATCTGGACGACGCGGGTGTGATAACCGCCATATTCGGCCTCGTTCACCACATCCGACCACCAGGACAGCATGGTGTACAAAATGCCGATGAAGCCGGCGCCGAACAGCACCGGACCGGCATGCAGGCCACCCACCGTCATGGATTTCATCCACATGATCCCGCCCAACGCTGTGATAAAGCAGCATATCGAGCCAACCAGAGGCCATGGGCTCGGGTCAACGAGGTGATAATCGTGATTGTTGCTGTGTGCGCCGCTCATTATCTCTCATCTCCGCATTCGTCTTTGGCCCCTCGTTGGGGGCGCCTCATCCTTGTTTACAGTTTAGAATCTGATCCTGCCACTGCGTCTTTAGCCTGAACAACCGACTTTTCTGATCGTTTGGCAGGAAAAAACGTGTAGGACAAGCTGGTCATTGCTATTCTTTCGATGTCACGATCCTGCGCTGCCGCCGGATCAATGAAGAAAACCACTGGAACTTCAACGGTTTCACGTGGTTTCAGTACCATTTCATTAAAGCAGAAACACTCCAATTTATTGAAATAGGACGCAATGATTTCAGGCTGGACATTATAGGTGGCCATGCCGGCCGTTTCCCGGTCTGATAGATTGGTGATCTTGTAGATTACGGTCATCGTCTCGCCCGCCCGCACATCCATGCGGGGCTGCTCCGGTGAGAAGCGCCAGGGCAAGCCATTGGCTACATTGGAATCAAACTGTACAGAAAACACACGTGTGCCCACAGTGTCGGGGGCTTTGGTGGCGATGATCGGCGTCCCGCCAAAACCCGTCATTTTGCAAAACAGCGAATAAAGCGGCACAGCGGCATAGGCCAGGCCCAGCATCGACACGACCAGCAATGCGCAGGCCTGCATGGTGCGGCGAATACTGTGGTTTGCGTCAAGGAGGCGGGCTGGTTCTGTCATGGTTACAATGGCCTATTGAGAACGGCAGGACCGAGTTTGACGATTGTCACGACAAAAAACAACACGACCAGCGCGCCAAGAACCCAGCCTATCGCCATAGAGCGGCTCCGCTGGTTCTTTTTTTGCTGCTCGGTCAGCTGAATACCGTTTGAAGCATTGGTCATGTGTGATTTAGCCCTTCATCAACGAGAGCGAGGTGATCAGACCGTTGTTGAGCGCGATATGTTCAACAAGCAATACGGCAAACAGCATGAACAGATAGAATATTGAAAAACCGAAGAGCTGCATGGCCGTGCGGTTTGCCAATGGTCCTTCGCGGCGCTGGAACACGCGCATAGCCAGCCACAACATTCCCGCACCACCCAGACCGGCTGTGATCGCATAGGCCAGCCCGCCAAAGCCCATCAGCACCGGCAGCAGCCCGAAAGGGGCAAGAATGATGGTGTAGAGCAGGATTTGCAGGCGCGTCGCATCGGGACCGGCCACCACAGGCAGCATCGGAATACCGGCGCGGGCATAATCATCCGACTTCACCAGGGCCAGCGCCCAAAAATGCGGCGGGGTCCACAGGAAGATGATGCCGAACAGCACGAAGGTTTCGAGATTCAGGCTTCCTGTCACAGCGGCATAGCCGATCATCGGCGGGAAAGCACCTGCTGCACCGCCGATCACGATGTTTTGAGCGGTCGAGCGCTTCAGCCACATCGAATAGACGACGACATAGAAAAAGATAGTGAACGCCAGAAAAGCTGCGGCAAACCAATTGCTGACCACGCCCAGCACCAGCACCGAGCAGAAAGACAGCACCATGCCGAAGCTCAAGGCCTCGGTGCGTGTCACCAGTCCGGCAGGAATGGGGCGATTGGCGGTGCGGTGCATCACCGCATCAATATCGGCATCCCACCACATATTCAGGCAGCCAGAAGCGCCCGCTCCAACCGCAATGGCCAGCAAAGAGGCGAAACCGATCACCGGATGGACAGGGACGGGTGCAAGCAACATCCCGACGAGGGCGGTGAAAATCACCAGCGACATCACGCGGGGTTTCAAAAGGGCAAAGTAATCGGCAGCCGAACCATTGCCTGAGGCGGAATCCATCGAGGACCCGTCAGCAAGGGATGTATCGAGATTGGTTTCGGTACTGCTGATCGGCATCGAGTCAACTCCGCAAGCGGACACTGGATGGTTCAAAACGGATAGGCGTTTCGACGAAGTGAGTGCTTCAGATCGAACGCCGCCGGAGTAGATCCGGCGGCGCAATGTGGTGGCGGGCCTGTGAGGCCGGGCCGCTGATCACATGCGATTAGTGATCCGATCCGGTGATAACCGGCAAGGTCTCGAACTGATGGAACGGAGGAGGTGAAGGCAGTGTCCATTCCAGTGTGGTGGCTGCTTCGCCCCATGGACTGTCGGCAGCCTGTTCCTTGCGGCTGAAGGCGACATAGAGGCCGAAGAAAAACACCAGAATACCGAAACCGAAGAGATAGGAACCATAAGAGGAGATACGGTTCCAGCCTGCAAAGGCATCGGGATAGTCGACATAATGGCGCGGCATGCCAGCCAGACCGGTGAAGTGCATCGGGAAGAACAGAACGTTCGAACCAATAAAAGCGATCCAGAAATGAAGCTTGGCAATTGATTCAGGGAAGATATAGCCGCTCATTTTCGGGAACCAGTAATACCAGCCCGCAAAGATCGCGAACACAGCACCCAGCGACAGCACATAATGGAAATGCGCCACAACATAATAGGTGTTGTGCAGGTTGCGGTCGACACCGGCATTGGCCAGCACCACGCCCGTCACACCGCCGACGGTGAACAGGAAGATGAAGCCGATCGCCCAGATCATCGGCGAGGTGAAGCGCATTGACCCGCCCCACATCGTGGCTATCCACGAGAAGATCTTGATGCCTGTCGGCACGGCGATGACCATGGTTGCAAACACGAAATAACGCTGGGTATTCAGCGACATACCCGCCGTATACATGTGATGTGCCCACACGACGAAGCCGACTGCGCCGATTCCGACCATGGCATAGGCCATGCCGAGATATCCGAAGACCGGCTTTTTCGAGAAGGTCGATACGATGTGGCTGACAATGCCGAAGCCGGGCAAAATCATGATGTACACTTCGGGATGGCCGAAGAACCAGAACAGGTGCTGGTACAGCAGCAAGTCGCCGCCATTGGCCGGATCGAAGAAGGAGGTGCCGAAATTGCGGTCGGTCAACAGCATGGTGATCGCACCGGCCAGAACCGGCAGCGACAACAGCAGCAGGAAGGCGGTGACCAGCATTGACCAGGCGAACAGCGGCATTTTATGCATGGTCATGCCAGGTGCGCGCATGTTCAGAATGGTTGTGATGAAGTTGATCGCACCCAAAATCGAGGACGCGCCTGCCAGATGCAGCGACAGAATGCCGAAATCAAGCGCAGGACCGGGGTGACCCGAAGTCGACAATGGCGGATAGACCGTCCAGCCGCCACCGAAACCGTTCGAGCCGGGCGCGCCTTCAACGAACAATGAAATCAGCAGCAGGGCAAACGAGGCCGGCAGCAACCAGAACGAGATATTGTTCATGCGCGGGAAGGCCATGTCCGGCGCACCGATCATCAGCGGTACGAACCAGTTGCCGAAGCCCCCGATCATCGCAGGCATCACAACGAAGAAGACCATGATCAGACCGTGGCCGGTCACAACCACGTTATAGGCCTGCGGATCCGTGAAATATTGCATGCCGGGCTCCTGAAGCTCCAGACGCATCAGGATCGACAGTGCACCGCCTATAACTCCCGCAACCAGCGCGAAAATCAGATAGAGCGTGCCAATGTCTTTGTGGTTGGTGGATAGTGTCCAGCGGCGCCATCCGGTTGGATGGGCGTGGTGATCAGCGTGAGCATCGGTTGCATGTGCCATGGTCATATGTCCCGGGGTCGTCTCTTTACTCAGGTGTCCCGAGGATATCGGGAGTTCTCAACAAAAGCATAGAGCGCGGATACTAAAGATAGGGTGATGTCTCGGTCTTATTGGTTCGAGGCGG
>Ga0114972_10002171_pt1 | contig 14661 bp, 13 predicted proteins | sample M_140807_EF_Meta_FD_87354 | JGI IMG/M metagenome (GOLD analysis project Ga0114972, IMG submission 87354) | Freshwater microbial communities from Lake Montjoie, Canada to study carbon cycling - M_140807_EF_MetaG | ecosystem: Environmental > Aquatic > Freshwater > Lake | place: Lake Montjoie... | reverse complement strand
TCAATGATCTGGGCTCGGTCGAGGCCAATGCCCATTTGTTCAAGTATGACACCGTGCATGGCCGCTTCGATGGCGAGGTGACGGTGGATGGCCAGGCCATCACCATCAAGCGCAATGGCCGCATTTATGGCCCCATCGTGGTCAGCGCCGAGCGTGATCCCGCCAAGGTGCCCTTCCAGGGCGTTGATGTCGCCATGGAATGCACCGGCATCTTCACCAGCAAGGAAAAGGCCTCGGCCCTCATCACTGCAGGTGCGCGCAAGGTGATCATCTCGGCACCGGGTGACAATGCCGATGCCACCATCGTCTATGGCGTGAATGAGAAGACGCTGACCGCCGATATGACGGTCATCTCCAATGCCAGCTGCACAACCAATTGCCTCGCCCCCATGGCCTATGTCCTGAACAAGGAATTCGGCATTGAGCGCGGCTATATGGTCACCATCCACGCCTATACCGGTGACCAGAACACGGTGGATACGCTGCACAAGGACCTGCGGCGCGCCCGCGCCGCGGCCGTGAGCATGATCCCGACCAGCACCGGCGCGGCCAAGGCCGTAGGCCTAGTACTGCCCGCCCTGGCAGGCAAGCTGGATGGCACGGCCATTCGCGTCCCCACCCCCAATGTCTCGCTCGTCTCGCTGGACGTGAACCTGAAGACCGCGGGCGTGACCAAGGAGCAGGTGAATGCTGCCATCAAGAAGGCCTCGGAAGGCGAGCTGAAGGGCATTCTAGACTATACGACCGAGCAGCTGGTCAGCATCGACTTCAACACCAACCCCGCCAGTTGCACCTTCGACGCCACCCAGACCCAGAGCCTGGACAATGGCGGCATGGTCCGCGTGATGGGCTGGTATGACAATGAGTGGGGCTTCTCCAACCGGATGAGCGACACTGCGGCGCTGTTCGGCAAGCTCTAAGCGAGCGGCACGAGGCGCTTTTCCATCACGCAAAAACTGGGCGCTGCATGGCCGGGTTGGGCATGCAGCGCGGCGGCCGCATAGGCGGCGAAGGTCTACCGGATCATCGCAGCGGGATAACCCTAGCCCGGCGCAACAGGAACGCTCCGGCTATACTTTCAAATCGAGCAGCGAACCCCGCGGCAATGGCCGGTCCGGCATGGGCGGCACGCTGCCTAGCACGCGCTGGGGGGTTGATGCCTCCTTGGCCGAAACATCATCGACATCCGCGCCCTCTACAGGCTTGCCCTTGATGGGCTGCACTGGCCGGGGCGCATCCACCCCCTGGCCGGGACGAATACGGGAAGCCTCCTGTGAGAAGGCCGAAAGGCTGCTGAGTGAGATCATGACCACTTTTATCGTCAAAAAACCTCACCAAAAGATGAATCGGCCAAGGGCAGCGCTTCGCCGCAGCGATGCTGTCTGTTGGCAGTTTAAAATAGCCTAACGCCGCATCCAATGGCTCGAATGACAGTATAAATCGCCAGCTTCCTAGTGTTTGATCGGCTTCGCAAAACCACCCATCCATGGTCTAGCACGGCCTTTAAATTCAGTTTGAAGGAGCCGGATTTTAATGGCGGAACCTATCCCCACCGGCCACGGCCATACCCGCGTGGTCATCGAGCGCGCGCTGGCGCTGGGTTTGGTCGCCTTGCTGCTCCTGGGCGTGATGTGGGTGCTGCAGCCCTTCGCCATGGCCATCCTGTTCGGCGCCTTCGTAACCATCGCCACATGGCCGCTGCGCCAGGCGGTGGTGCGGGCGGGGCTCAGCCCGGCGCAGGCGGCCACAGGGATGCTGCTGCTGGTTCTGCTGGTGGTGGCACTACCTGTCATCCTCTGGGCACCCATGCTGCCTGAGCAGATCGCCGGCCTCTCCGAGCGCTTGCGCGCCACCTTGGCCCAGGCCCCGGCAAGCCCCCCATCGCTCCTGGCCTCCATTCCGGTGGTCAAGGGCTATGTGCAGGAATACTGGCCTCGCCTACAGGCGGCGCAAGGCGATATCAGGGAACTGATGGCCCCCTGGTCGGGGCAGATTACCCGGTTGCTGGTCAATCTGGGCCAAGGTCTCGTGGAGAGCGTGTTGCAGATCCTGCTCTCGCTCATTGTCACCGCCATGTTCTGGGCCAATGGTAGCGAGATGGCACATGCGCTGCGTGACATCATCGGCCGCATTGGCGGGCCAGTGGCGGCGGCGATGGTGGATGAGGCGGGCGGTGCCGTGCGCGGCGTTGCCTGGGGGGTGATCGGGACGGCTTTTCTACAGGCAGCCATTCTGGGGCTGGGGCTGGCTATTGCGGGGGTCCCTGGCCCCTTGGTGCTGGCCTTTCTGACCTTCATCTTCTCTGTCACGCAGATTCTTGCCCCGGCCATGATCCCTATATGGGCTGGGTCAGCCTGGTGGCTATTTGGGCAGGATCAGACGGTCTGGGCGGTTTTTATGCTCGTGGTCGGCGTCACCGTGTCCTTCGGCGACAATATCGTCCGCCCGCTGCTGATAAGCCGTGGCAGCGCCATGCCGCTCACGCTGATCATCCTGGGCGTGTTTGGCGGGATCATCGCCTTCGGCTTTCTGGGGCTTTTCATCGGGCCTGCGCTGCTGGCGGTGGGCTATGGGCTGCTCAAGGTCTGGCGCGAGCAGGGCCTGGGCGCCGCCGACTGAATGGCAGCACCCGCCGCGCCCTAACTCAGCGGCGGGCGCAATGCCTGGGCGGTGACGGGCCGCAGCGCCCGCAGCGCAACATTGCTGCGCAGGCCCATGCGAATCACCCCCGGCAAATCCCACGGCCGGCGCAGCAGGGCGCGCATCACCCGCCAGGGCGCCGGTTTGCCGGCCTCATCCAGGCCCTCCGCCGCCGCCGGGGGCAGGGTTTCATCCGCGGTATCGGCCACGGCACGCAGCACGGCGAAGGGTATGCCTGATCGGGCAATGACCGCACTTTCCATATCCACCGCGGCGGCGCCGCTGCGCGCATACAACGCCGCCTTCTCGCCCGGGGTGGCAATCACCCGCTCGGCCCCAGCCATATCGACCATGGCAGCGCCGGTGGCCGCGGCCAGCGCGGCGCTCCAGGCGGCATGGGCGGGCCAGCGTGCCTCGGCCACCACAGCGCGCGCCACCAGCAGCGCACCCGGCCGCAGCGCCGGGTCCAACCCGCCGGCAATACCGAAGCTGAGCACCGCTGAGGGACGCAATCCAGCCAGGGCAGCGGCGAGTTTTTCCGGATTTGCCACCGCGTTCAACACAGCGGTGCCGGGCGGCAATAACGCCGCCTCGGCCGAAAAACCAACCACCACCAACAGGCTCACGGGTTGGGCGCCATGTCCTTCCAGGGCGCCGCGCGCTCATAGCCGGCAGCGGCCTGCAGCAGCAGCGCCTCCTCGAAGGCCGGCGCCACCAATTGCAGGCTCAGCGGCAGGCCGGTGCTGTGCAGCCCGTTCATGATCGTCACCGCCGGGTGGCCGGTGACATTGAACGGGGTGCGCGCCTGGCGGGGATAGGTGCGCTCCACCGTTGGCGTGTCGTCGATCCGGCAGGCAGGGTCCATGCTGCTGGCAGTGAGCAGCAGGTCCACCTGGGTGAAGGCCTCCTGCACGGCGGCGACCATCTCGCCCCGGCGGCGCTGCGCCTGCACATAGTCGGCCGCCGAGACGAATTGGCTCGGCAGCAGGCGGCGACGGGTGACGCCGGCGTATTTTTCCGGGCTGTTCTTCAGCCAATGCTCATGGATGGCCCCGGCCTCGCCATAGAGGATGGTGCGGTTCACCGCGGCGAATTGTTGCAGCGGCGGCAGGCTGATGTCGGTAATGATCGCACCCTCGGCGACCATCACGCGCGCCGCCTCATCCAGCGCAGCCGCCATTTCCGGGTCGGCCGGCTGATCGATTTCGTGGAAGTGGCGGACATAGCCGATGCGCAGGCCCTTGAGCCCCTTGGTCAGACCGCCAGCGAAGTCACCACCGGCCATCACGCCCAGCATCAGCGCGCAATCTTCCACCGTGCGGGTCAGCGGCCCGACATGGTCAAGCGAAAAGGCCAGCGGAAACACCCCGTCGCGCGGCACCAGATTATAGGTCGGCTTGAGGCCGACCAGCCCGCAATGGCTGGCGGGATGGCGCACCGAACCGCCAGTATCCGTCCCTAGCGCACCAGGCAGCATGCGCGCCGCCACCGCGGCACCCGAGCCGGAGGAAGACCCACCCGGATGATGGTCACGGTTCCACGGGTTGCGCGCCGGCGGAAAGGGCAGGTCGAAGGCTGGGCCGCCAATGGCGAATTCATGCGTGGCGAGTTTGGCCGGAAACACCGCGCCAGCCGCGCGCAGCCGGGTGATGACCGCCGCATCCGCCGTGGCCATATGGTCCAGCCGCTGGGCGGAATGGCAGGTGCTGGGCAGGCCCGCGATGTCGATAATGTCCTTCACGCCGATGGGGATGCCATGCAGCGGGCCGCGCGGGGCCTCATTGTCGAGCGCGCGGGCGACGGCGCGGGCATCATCCTCCATCAGGCGGATGCAGGCATTCAGCCGTGGCTCGACCTCGGCGATGCGGGCCAGGCAATCATCCAGCAATTCGCTGGGCGAGAGGGTCTTGGCGGCGATGCGGCGGCTGGCCTCGGCCAGGGAGAGGCTATGCGCGCTCACCGGCGGGGCGCCAGGCTATAGGCCGGCACGGGCTCCACCGCGGCATTGGTCGCGCGGGGCAGATTAGCCTTGTGCGCGGCGAGGGTGGCCAGGGCATCGAGCACATCGGCGCGGTGATTCGCCCAGGCCTTTTCAAGGCCAGCGGCGATAGCGAGGGTTTCTGCGGTTTTTTCGTCCATGCCCGCAGCCTAGGACGGCAGCGCGGCAAACGCCAAGCGTGCCCACACCCGAGGAGCCATGGCCCCCCGGGCGGCGTTACGTTCAGCCCACCGCGATGTACAGGGCGCTGCCACCCCGCAGCACCCGCAGCGCGGCCGGCCCGCTCACCCCGCGCAGCGCCTCGGCCGCGGATGCAGCGTTGCGCACCGCTATATTGCCCACGGCGATGATCACATCACCCGGCCGCAATCCGGCTTCCGCCGCCAGACTGCCGGGGCGGATGCTGGCAACCACCGCGCCCTCGGTGCCGTCCGGCAATTGCAACTCGTGCCGTGCGGCCTCGTCCAGCGGCGCTAACGCCAGGCCCAGCCGGCCGCTTTGCTGCCGCGCCGGGGCGCCGGGCTTGCCGTTTGCGGGGCCACCCTCGGCGCGCTCCTCCAGCCGGGCCAGGGTGGCCTGCAATTGTTTGGTCTCGGCGCCGCGCCGCACCATCAGCGTCACTGCCGCGCCAGGCCGGGCACCGCCCACCACCCGGGCCAGGCTGCGGCTGTCTGGCACTGGCTGGCCATCCATCGCCACCACCACATCGCCGCCGCGCAAGCCAGCCTGTGCGGCGGGGCTATTGGGGAGCACGTCACCCACCAGCGCGCCGGTCACGCCCACCAGGCCCAGGCCCTGCGCCAGCGCCGGCGTCAGCGGCTGCGAGGCGGCGCCCAGCCAGCCGCGATCCACCCGGCCATTGGCCCGGATATCCGCCACCACCTGGCGCACCTGGTTGGAGGGGATGGCGAAGCCAATGCCCACACTGCCGCCATTGGGCGAATAGATCGCGGTATTCACCCCCACGACCGAGCCCTCCATCGAAAACAGCGGCCCGCCGGAATTGCCGGAATTGATCGCCGCATCCACCTGCAGATAATCGTCATAGGGGCCCTGGCCGATATTGCGGCCGCGTGCCGAGACGATGCCCGCCGTCACGCTGCCGCCCAGGCCGAAGGGATTGCCTACCGCCACCACCCAGTCGCCCGGATAGGCATTGTCGGAATTGTCCAGCGCCAGCCAGGGCAGCGGCGCCACGGCATCCACCTTCAGCACGGCGATATCGGTACGCGGGTCGCGGCCCAGAATGCGGGCCGGCAATTCCCGCCCGTCATCGAGGGTGACCATCACGCTGCTCGCCTCACGCACCACATGATTGTTGGTGACGATGGTGCCATCGGCATCGACGATGAAGCCCGAGCCCAGGGCCCGCATTGGGCGCTGACCTTCGGGACCGAAGGGTGCTGTGCCATCGGCACGCGCGGTGGCGGTGATGGTCACCACGGCAGGCCGCACGCGGCTGACAAGTGGAGCAAAGCTGGGCAGGCCGACCATGGGGCTGGCCACCACGTCGGGTGCCGCCAGAGCCGGGGACGGGGCTAGGGCTTCCACCGCTTGGCCGCTGCGCACCAGGGCAAAGCCACCCAATGCGGTGCCGGCCATCAGCAGGGCGGCGAAGGCAGCGCGGCGAGCGCGCGAGAACGTCTTGATGGTCATGTTGTGTCTCCTGTGATGGAAGAACACTGCGCCGCGCATGCTGGAGGGATTGCGCGTGCGACCATGACAAGATCGTCAGAATTCCAGCCGCACCTCCAGCCCCTGCTCGCCACCCAGCACCAGCCGCGCGCCATGCATCCGCGCGGTGGCGGCCACCAGCGCCAGGCCCAAACCGGAGCCGGGCCGCCCCTGCGCGGCTTGCAGCCGGTGGAAGCGGCGCAGCACCGCATCGCGCTCGCCCTGAGGGATGCCGGGGCCATCATCGGCCACCATCAGCGCGCCGCCATGGCTGAGCTTCAGCCGCACCACGCCCGCGCCATGCAGCATCGCATTATCCAACAGATTGGCCAGCGCCTGCCGCAGCAGCGCCGCATCGCCCTGCACGACAACGCCGGGCGCGATGTGGGCCTCAAGCGCGCGGCCCGCCTCCTCGGCCACGGCGCCATAGGTCTCGGCCATCATGCTGGCCAGGGCCGAGAGATCCACGGCAGCGAAGCCTGCCCGCCCCGCCCCGCTCTCCACCCTGGCAATCCGCAGCAGGGCAGCGAAGCTGGCCAGCACGGCATCAAGATCACCAATCGCCGCCTCAATCAGAGCCGGATCGGTCCGAGGTGCGGCCGCCGCAGCCTCCAGGCGCTGGCGCAAATGCGACAGCGGCGTGCGCAGGTCATGCGCGATATCGTCCGTCACCTGGCGCTGCGCCGCCACCAGCGCCTCGATGCGGCCGAGCAAGAGGTTGATGGTGGCGCCCAACCGGTCAAATTCATCCCCCTCAGGGTTGCCGGGCAGACGACGCGTCAGGTCGCCATCCATGATGGCGCGGGCAGCGGCGCCGGATTGCGCCAGCCGGACCTCCAGCCTGCGCGCCGCCAATAAGCCCAGCAGCAGGGCGAAGGCGGCTGCCACCAGGGCAGCGATGGGCGGGCTGCGTGCCAGGGCCGCGGCCGACTGCTCCACCGTCGCCAGATCACCCGCCACGATCAGGTTCACGCCGCCGGGCAGCACCAGGCCCAATGCGCGCAGCGAGCGGCCCGGCGCCTCCAGCGTGGCATAGCCGCGCAGGAAGGGCGGCGCCGCCGGCATCGCGCCGGCAATGATCTGCCCCCCCGGTGCCTGCAACAGGGCCAGCACCGGGCCACGCCGGCGGCGGGTGAGTTCCACCTGCTCGGCCAGGCCCTGCATGCCGTAGGGTTCAAGGTCACGCAGCAGCGATTCCGCCTCAGCGGCCAGGGCGCGATCCAGTTGCGAACGCAATGATGCCTCGGCCTGCCACCACACCCAGGCCCCGGTCGCCAATGAGACCAGCAGCATCGCCGCCGCCGCCGCCGCCGCCATCCGCCAGGCGAAGCTGCGCGGCATCACGCCCCGGAATCCAGCGCATAGCCAGCCCCGCGCAGGGTGCGGATGACGGGTTTTTCACCCGGCCCCTCTAATTTGCGGCGCAGCCGGGAGACATGCACATCCACCACATTCGTCGTCGGGTCGAAGGCGAAATCCCAGACCTTTTCCAGCAGCATGGTGCGGGTCAGCACCTGGCCCTTGTGGCGCAGCATGTATTCCAGCAGCCGCCATTCGGTGGGCAGCAACTCCACCACCCGCGCCCCACGGGTGACTATGCGCGCCAGAAGGTCCATGCGGATATCACCGGCCAGCAGCATGGTGTCCGCCATGGCGGCCGGCGGCGGGCGGCGGGCCAGGGCGCGCACCCGGGCGCGGAGTTCGGAAAAGGCGAAGGGCTTTGGCAGATAGTCATCGGCGCCGGCCTCCAGACCCTCCACCCGGCGCTCCACCTCGCCCAGCGCGGTCAGCATCAGCACGGGAGTCGCGATATTCGAGCCGCGCATGGCCCGGATGATGGCCAGCCCATCAGCGCCGGGCAGCATGCGGTCAGTGATCACCACATCGAAGGGCTCGTTGAGCGCGAGAAACATGCCATCACGGCCATTGCGGGCGATATCCACCACTTGGCCGTCCTGGAGAAAGCCTTTGGCGATGTAGTCCGCCGTGGCGTTATCGTCCTCGATGACGAGAATGCGCATCTCAGAGGGCGGGCAGCGCCAAAAACAGCCCCGCGCCATTGCGCAGCACCCGCAGCACGGTGGCATTCGGCCAGGACTGCCGCATCAGCGCCAGCGCCGAGGCCGGGTCCACCACCTCATGCCCGCCAATGCTCACCAGCACATCGCCCTGCTGCACCCCGGCCAGGGCACCGCCGCCATTGGGCGCCAGCGCGGTGATCAAGGCGCCGCGCGCCTCTCGCGGGATGCGGCCCTCGCGCCGTGCCGCATCTGTCAGTGCCGTCAAGGTCATGCCGAAGCGCGGGCCGCGGCCCTCGGGCAGCGCAGGCGGGCGGTCGGCCGTCTCCGGGGCGGGAATGATCCGGGCCAGCATGTATTGGCTGGCACCATCGCGCTGCACCGTCAGCGAAAGCACGGTGTTGGGCTGGCTGCGGGCCACGATGCGGGCCAGCGCCCGCGCATCGGCCACCGGCGCGCCATCGGCCGCCGTCACCACATCGCCCGGCTGCAGCCCGGCGCGGGCGGCGGGGCCGCGCGGCACCACATCATCGATCAGCGCGCCGGCCACGCCCGGCATGCCCAGCGCCGCGGCCAGCGCCGGCGTGAGCGGCTGCGAGGTGGCGCCGAGGAAACCGCGCTCCACCCGGCCATTGGCCAGCAAGGCCGCCACCACCTCTCGTACCAAATCTGCCGGAATGGCAAAGCCGATCCCCACACTGCCGCCGCTGGGCGAATAGATCGCGCTATTGACCCCCACCACCCGGCCATCGGTGGCAAAGAGTGGCCCGCCGGAATTGCCGGTGTTGATCGCCGCATCGATCTGGATGAAATCGTCATAAGGCCCCTGGCCGATATTGCGGCCCCGGGCTGAGACGATGCCGGCGGTGACCGTGCCATCAAGGCCAAAGGGGTTGCCCATGGCCACCACCCAATCGCCCGGCCGCAGGGTTTCGGAAGCCCCCAGGCTGAGCCAGGGCAGCGGCGTGCCGGCATCGATCCGCAGCACGGCCAGATCGGTCCAGGGGTCGCTGCCGACCAGCCGCGCCGGCAGATGCCGCCCATCATCCAGCGTGACCGAGACGGCCAGCGCGCCGCTCACCACATGATTGTTGGTGATGATGGTGCCCATGGCATCGATCAGAAAGCCTGAGCCCAGCGCCTGCACAGGCCGGGTCTGCCCCTCGCGCCGCAGCATGGGGCGAAGCTGCCGGGCGGATGTCTGCGGCGCCACGGCTTCGGCCGGCGCGGTGGCGGTGATGGTGACCACCGCCGGGCGCACCCGTGCCACCAGATCGGCGAAGCTGGGCAGGCCCGGCATGGGCGACGCAGTCACCGGAGGGATAATCGGCGCGCCTGGCTGCGCCTGCCCCATCGCGGCAGCAAGGCAGGTCATGAGCGCGATGATCAGGGAGCGAGGCATCCTCATGGGTCCGGCTTCGCGCAGTGGCACCCAAATTGCAAGCACGATCGCCCAAGGCGCTCGCCAGCCCGCCGCGACGCCACCCGACCTCAAGCAGACGGATACCCCAATGACGCTTTCCCGCCGCGACATGCTGGCCGCCTCCGGCACCTCTGCCGCCCTGCTGCCCAGCGCCGGTGCAATCGCCCCCGCCGCTGCCCAACAAGAGCGCGTGCTGCGCTATGCCATCTCCATGGCCGATATCCCGCAGACCACGGGCCAGCCAGACCGCGGCGCCGGCGCCTATCAGTTCACCGGCTACACGCTGTATGACCCGCTGGTGGCCTGGGAAATGGATGTGGCCGACCGGCCCGGCAAACTCGTGCCCGGCCTTGCCACCGAATGGACCGCCAACCCGGCAGACCGCACGAAATGGACCTTCAAACTGCGCCCGGGCGTCACCTTCCATGACGGCTCACCCTTCAACGCCGACGCGGTGATCTGGAACTTCGAAAAAGTCCTCAACCCGCAAGCGCCGCATTTCGACAACCGCCAGGCCGCCCAGGTCCGCCCCCGCCTGCCCAGCGTTGCCAGCTATCGCAAACTGGATGACATGACTGTGGAAGTCACCACCCGCACGGTGGACAGTATTTTCCCCTATCAGATGCTGTGGTTCCTGATCTCATCCCCGACGCAATATGAGCGACTGGGCCGCAGTTGGGAGCGTTTTGCCAGTGAACCCTCCGGCACCGGCCCCTTCCGCCTGACGCGCCTGGTGCCGCGCGAGCGCGCCGAGATGGTGAAAAACACCAGCTACTGGAACCCCGCCCGCATGCCGAAGGTGGACCGGCTGATCCTGGTCGTGGCACCCGAGGAGACCACCCGCACCAACGCCCTGCTGACCAACCAGGTCGATCTGATCGAGTACCCCTCGCCCGATCTGGTGCCCAGGCTGCGCGCCGCCGGCAATCGGATCAGCGAGAACGTCACCCCGCATGTCTGGAACTATCACCTCAGCCTGCTCGAGGGGTCGCCCTGGCGGGACCTGCGGCTGCGCCAGGCCGCCAACCTCGCCATCAACCGCAACGAGATCGTGGCGCTGATGAACGGTCTGGCCAAACCCGCCACCGGCGTGGTGGATGCCACCTCGCCCTGGTACGGCAGCCCCACCTTCCGCGTCACGCATGACCCGGACCGCGCGCGCCGCCTGGTGCAGGAGGCCGGCTTCTCCCGCGCCAACCCGCTGCGCACCAAGTTTCTCGTGCCCTCCGGCGGCTCGGGGCAGATGCTGTCCATGCCCATTAATGAATATATCCAATCCGCCTATCGCGAGATCGGCATCGACATCACCTTCCAGGTGGTGGAACTGGAGGTGAGTTACACCTCCTGGCGCCAGGGCGCCGCCGGCGAGATCGCCCGCCAAGGCAATATCACCGCCAATAACGTCGCCTATGTCACCTCGGACCCGCTCTATGCGCTGATCCGCTTCTTCCACTCCAACCAGATCGCTCCGCGCGGGGTGAACTGGTCGCACTACCGCGACGAGACGATGGACAAGCTGATCGACGAGGCGATGAACACCTTCGACGATACCGCAGTGGACCGTCTCATGGCCCAGGTCCACCAGAAGGTAGTCGATGAGGCGCTGCTGGTCTTCGTGGTGCATGACACCAACCCGCGGGCGCTGGGCCGCAACGTGCGCGGCTATACCCAGGCGCAGCATTGGTTCCAGGATTTGACCACGCTGGCGTGAGGGTTTCAGACGCGGAGCGGGGAGGGGCTTTGCCCGCCGCCCTCAACCTCAGATCAAAAACCTCCCCCACCAGGGGCCCGGCGGCCCCTGGTGGGGGAGGGTATGGGGGGAGGCCAAAGCCCTCCCCCGGGCCACGCGCGCAACCCTCAGGCAGCCTGTTCCAAACTCGAAGCACTATCGCTCAGCGTCACGCGCCGCATGTCCCGCACCTCTGCCTTGTCGTCGAAGCGGGTGCCGCGATGCATGGTGCAGCGGTTATCCCACAGCACCAGGTCGTGCTGCGCCCATTTATGGCGATAGACGAATTGGCGTTGCGTGGCGTGTTCCATCAGGTCGCGGATCAGCATCATCGCTTCCGGCCGCGGCAAGCCCTGAATTTGGCCGATATGGGCTGAGAGATAGATGGTCTGCCGGCCGGAGCCTGGATGCCGCCGCACCAGGCGCTGCGGCACGGGGGCGAATTTCACTCGCTCCTCCGCGGTGTAATCCTCAAAGCCCAACAGGGCGCGGGAATAGATCAGCGAATGGTCGCAGATCAGGTCTCGCGTCATCGCTTGCATCTCGGGGGAGAGTGCGTCCCAGGCGGCACGCATATCGGCGAATTCGGTATCAGCGCCCTGGGCCGGCACTACGCGGCCATGCAGGGCAGAGTATTTCGCCGGCACCCGCTTGAAGCTGCTGTCGCTGTGCCACAGCCGGTTGCCCAGGGCGAAGAAGCGCCGCCGGTCATCCGCCGCCAGCAGCGCGCCATTCTCGTCGAGGTTGGAGATGTCATTCATGCGGGCATAGGCCAGGCGGCGGCGATGGACATCCACCGTGGCGGTCTCGCCCTCCAGCGGGCCGAAATTTTCCCCGAAAGCGATCTGCTGTTCGTCGGTCAGGTTCTGGCCGGGGAAGACGAGGACGGCGTATTCATCCATCCGCTCCTCCACCCAACGGGCCTGCGCCGCGGTCAGCGTCTCTCGCAGATCCAGCCCTTCCACGCGGGCGGCAAAAAGCGGGTGCAGGGCTGTGACGTGCACGGCGAAATCTCCCCAAACCTGGCCCTGCATGTCATCCGCCCAGACGTAAGGCGCCGCCGCAAGGTCTTGGCTGGGGAAGGGTCGTGGCAATCAACCCGGCGAGTCAAGCTCCGGGATAGTGGAGCGCGCGAAGGAGATCAGGTGGCCGATCAGCGCCTCATTCGCCGCCACCGCCTGTGCTTCATCGCCCGCCGCCACGGCATTGGCCACATCGATGTGCCACTTAGCGGTCTCCAGCAGGGATGCGGCTTCACGGCCATGGAAGTACCAGAAACGACGCGAGACGGCATGCAGCGGGCTCGCTGCGGCGGCGGCAACCTGGTTGTGCGATGCGCGGGCGATGGCGAGCTTCATCCCCGCATCGGTGCGCAGAAAGCCCAGCAGGTCGCCCTCCTGGCCGGTGCTGCGCAACTCGGCGGCCAGATCGCGGATCAGTTCACGCTCGGCAGCGGAGGCACGCCGGGCGGCGGCGCGCACCACGAGCCGGTCCAATTCCCGCCTGGTTTCCAGCACCTGCAACTGCTGGCGCAGATCGACCGCGGTGACCACCACACCCCGGCGCGGCAGCACCTGCACCAGATACTCGCGCGAGAGGCGTTGCAAGGCCTCGCGGATCGGCGTGGTGCCCATGCCCATCTGCCGGCCCAGTATCGCCTCGCTCACCACCGAGCCTGGGGCGAGTTGAAGGGTGACGATCATCTCCTCCAGCCGGCGATAGGCCTCCTCGTTCAGCGTGGTTGGCTGGGCTTCGTCCTGTTGCATCACGGCGCTCATCGCAAAATCATCAGCAGGCCGGCCACCGGCTGCCCCCGGTCTTCACGCAGGGTGACCGAGTTCTGCGACAGCACGGCAAAGCCCGCCGCCTCGGCCAATGCGCGGGCATGGGCGGGGGCGTGGCGATAGCGCATGCCCTCGGCCAATTCGAAGGGTACAACATCCCCGGTCTCTAGGCTGAAGGCCGCCACACCATTGGGTCGCAGCGCGGCGCGCATGGCGGCCAGGGCCGTGGTCAGGTCACCCAGATAGTTCAGCACGTCGGCCGCCGCGATCAGGTCATAGCTTGCGCGGCGGGTCGGCAGGAAGGCCAGCAGGTCCGCCTCATGCAGCCCGGTGTAAATCTCGCGCGCCCGCGCCGCATCGAGCATGCGGGGCGACAAATCCACCCCCTCCAGCCGCCGGGCGAAGGGTTTGAGGGCGAGCCCCGAAAGCCCGGTGCCGCAGCCCAGATCCAGCACCGAGAGCGCAGCATTGGCAGGCAGCAAGGCACCGATCGCCTCGGCCAGCAAAGCCGGGGTGCGGTAGTTCAGCCGGCCTTCCAACTCGGCATCAAAGCGCGGCGCGAATTGGTCGAAGAGCTTGCGCACATAGCCAGCGGGGGCGCGGGAGGGTGCCTCGCCCTCGCCCAGCGCGGCCAGCATGAAGCGGGCCTGCTCGGCGGCGGCGCGGTCGCGCCCGGCGCAGGTCAGCGCAGCCGTGGCCGCCGCCCGCGCGCCCACCGCATCGCCGCAATCGGCATGCGCATGGGCCAAGGCCAGCCAAACATCAGGGATTTCGGGGGCGAGCTTGACCGCGGTCAGCAGCGGTTCGAGCGCGGCCCGCGCCTCGCCCTTCGCCGCCAGGGCCTGGCCCAGATTGCGCCAGGTCACCGCATCGGCTGGCGCGCGGGCAAGGGCGGCCTGCATCACCGAAATGGCCTGGTCGAGTTGCCCGGCTTCGGCCAGGCCTGCGCCGTAATTGGCAAGGATCACGGGCTTGTCAGGCGCCAGGGCCACGGCGCGGGCAGAATGGGCCAGCCCCTCGGCCAGGGCGCCACGGCTGCGCATGGCCAGGCCCAGCAGGTTCAGCGCATCGGGGTGGTCCGCATTCAGCCGCAGGGCACGGCTATACAGGCTCTCCGCCTCCGCCAGCCTGCCGCTGCGGTGCCTGTCGGCGCCGCGCGCCACCAGTTCATTTGCCGTGTTCATCGGACACCCCTAAAAACTCCCTGGCCCAAAATGCGGTGATGCCGCCGTCTCGAGTGATGGTGCCGGCGTGTAAGCCAGCAGCATGAAGGCACATCACGGCCAGTCGCCTCATGGTCACCAGCCAAGCGTGGCAGGGCCCAAACCCAAGTTGCAGTCCGGCTGATCAACTTTGCAAAGGATATCACGTTGTGCGTTGAAAGCACAATATGT
>Ga0114972_10002169_pt1 | contig 14663 bp, 9 predicted proteins | sample M_140807_EF_Meta_FD_87354 | JGI IMG/M metagenome (GOLD analysis project Ga0114972, IMG submission 87354) | Freshwater microbial communities from Lake Montjoie, Canada to study carbon cycling - M_140807_EF_MetaG | ecosystem: Environmental > Aquatic > Freshwater > Lake | place: Lake Montjoie... | reverse complement strand
TCCTTAACAGAACAGTTAGCGCCTCTTATTCACCGGGTTCAACTTTTAAAACCTTGCAGGCATTAATTGGACTTCACGAAGGTGTTATCAATACATCCACAACTTTTTCTTGTAGCGGTGCTTTTTATGGTTGTGGAAGTGGAAAACCGATGCGTTGCTTAGATAATGGCGTATTTGATTTACAAAGAGCCATAACTGTTTCAGACAATACTTATTTTGCCAATGTAATGCAGAGAGTTATTAATAACCCAAAATATACTTCTGTTGATAATGCACTTTTAAATTGGGATAAATATATGTATGCTTTTGGATTAGGACATAAACTTGGAGTGGATGTTCCTTCTGAAAAATCTGGTAATATTCCCACCCCAAAATATTATGATAAGGTTTATGGAAAAGACAAATGGAATTTTTGCACTTTTAGATCTGTAAGTATAGGGCAAGGAGAAGTAGATGTTACACCTTTACAAGTTGCTAATGAAATGGCTTACATTGCCAACAAAGGTTGGTATATAATTCCTCATGTTATTGATTCAATAGAAGGCGGAGACAAATTTCAATTATTATCAAAGTATAAAAATAAAATTAACCCCATTGAAATACCTGATACGATTTTCGAAGTGGTGCACAATGGAATGCAGGGTGTTGTAGATAACGGTACTGGAGTAGGGGCAAAAGTAAAAGACATTGAAATATGTGGTAAAACTGGAACAGTAGAGAATTATTTTAGAGGCGTTAAACAACAAAACCATTCTTTTTTCTGTGGATTTGCACCAAGAAAAAATCCTAAAATTGCCATCATGTGTGTTGTTGAAAACAGTGGAAGATTTGGTGGAACTTACGCAGCACCAATTGTTGGATTAATGATTGAAAAATATCTAAAAGATTCTATTACAGAAAAAGTCAGATTGGATAAAATAGAACAACTTTCGAAATTGAATTTAATTCCACCGAGAATAAAAGCTGTTATAAATAAACAAGATTCCATTAAAAAAAGTAAAGAGCAAAGTTTAAGCACAAAAGGACTCATTAAATTAATTAAAGACACGGTTGGTATTGAAGATGATCAACCAGATAAAGATGATATGATTTATGAAACGAATCGAAAAAATAAAAAAAATCAACCGGAAAATGATACATCAATACATAACAAAGCTTTAAAGCCTAAAAATAATATTAAACTGGTTAAGAAGAAAAAACTAAAAAATCTACATCAATAATTTTCAATGTATCAAAAAAATATACTTCAAAATCAAAATAAAGACTGGGCAATAATATGGCTGTATGCATTTATTGCAATTATTGGTTTGATTTGTATTTTTTCAGTTGAATATAGAGAACAAGATCAAATCATCAATAGTTTTTTAGCATTTAAAAAAAATTATAGCAAACAATTTTTTTATTTATTGGCATGTGTTGTTGTAGCCACATTTATTTTACTTACCGATAGCAAATTTTTTACGGCCACTCCTAATTTGCTTTATTTACTTGGTATATTAATGATGCTTGCAACATTTGTGGTAGGGAAAACTGTAAATGGCTCCAAAAGCTGGATTCCGCTTGGTTTTATGAATCTTCAGCCAGTGGAGACCTGTAAAATTTTTGCTTCATTAGCGCTTGCAAAATACCTCTCACAACCAGATACTGATTTTACAAAAGGGAGAACTCAATTGATTGCCACTGCTATTTGCTTTTTACCTATAATTTTTTCTATTTTACAAAACGAAACAGGTTTGGCGCTTGTTTATTTTTCTTTTTTATTACCCATGTATAGAGAAGGCTTTCCGCCAATTTATTTAATTATTGGCGCTTTCTTAGGTATATTATTAGTAACCGCTCTTTTATTTACCCCCTTTCAATTAATCATTGGTTTTACCTTAATTAGTGTAGTTGTAATTTATTTTTTACTTAGAAAAATCAAAAGAAACAAAAGTCTTTTAATCACCATTATTACTATTTGGGCATTGAGCATTTTTTTTGTTGGAGTAGCAGTTCCGTTTTTATTCAAACATGTTTTTCAAAAATATCAAGCAGATAGAATCTTTAGCATGGTAGGAAGAGACAATCCTTACTCAGATTCTAAAACTGTTGATTTAGTTGTAACTGAAAAAAATAAAAAAAATAAACCCGAATCAGAAAATTACAATGTTAAACAATCCAAAATAGCCATTGGCTCTGGAGGCTTTTTAGGTAAGGGCTTTTTAAAGGGAACTCAAACTCAAGGTGATTTTGTTCCGGAGCAACATACAGATTTTATTTTTACTTCCTTAGGCGAAAATTTTGGATTTATTGGCTGCGCATTACTTATGATGCTTTATTTGGGGTTGCTGCTTAGAATAGTTATGATTGCTGAAAGACAAAGAAGTACTTTTAGCAGAGTCTACGCTTATTCAGTTGCATCCATTATTTTTTTCCATGTAGCTGTAAATATTTGCATGACTATTGGATTAGCGCCAGTGATTGGAATCACTTTGCCTTTAATGAGTTATGGCGGATCTTCCTTACTAACCTTTACTATTCTTATTTTTATTTTAGTAAAATTAGATGCTGACAGACAAATGGTACTGAGATAATTTAATTAATCAGCTTTACGATTATTTTCAAATTGAGTTTGATGTAACTGATAATAAGATCCCATTAAGGATAATAATTCTTCGTGAGACCCCATTTCTATTATTTCTCCTTTGCTTAAAACAATTATAGTGTCTGCCTTTTTAATAGTACTAAGTCTGTGTGCAATCACTATGGAGGTTCTGCCTTTTATCAATTTGTCGATGGCTTGCTGTACAAGTATTTCACTTTCTGAATCTATTGATGAAGTTGCTTCGTCTAAAATTAAAATTGATGGGTTGTATAATAAAGCACGAGCAAATGAAATTAATTGTCTTTGTCCTACCGACAAGGTCGCTCCTCTTTCCATTACTTGATAATCATATTCTCCTGGCAATTGCATAATAAAATCGTGTAAGCCTATTAGTTTGGAAGCGGCAATTACTTCTTCTTTTTCAATAGCACTATTTCTTAAAGTTATATTATCCATTACTGATCCACTAAATAAAAAAACATCTTGTAAAACAACTGCAATTTTTGATCGTAAAGCTTCTATACTATATTGTTGAATTTCTATTCCATCAATTTTAATTGCACCTTTATTAAATTGATATAATCTGTTTATTAAACTTATGATAGAAGTTTTGCCACTTCCAGTATTTCCAACTATTGCATAAGTTTTACCAGCAGGAACTTTGAAAGAAATATCTTTTAAAACATAATTTTCAGCTGTATACGAAAACCAAACATGTTCAAATTCAATGTCGCCTTCTACAATTTTATGCGTATTCTGTTTTTCTAATACTGGAGTTATATCTTGATTGTCAATTACCAAAAAAACCCTTTCGCTTGCTATCATCCCCATTTGTAAAACATTAAACTTATCAGCAATTATTCTCAATGGTCTAAAAAGTAAATTAAGACAAAGAATAAAAGAAGTTATAATACCTGCTACGTGTTCAGACGCTGCTACAGAAAGATTTGTGGATTCCTTTGCTGCCCACCATACCATTAATCCAATACTAATCGCAGATACTAATTCTACAATTGGCAAAAAGATGGAATAAGCAAAAATGGCTTTTATATTTTGATCGCGGTGGGTTTTGTTGATTTGTTCAAATTTATTTTGTTCTCTTTGTTCTGCTGCAAATGATTGAATAATAGACATGCCTGTTAAATGCTCTTGTACAAATGCATTCAACTGAGAAACAGCGTTTCTTACTCCAGTAAATGATTTATTTACGGATTCTTTAAAATAATAGGTTGCAATAATTAAGATGGGAAAAGGTAAAATACAAATCAAAGATATTTTCCAATCCGTTATAAACATATAAGTCAAAACAGATAAAATGGCTAACAAGTCTGCTACAATTGGAATCAATCCATCGCTAAAGATATCATTAATAGATTCGATGTCATTAATTGTTCTTGTTGTGAGCGTGCCAATAGGAGTTCTGTCAAATTGCGATAGATTTAAATTTAAAATTTTGTTGTAGGTTAAGTTTCTTAAATCCTTTACAACACTTTGTCCCAATGATGCGGTGGAAAATGAAAAATAAAATCTCGTTACGGATTCAATTAATAAAAATATAATTTGAAAAATAGTAACCTCAATCAAAAAAGCCCCAGGTCCTGTTAGCAAATAACCTGCATGTGTATCTTTTATGCCTTCATTAATAGAAATTTGAATTAAGAATGGTCTAAGTGGAGCCATTACTGCAAGTAAAACAGAAAGAAAAATAGCAGTATAAAATTTATTTTTATACGGTTGGGTAAATGTAAAAATTCTTCTTAAAAGCTTGATATCGAAAACATTTTTTTTCGATGTTTTTTTTTTCATTGCACAAAGATAAATAGAATCAAGGGTTACATTGATTCCATTTTCTTATTATAGGCTTTTATAAAGATGGCACCTAGATTTCGGTAGGGAGGAATATAACTTTCCCAGCTTTCCTTAATGGTATTATTGGGATCTGTTGAAAATTGTTTGGAGAGGGTTTCCCACATAACTTTCCAAACAATTGTTTTTCCAAGAATTAGTGATTGATTAATATAATTAAGAATAGGTTTATTTATATCTCCAGCTCCTATTTCTTTAGTAGAAATAATATGAGCATCTGGAGAAATTTCTAGTATTTTGTTTAGATTTTTGTAGCCGCCACAAGATCCTATAACTACAATTTTTGCATTTTCAGACATTCTGTTTATAGTGCCTTGCAACCAATAACTATGTCCTCTATGCACCACAATTGAGGGTTCCAAATTATTTTTTTCTAAATATTTTTTTAAATGCAATTGCGCACTGTCATCTAAATTTTCATTGAAATCTAGAGGTTTATTTGCAAAAATTAATACTTTGCCTTTAATTGATTTTATAGAAACCCATTCAGGAAAATTTGTTGTTTTCCATTCTTTGGAATTAAAGGAATTCAGAAAAGCAGGGAAATACGTTTTGCCATCTTCATCTCCATAAAAAAATACTTGCTGTATAACTTGTCCACTCTTATTTTGTAAGGTTTGATTATCAATTTCATAAATAGATGGAATATCAGCAATCGCTGAAAGATTTATTTTATTTCTAGGGTCTAAAGAAAGAAAAATTGTTTTTAATAGGCTGTATATAATCTTTCCTTTTTGATTGTTGTTGTCAATACATTTTTTTTCATTTTCTAAAATGTTATCTACAATCCTATTTAATATGTTTTTATTACTTATGCTACTGTAAGAATCAGCTACATCAATTGCGTCTTCTAAATTATCCGATTTATCTAAGTTGGAAACAAATGCCTTCATTAAATATTGTGCGCTTTTTTCTGGCATATATTTTAAGACGGAATCTAGTTTATTATAACTAGCAGTCATCTTTATAAATTTTTTAAAAAAATCAAAATTCACATGCAGAAAAAGTGAATCAAATCTGGGTTTTTGATTCATTTTTACAAGCAACCTGTTAAAGCTATGTTTGAAACTGGAAGTATAAATATCATTTTCACCCAATACCAACATATAATATAGCTCTTCGGCAGACAATGAATCTATTGCCTTCATTCTGATGTCAAGATTATTTTCTTCGTGCAAATTATTGATAGGGTTTATAAAATGACTAATAGCAGTTTTCTTTATCACATCCCTCAAACCATTTGGACCAAACATTGCAATTGGAGTGTCCTTCAAATTAGATGTCAATCTTGTAAAATAGGATATTTCTGTTTTAACTAAAAGCTTGTAATACGCAACACTATCAAATGTTTTTTCTCCATCACCTATTATTTGAGTAATGATGTCTGTAGTGTTTTTGTTCTTCAAAATATCATCTAAAAAAGGGAAATAATACAAAGCAAGTGGGAGTTCTGATAAAACTGCTATTGTATGTACAAGATGATCTTTACTTTTATGAATTATTTGACCTTCTATACTATTTATTGATTGCGCATAAGTATATAAGGAAGAAGGATTTTGTTGTGCGTACAAATGTAATAAGCTATCTACAAACAGTTCATCTTTATAATTTTTGATGGTAGTAATAATCTTTTCAGGATAAAGTTGACAAAATTTCAAATAAATAATGTTATCGACTTCTTTATTTGCATTGTTTTCAAAAAATATATCATTGATTAATATAGCGCTTTTGTAATTCGAATTATTTAACGCTTTTATTACATAAGCTTCTCTCAACGGTTGCTTAATAGCGGTATCTATAATTTCAATTACGGATTTGATATCGGATGGACTTATTTCTTTTCTTTGTAATGAAAAGTAAATTTTTGAAAGTGCATTATCAATAAAATTTAATAAAGCAATTTTATCATTATTGTTTAAATTTTCTTCGGAAGTTTCAATCCAGTTTTGTATAAGATCAATTTTTCTTCCTAAAGCATCAGTAACAAATAAGTTGATTTCACTATTTTGAGCAATTGTAATGAAGTTGTCTTTTTTGGTATCTATTAAATCTAGTTGTGATTGAGATTTATTGATTTTATCGTGAAAAAACTGTCGATTTAAAGGTATTTTCAGCGTGTCGGAAATAGCCCATCCTTTTGTAGCTATTAAACATGTAATAAGAAATAATTTCAACGGCCTCATAGTATTTACTGGTATTTTATAAACTATCTTTATTAAAGTGAATTAAATCAATATTACCAGTGTTTAAATTTATGTATTTACTTTGAAATATCTGCTTAACAATAAAATAATATTAGAATAGTTATTCAATTATGTTTTAAAACTATGAAAACCTAATTTTGCTAAATAAATTAAAATTATGATTAATCAAAAAAAAATATTAATTGCAGATGATGAGGTTGATATTTTAGAGATTCTTCAATTTAATTTAGAATTGGAAGGCTATATTGTAAAAACTGCAAAAGATGGAATTGATGCAATTGAAAAAGCCAAGAGTTTTAATCCACAATTAATCATATTAGACAACATGATGCCGGGTAAAACAGGCATGGATGTTTGCAGGCATTTAAGATCTTTATCTGATTTTAAAAATACTTTGATTATTTTTTTAACTGCTTTGAGTGATGAGGCTAGTGAAGTAAAAGGATTAGAATATGGTGCAGATGATTATTTAACAAAACCTATTCGCCCAAAAGTTTTAATGAGCAAAGTAAATGCATTGTTTAGAAGAGTTGTTGTTGAATCTGGAACTACATTGGAAACTGGTCAATTAATAATTGACAGAGAAAAATATACGGTAATCTATGATAATCAAGAAATTACTTTAGCAAAAAAAGAGTTTGAACTCTTATCCTTATTAGCTTCCAAACCTGGAAAAGTTTTTTTAAGAAATGAGATTTTAAGTCGAATATGGGGCAGTGAGGTTATTGTTGGAGACAGAACAATTGATGTACATATCAGAAAAATAAGACAAAAACTAAATTTAGATTGTATCACAACAGTAAAAGGTGTTGGATATAAATATGATGTTTAAGATATAATTGCTTTCTCTCGTTTTCATATTTTTTTATTTGCTTTACTATACCTTTGTTTGATAACTGATTTTTAAAATGCTTTATAAAAAAAATCTCACAAGTCGTCAAACCTCTTTAATAATAGCAGCAATTCTTTCTGTAATCTTTGCATTCAGTTTGTTTTTTATTACGCAGCGTTTTGTTTTAATTTTTATATTCTTCATTTTATTTTTCACGATTACCTATTTTCTAACTCAATATTTTTATGAAATTGTAATAAACAGGCAAATAAAATTAATATATAAATTAATTGCTCAAACAAAAGCTACAAAACGAGAAGAGTTTTTCATCAAAAATGTATTGCCTGAAAAAACAATTGAAGAGGTAAGTAAAGATGTTGAGGTATGGACATTTAACAGAATTAAAGAAATAGAGATACTTCAGGAGAATGATACTTTTAGAAAAGAGTTTTTACAAAATTTAAGCCATGAGTTAAAAACTCCGATATTTTCAATTCAGGGATATATTGAAACCCTGTTAAATGGTGCTATTCACAATAAAGAAGTCAATACAAGATTTTTACAAAACGCATCACATAATATAGATCGTCTCGTAAATTTAGTGGATGATTTAGATGAAATATCTCGGCTTGAAAGTGGGGAAATTAAAATCAATTGCAAGCATTTTATTATTCAAGATTTGGTGAAAGAAGTATTTGAAACAATGAGCTTTCATACCAATGAAAAGCAAATAATTTGTTCCATAAAAAAAGGTTGCGAAGCACCTCTTTTAGTAAATGCTGATAAAGAAAAAATAAGGCAGGTTTTAATTAATTTAATTGACAATTCAATTAAATATGGGAAAGCAAATGGATTTATTGAGGCTAGTTTCTACAAAGTAAATAATGACGCTATCTTAATAGAAATAAGTGATAATGGATATGGAATTGCTGATGAACATTTAATTAGAATATTTGAAAGATTTTATAGAACAGATGCTGCTAGATCAAGAAAAATTGGTGGTAGTGGATTAGGGCTTTCAATTTGTAAACATATTATTGAGGCGCACCAACAAACTATTCATGCGAGAAGTTCCTTAGATGTGGGCACTACTTTTGGGTTTTCACTTCAGAGTGTAAAATAAAATCGTCATCAAATTGATGCCTATAAAATATTTATTTCTATTTGATTTTATTTCTTAAGAATTCTAAACTCTAGTCTTCTATTTAATTGCCTTCCTTCTTCGGTTTTATTAGATGAAATTGGAGTGCTTTCACCTAAGCCTTTTGCTATAACTCTACTTTCCTCAAATCCTTTTGAAAGTAAATATTGTTTTGCAGCGCTTGCTCTGTCTGTTGATAGTTTTAGATTTTCACTGTAGCCTCCAATATTATCAGTATGAGCAGACAACTCAATTTGCATTGTATTGTTTGCTTTCATCATCTTAACAATTTTATCTAACTCTTTATAAGAATCCGCTCTAAGAATAGATTTTCCAAAATCAAATAAAATATTATTAGTTGTATAAATTTCGCCTTCTTTAACAGCATCTGGATTTTCGAAAATTTCATTTTTAATGCTGTCTATATTTTTTCTAACTATATTACCTGCAGCATCTTTAACATAAATTCCATCTGCAAAAACAGGATTCAAATAAAGGTCTCTGTGAATTTCTTTATACGGTTCAAATGTGGTAAGATCCAACGTATCAATAACAGATAAAAAATTATCGGCCATAGCTCTTAAGCTATATTTTTTTCCATAAGGTAAGGCAACTTTAAAACTACCATCAACAAATGCAATGGCATTGCCTTCGCTTTTCTCACCTGGAACTAAGTCATAAAACAACTTTCCGTTCATTGGTGATTTACTTTGTGCGTTGTAAATTTTACCATAAACCATCATCACATTATTTGGACGTAATGATTCTGGTATTTTTACTTTTACAATATCTGATTCTCCCAAAGCGTTTTTTGAATTCACCATGTAGCCATATTCTCCTTTAGCATCTATTGAAAAATAAGCATCCCATTCATTGGTATTTACTGTTTCACCCATGTTTTGAGGTTCAGACCAATTCATCCACGTTTCATCTAATCTTTTAGTCATCCAAATATCATACTTACCAAAACCACCTGGTCTATCACTTGAAAAGTACATTGTTATTCCATCAACTGCTACAAAAGGAGAAATCTCGTCATAATCATCAGTGTTTATCCCATTCTTTATTTTCTGTGGCTTTGACCAAGTTGCATCACTTTCTAAATGACTAACATATAAATCATTTAACGAACTGTTTTTTTCTTCAGAAAAATAAAGGACCATAGTTTTTCCATCATTTGTCATGAAAACTCCAGAGTATTGATCAACAGATAAAATATCATACCCTTTTATTTTTACTTCTTCTGGTGAAGTCCATGTTACTTCATTATTGGATGAGGATACTTTTTTATTGATGAATGAGAAGCCATTCTTATTATATTTTCCATTTTGATAAGTACCTCTTATTAACAAACGATTTCCATCGGCGGAACACCAAAAAATAGCATTCCTGTTTGTTTGATTGATTATTGAGTCGCATCTTTTTGACTTTGACCAAACACCATTGTTATCTATTGTTGAATACCAAACATCCTGATGGATTTTTTTTTCTGATTTAAACAACCCATTATTTTCATCATTTGAAACAATAAAATACAACGTTCTTCCATCAGCAGATATAGTTGGTCTTAATTCTGAATTTTTAGAATTTACCAATACCCCTAAACTCTCAAAGGAATTTTGTGCAAAAATTGATGTAGTGATAAATATCAAAAATGTATGTAATAGTATTTTTTTCATACCAATATTTTTTCTTTTAAAATTAACAACTGATGAATGCTTCAATGATTTAATTTTTTACCAGAAATTGATTTTTCTATAGAATTTAGTTCCAGGTGCAGTATTTCTTCCTATAGAAAGAATTAATGCTAATTCATTTCTTTTAGGAATGACTAATGTATATTTTTTTGAAGCTAGCGCCCTTTCATATGAATACCTCAAATTTCCAAAATTTGAAATATTGATGTTGATGTACGGAATTATTGTTTTGAATGTACGGGTATATAAACCAAAATTTAAATTATAATTTGAAGCTGGATTGATTTTATAAAATTCTACACCAGACCAAAATGCTACAGGGTTTAGGCTATCGATATTATTTTGCTTTTTACTTCTCAAATACAATCCATCTTGCCATAAAATATTTTTGATAATTAAACCCCAATTTGAATTGCACTTTAATCTCAACAATGCATCCGCCGTGATTCTATGTCTTAAATGTGAAATGTCGGTTGGGTCTTCTTTATCATAAACAAAATTATTAGCAGGATAAAATAAATGATTCATTGCTAATCCTATTTCAAACATAACAGCTTCAGATGTCATTCCATAATAACCACCAACACTATAATCATAATAGTTCTTACTTTTTATGTAATTATTATTAGAATTTGTAAATGGATAACCAAAACCGCCTCCCGAAATTTCAACATTATATCTTGAAGTTGTTATGGTTTCATCTAAATTACCTGTGGCATAAACTCCTTGAATACCAAATCCAAAAAACTTATTACTTCTGTTGTAAAAATGTCGAGCTAAAGAAACTGAGTAAAATGAAGCAGTTAACGGACTTGTTTCATGATGGTAATTGTAGTAATTAGCTCCCACTGCCCAATAACCGTTATTTTTTTTATTCATATTAACAACATCTTTTTCTTGAAAAGATTTTGTTGGTAGCATTAATAATTTTTTTGAAGAGTCTTGAGTATTTGCATCATCACCATAATTTCTGTAAGCGCCGATTTTTACTTCACCGCTAATGTTTTGATGATTCATTTTGAACCAATTTCTATTTGTTCCTTTATCAGCAGTTTGCCAACTAGATAAACTGCCAATTCTGATCTTGCCATCAAATCTTCCAGTAAGACCTGGATTCATCTGTGAAGGAGCTGAAAATACTTGAGAAAATCTTGCATTTTGTGCATACAAAGCAAAGCCAGAAAAAAGGAACAAAATGGATAATACAATTTTATTTTTCATTATTTATTTTTGTAAAAATTAATTTTGAAATTTATATTTGGATATGTTTTTTTGAGCTTTAAAGTTAATAAAAGTATTGTTAGTGTCCATAAAATATTGATACTCTGGAATTAAATTTTTTATTACGATTCTAAATAATTCTGGTTCGTAAGATTTTTCAAGTGTTTTTAATTGTTTGATAATATTTTCTGCTTCTGAATGATGAAAACCTTTTTCTGCACTAATCATAATTTTTTCATTATGTGTCTCTCTCATCAATTCATTTTTTGAAAACACTTCTTCATATAGCTTTTCTCCAGGTCTTTGGCCAATGAATTCTATTTTCATATCAACATCAGGAATATAACCTGCTAATCGAATCATATTTTTTGCTAATTCAACAATTTTAACTGGCTCTCCCATATCAAAAACATAAATCTCTCCGCCTTTAGCCATAACTGAAGCCTCTAATACAAGTTGGCAAGCTTCTGCAATAGTCATAAAATATCTTATCATTTCAGGATGTGTAACCGTTACGGGCCCTCCATGCTGAATTTGTTTTTTGAAAAGAGGCACAACAGAACCATTTGATCCAAGCACATTTCCAAACCTTGTAATTACAAACGATGTTTTTTCTGATGAGGTAGAATAACTTTGTATAAGAATTTCAGCTAATCGCTTTGTTGCTCCCATTACGCTTGTTGGATTAACTGCTTTATCTGAAGAAATAAAAACAAACTTTTCAGTTTGATGTTTCAAAGCTAATCCTATCAAGTTTAAAGTACCAAAAACATTTGTTTGAACAGCTTCCCAAGGAAATTGTTCCATCAAAGGGACATGCTTGTATGCAGCAGCATGATAAATATAATCAGGTTGATATTCAATAAATAAATTTTCAAGTAATTCTACATTTCTAATATCAGTAATGATAAAAAAACACTTTTGAGTAGGATGATTTCTTTTTATTTCCTGTTCGATGTCATACAAAGCGCTTTCAGAAAAATCTACACAAACAATAGATTCTACTTTATGTTCACATAATTTTCTCACAATTTCACTACCTATTGAACCTGCAGCACCAGTAACCATAGCTATTTTGTTAGTTACAATAGCCTCTACATGTTCATCAAATAATTGGATAGGCTTTCTATTCATTAAATCATTAATATCTATGTTTGAAAGCTTATCTAAACTAAAATTGCTGTTGAAAAAAGATTGAATGGAAGTGATTTCCCTGATTTTTACATTGTAGGGTAAAACCAATTCTAGAAATGCGGCTTTTTTTAAGGGTGAAATTGTTTTATTCGCAAAGATTATATCGGTTATTCCATTTTTTTGAATTAGCGAAACAGTGTTAATTATAGCATCATAAACTTGAATACCGCCTATTAATCTTCCAATTTTTTGTTTGTCATCATCTAAAAATGCAACTAATTTATACTCTCCTTGATAATGTGTAGCAATTGATTTTTTTAAAAAGACCCCTAACTCTCCAGCTCCGTAAATCAATAATTTTTTTTGACTTATAAATTTTTGAGATTTTCTATAGTAGAAATATAAGTAACTTATGATGAGTCGTGAGCCAATTATGTAACAAGCGGTTATAAAAAAACTTATTATGAAAATCTCGGTTTTTAGATTAAGTTTTTTAGGTAAAAAGTACCCAATTAAAACAGAAAAAACATGTATCAAAAAAATAATTAGAATAAGGTTTAAATAATCTTTACTTGTAAAAAACCTAATTACTTTTTTATTTATTTTAAAAACTATCCATCCGCCGATAGCCAATACTACGTGAATAATTGAGTTGTACAGTATTGTTTTTAATGGAAATACATGAATTGCTAATAATCTGTAATACACAAACAACGTAGACAACAAACCAAATACAACAAGTAACTGATCGCCAATTAAAACAAATTGGGAAGGTCTTAAATATTTGATTTTTGTGAGTCTCATAATTTTTTTAAAATCAATCATTCAATAATTGAATTCTTATCTCTTTTATTACTTTAGCTATAACTTCGTCATTCATATTCGATCCACTTGGAAGACATAATCCATTTTCAAATAAATAATCTGAAACTCCATTAATATAAGCCTTACAACTTTTAAATACTGGTTGTTGATGTAATGGCTTCCATAGAGGCCTAGTTTCAATGTTTACACTTTCTAATCCTTTTCTGATTTTTTCATTGGTTTCTTTTTTAAAAACAGTTGGATCAAAGACAACAGTAGTTAACCATCTATTTGAAAAAGAACCGTTGGGTTCATCTAAAAAATATAAGCCATTTATATCTTTTAATTCTTTTTGATATACTTCAAATATTTCTCTTCTTTTTTGAACTCTATCGTTTAAAACCTCCATCTGTCCTCTTCCAATTCCTGCACAAACATTACTCATTCTATAATTATATCCTATTTCTTTATGTAAATAATAAGCTGCTGGCTCTTTAGCTTGAGCAGAAATATGTCTTACTTTAATAATTATTTCAGAATGATTACTAACTAAGGCTCCGCCGCCACTAGTTGTTATAATTTTATTTCCATTGAAACTTAAAATTCCGATTTTACCTATGCTGCCACATTTTTTTTCCTCATAAACACTCCCAAGAGCCTCTGCTGCGTCCTCTATTATTGGTATATCGTATTTTGCACATATAGCAACAATTTCATTCATTTTTGCTGGCATGCCATACAAATGAACAACAATAACAGCCGCAGGCTTTTTACCAATTTTGATATAATCAGTTATGGATTCTTCTAATAATAAAGGGTCCATATTCCAAGTTTCTTTTTCGCTATCAATAAAAACCGGGTGGGCTCCCAAATATTGTATTGGAAAAGCTGAAGCCGCAAAAGTAAAACTCTGACAAAGAACAATATCTTCTTGATTAACACCACATGCTACTAAAGCCAAATGTAGAGCTGCAGTTCCCGAACTTAAAGAAACGGCTTCCTTTACATTTAAATAACTAGATATTTGATTTTCAAATGCATCAACATTAGGTCCTAATGGAGCAATCCAATTGGTTGCAAATGCTTCATTAACATATTCAATTTCCCTTTCTCCTAAATGTGGTGATGATAACCAAACCTTGCTCACAAGAAAAAAATGTTTTAAAAATGTGAATAATTA
>Ga0114972_10002168_pt1 | contig 14663 bp, 14 predicted proteins | sample M_140807_EF_Meta_FD_87354 | JGI IMG/M metagenome (GOLD analysis project Ga0114972, IMG submission 87354) | Freshwater microbial communities from Lake Montjoie, Canada to study carbon cycling - M_140807_EF_MetaG | ecosystem: Environmental > Aquatic > Freshwater > Lake | place: Lake Montjoie... | reverse complement strand
CGCGGCGCGCGCCACACCGGATGGCTATACGCTGGGCATCGGCACCTCGGGCACGCTGGGGGTCAACCCAGGCGTCATGGCCCGGCTTCCCTATGATGCCGCGCGGGATTTCATGGCCATCACGAATATCTTTCTCGTGCCGCTGGTGGTCATCACCCATCCCAGCTTCGCGCCGCGCAGCATGGCGGAATTGGTCGCCCATATCCGGGCCAATCCCGGCCAGCCCTTCGCCTCGGCCGGCCCGGCCACGGCCCAGCACATGACGGGCGAGATGTTCGCCCATCAGGCGGGCCTGACCATGAGCCATGTGCCCTATCGCGGCTCAGGCCCCGCCATCGCCGACCTCATCGCCGGCAATGTGCAACTGATGTTCGACAGCACGGCCAGTGCCATGCCGCATATCCAGTCGGGCCGGGTGCGGGCGCTGGGCATCACCACCGCCTATCGCATGGCCGCCCTGCCCGAGATTCCCACTTTGGCCGAGACGGTGCTGCCAGGCTTCGCCGCCGCAGGGTGGAGCGGCATCGTGGCGCCTATCGGCACGCCAGAGGCCGTCATCAGCCGGATCAACCGCGATGTGGTGGCCATCCTGCGCGAGCCTGCGGTGGTGCAACGCATCACCGCGCTCGCCTCTATCCCCGACCCCACAACGCCGGAAGAATTCGCAGCCTTCATCCAGTCCGAGATCACGAAATGGGGTGAGGTGGCGCGGCTGGCGGGGGTCAGGCTGGAGGGTTGATCATTTCTTCTCGATCAACTCGATCTTGTAGCCATCGGGGTCTTCGACGAAGGCAATCAGCGTGGTGCCGAATTTCAGCGGCCCCGGCTCACGGGTGATCTTCGCCCCCGCCGCGCGCAGCGCGTCGCAGGTGCCATAAAGGTCAGGCACGCCGATGGCGAGATGGCCGAAGGCGGTGCCGATCTCATAGCTGTCCACGCCGTAATTATAGGTCAGTTCCAGCATGCAATCCTGCGCCTCATCGCCATAGCCCACGAAGACGATGGTGTACTTGCCCTCCGGCACATCGCGCCGGCGGGTCTCCTTCATGCCCAGCAGGCGGGTGTAGAAATCCACGCTGCGCTCCAGATCGGTAACGCGGAGCATGGTGTGCAGCAGGCGAAAGGCGGGTGCGGTCATATTGGCGTGTCCTTGTTGAAGGCTTCAGGGTCGATACTAATAATGAATAGTCCGTATCGGGCGGCGAGCGTGATGCAGGTCTCACTTTCGGTCACCAGGCTGCGGCCAGCATCGATGGCAATGCCGCAAAGCCCGGCCGCCTTCGCATTCTCGACGGTGACGGGGCCGATGGTGGGCATGTCCAGGCGCAGATCCTGGCCCGGCTTGGCCAGCTTGACCAGCACACCGCCCGGCCCCTCGCGCCGCAGGGTGCCGGCGCGGGCCAGCATGGCATCGGTGCCCTCGATGGCCTCAACCGCCAGCACCAGCCCCTGCTGCACCACCACGGCCTGGCCGACATCCACCGGCCCCATGGCACGCAGCACGGCAATGCCGCGGCGGATATCGGCGGCCTGGGCGGCATCAGGTGCTGGGCCGGCCAGCAGCCCCGGCGCCTGGGTCAGCCCGGCCCGCACCTCATGCACGCCACGCACGGCAAAGCCCTCATCTTCGAGCACCCGGGTGACGCCGCGCAGCAGCGTGTCATCGCCACCGGCGAAATAGCCACGCCCCACCCTGGCAATGGCGGCCGCCGTCCAGGCATCGGGAAAGAGTGAGAGCAGCGATGGCCGCCGGGCATGGCCGAGAAGCACCAGGTCGCGCACGCCAGCGCCGCGAAAGGCCGCGATCAACTGGCCCGCCGCCCCCAGCCGCACCACCCGGTGCGGCAGGCCGGCATAAAGCGGGGCTTCGGCGAATTCGCGGATCGCCACGACATAGACCGCCCGGCCGCTGGCCAGCACATCATCCGCCAGCCGGCGCGGCATCACCCCGCCGGCGGCGATGATGCCAAGCGGTGTTGGTTCAGGCGTCGTCGTCGTCATCGGCCGTCATGCGGCCGGGGCGGCACATTTCGCGGCGGCGCTCGGGCGAGGCGATGAAGGCCAGCACCTCCTGCACCAGCACATCATCGGCATAACGCAGGCGGGCCACCTCCAGCCTCTCGGCGAAGATGCCGGAATCGCGGAACAGCAGCCGGAAGGCAAGGCGCAGCGCGGCCAAGTTATCCTTCGAGAAGCCGCGCCGACGCAGGCCGATGACATTGAGGCCCACCAGCCGCGCCGGCAGCCCGAAGACATTGCCGAAGGGCGGGATGTCATTGGTCACGCCCGACATGCCGCCCACCATCGCGTGGCGGCCGATGCGCACCATCTGGTGGATGGCGGCACCACCGCCGATGAAGACCTGATCGCCCACCTGAACATGGCCGCCCAGCATGACGTTATTGGCCATGATAACCCGGTCACCCACCTGGCAATCATGGCCGACATGGGAGCAGGCCATGAGCATGCAATCGGCGCCGACCATGGTATGGCCGCGCCCCAGGCTGCCGCGGTGGACGGTGACATGCTCACGCAGCAGGCTGCGTGGGCCGATTTCGCAGCGGGTGGGCTCACCCTTGTATTTCAGATCCTGCGGCGGCAGGCCCACCGAGGCATAGGGCGAGACCTGCACGCCCTCATGCAGGATGGTGTGGCCCTCGATGGCGACATGGCTGATGAGGGTGACACCCTCGCGCAGTTCAACATCGGCACCGACGGTGCAGAAGGGCCCGATCGTCACACCGGCTGCGATGCGCGCACCGGTGGCAATAATGGCCGAGGGGTGGATCTGGTTCATCGGTCGCGGATCATGGCGGCGAAGGTCGCCTCTGCCACGACCCGGCCATCGACGGTCGCCTCACCACTGAATTTCCATACGCTCATGCGCCGCTGCACCTTTGTGACCTTGATACGCAGCTGGTCCCCCGGCACGACCGGCCGGCGGAATTTCGCGCTATCGATGGACATGAAGTAAACCAGCTTACCCTGGCTCTCTGGCCCCAGCGTCTCCACCACCAGCACTGCCGATGTCTGGGCCATGGCCTCCACGATCAGCACGCCCGGCATCACCGGCTCGGCCGGGAAATGGCCCTGGAAGAACTGGTCATTGATGGTGACGTTCTTGATGCCAACGCAATAATTGTCGTGGTTCATCTCCACCACGCGGTCGACCAAAAGGAAGGGATAACGATGCGGGATGGCCCGCATGATGGCGGCGATGTCCAGGGTGGTTTCAGTCATCAAGCGACCCTCAATTATCCTTCTTTGACGTGGGCTTGAGCGCGGCGGCGGCGAGGCGCTGTATGGTGGCGATCTCGCGCATCTTGACCCGCGCAGGGCGCGCCGGCGAGCCCAGCATATCCGCCCCCGGCTCGACATCGCGCATCACGCCGGACTGAGCGCCAATCCGCGCCCGTGCACCGATATGGAGATGGCCGGCAATGCCGGCCTGGCCCGCCACCTGCACCCATTCGCCCAGCACGGCGGAACCTGAAATACCAACCTGCGAGACCACCACACAGCCCTGGCCCAGCCGCACATTATGGCCCAACTGGGCCAGATTATCGATGCGCGTGGCCCGACCCACCACTGTATCGCCCAGCGCACCGCGATCGATGCAGGCATTGGCGCCGACCTCAACCTCATCCTCCAGCAGCACCGCGCCGAGCTGCGGCATAGTGACAAACCGTCCCTGCGGCGTGGCGGTAAAGCCGAAGCCCTCATTGCCCACCCGCGCCCCGGCATGCAGCACCACGCCCCGGCCACAAATGGCGTTGCTGATGCTGGCATGGGGATGGAGGGTGCAATTCTCGCCCAGCACTACGCCGGGGCCCACCACGGCATGGGCATGGATGATGCAGCCAGCCGCGATCTCGGCGCCGGCGCCGATCACTGCGAAAGGGCCGATATCGGCGCTGGGGTCGACATGTGCCGAGGGGTCTATAGCTGCGCTGGCATGGCGCTGCCCGGTGCCACGGGGGCAGGGATGAAACACCGCCGCAATCCGGGCAAAAGCCAGGGCCGGCATGGCGCTGATGATGGCCAGGCAGCCCGATGGCAGCAACGCAGCCTCCGCCTCGCGTAGAACGACGGCCCCAGCACGGGTAGCGCCCAGGCCATCACGGTGCTTGGCCGTCTCGAGATACGCGATCTCCCCCGGCCCCGCCTCTGTCAATGCGGCGACGCCGCTGAAGCAGCGTTCGGAATCGCCCTCGGACGTGGCCTCGGCCGCCGTCAGAAGGGCGGCCAAGGGCTGCGGGCCTTGGCCGGGAAAGAAGCGCGGATGGGCCGCCATTGGACCTCAGCGCGCGGGTGTGCGGGGCGTGACAGCGGCGGGCGCTGCAGGCGGTGCTGCCGGTGCCGGCGGGTTGCGCCCATCGCTCTCGGCCTGAATGGTCACCCGCGGCAGGCTTCGATTGAACTGCTGCGCGATCTCCTCTGTCAGGTCGAAGGCCGGCTCGTTCATGATGACCAGCGGGCGGGGGAGAATGATATTCACGCTGCGCGACTGCGCCACCTGGCGGATGACCAAGCCCAGCGCCTGCTCGATTTCGACCAGCGCGGCCTGGGCCGCCTGTTCAATGGCCTGGCTGCGGTTGCGGTAGATCCGCTGGCTATCGGTGATGCGGTCCTGCAATTCACGCTCACGCAGGCGCAGCACCTCGGCCTGAAGGCCGGCACGCTCGCCGGCCAGGGCCTGCTGGGCATCGCGCCAGCCATTTTGCTCGCGCTGCAACTCGTCATTGAGGCGGGTGCGGCGGCGTTCAATCTCCTCGCGCACCTGATTGAAGGCGGCGGAGACGCGCTGCACTTCGGGGATATCGACGATGCCGATCACCGCGGCCGGCGGCGGCTGGCCGGGGGGCAGCGGCGCGGGGGCCTCGGTGCGGCCGGGTGGGCGTTGGCCGGGCTGCGGCTGACCCTGCGGCCGCTGCGGCTGCTGCTGGCCCTGCGGCGGCCGTTGCTGCTGTTGCTGCTGCTGGCCCTGCGGCCGCTGGCCGCCGGGGACGAAAAAGCCCGGATCCTGCTGCGCCACGGCCATGGGTGCCGCCAAAAGCGGCGCGGCCACGGCCAAAGCGAGGGTCACGCGGCCCAGAAAATGCGTCTTCATCATTGTCTATGTATCCCGAATTCAGAACCGCGTACCGAAGCCAAAGCGGAAGATCTGCGTCACATCATAGGGCTGCTTGGCCACTGCCTTGGCGAGATCGATATTGATCAGGCCGAAGGGGCTGCGCCATGAAATGCCCACGCCCACGCCCACCCGCGCGGCGCCGCTATGGCTGATATTGGGGCCCGATGGGCCCTGGGTCAGCGCGCCGGCATCAACAAAGGCGCGGCCGAGCAGGCCAAGTTCGGCCGGCACCGGCAGCGGGTAGCGCATCTCGGCGCCAGCGGTCCACAGCATGTTGCCGCCCAGGCTGTCACGTGTCGTGGTGTCACGCGGGCCGACACCGGCAATGGCGAAGCCGCGCAGATTCTCGCCGCCCAGGAAGAAGCGGTCCACGATGCGGTCACGCTCTCCACCCACGCCGGTGGCGGGGTTATAGGGCGAACGGCCGTTGAACGGGGTGAGGTGGCCAAAGCCACTGCTCAACGTCAACACATAGTCAGGGTCGCCGATCAGGCGTTCGAGCGGCAGGAACAGCGCGCCATCGAAGCGATTGCGCAGATAGGCGACATCACCGCCCAGACCCGCGAGGTCAGCGCCCCAGCGCAGGAAATAGCCGCGCGACGCCTGGATGATGCTGTCCCGCGCGTCATAGGTCAGGGTTTGCGAGACTTGGCTCAAAACCGTCTGCCCAGCCTGCTCCCTGATATACGCAGAGGCCTCCGGTTGCACGTTGAAGACGTTACGATTGACCAGGGTATAAGACACGCTCTGGCGCAGCCGCTCATTGTATTCATAGCCAGCGCGCAGGGCGAAGCCATAGCGCCGTTCCTGGTAATTGGCGATGTTGATCAGGTTGCGCTGCACCAGGAAGATGTCGGCGCCGACGGCGAGGTTGCGGTCCATAAAGGACGGGTCGGTGACCGACAAATCCACCTGGCTGCGGCGCTGGGCCGCGGTGCCGTTCAGCCTTGCATCCACGCCAGTGCCCAGCAGGTTGCGCTCACGCAGGCCGAAATCGGCCAGGAAGCCGGCATCGGTGGAATAACCGCCGCCCACGCTCACCTCGCCGGTGGCGCGTTCCTGGATATTGGTGTTCACAATGGCCCGGTCAGGCGCGGAGCCCGGCTGGCTGGTGAGCTGTACATCGCTGAAATAGCCCAGGTTGCGGATGCGGTCGCGCGAGCGGCGCAACTGCGCTGCGTTGAAGGCATCGCCCTCGGCGAGGCGGAATTCGCGCCGGATCACCCGGTCCTGGGTGCGGACATTGCCGTTGATGTCGATGCGCTCGACATAGACCCGCGGTGCCTCGGCCACCTGAAAGGTGATGGCGATGGTGTTGGTGTCGCGGTTGCGTTCGACCTGAGGCTGCACATCGACGAAGGGGAAGCCCCGCAGATTGGCGGCATCCGCCAGGCTTTGCGCCATGCGCTCCACCGCGTCGCCATCATACCAGTCGCCGGTGCGAATTTCGAGGCGGCTGCGCAACGCCGCGATGTCGAGGGTGGGAAAGGCCGAGGTGACGGTGATATCGCCGAAGCGGTACCGCGGCCCCTCATTGATGTTGTAGGTGATGAAGAAGCTGGAACGGTCCGGCGCCAATTCCGCGCTGGCGGCACCGGGCTCGACATCGGCGAAGCCATTGCGCAGGTAGTAGCGGCGCAGCAATTCACGGTCGAAGCTCAGCCGGTCAGGGTCGAAGGTGTCGGCGCTGGAGAAGGGGCGATAAAACGCCTGCTCACGCGTTACCACCACGTCACGCAGCTTGCCATCGGAATAGCTGGCATTGCCGACAAAGTTGATGCGGCTGACCAGAGCGGCATCGCCCTCGGTGATCTCATAGACCACGTCCACGCGGTTCTGGTCGAGCTGGATGATTTTCGGTTCGACGCGGGCGGCGAAGCGGCCGCGGCGGGCGTAAAGGTTAAGAATGCGCTGGCGGTCAGCCTGGGCGAGCTGGCTGGTGAAGACACCGCGCGAACGCATCTGCACCTCGGGGCGGATCGTGTCGTCCGTCAGCCGGCGATTGCCCTCATAGGCCACGCGGTTCACCACCGGATTCTCGACCACCGTGACCACCAGGCGCGAGCCATCGCGGGCGATGGCGACATCGCCGAACAGGCCGGTGGCGAAGAGGCTGCGCAGGCTGCGGTCGGAACGGTCGCTGTCATAGGCATCACCGGGCTGCAGCAACATATAGCTGCGCACCGTATCCGCATCGATCCGCTGGTTGCCGCGCACTTCCACCGCCGAGACCACGCCCGCTGCCTCACGCGCGGCAGGGTTGGGCATGGGCCGGCGCTGCTGCGCGTCAGCGGTCACCGGCAAAAGCGGCATGAGGCAGGCAGAGGCCAGCAGGAGGGTACGAAGGGTCATGTTCAAATTCCGCTTGTCCCGTCTTGGGGCAGTTCCGTCGCGATGAGGCATGGCTGTGTGGGTGTGAATCGGCCCGTCAGACGCCGGACCGGACCATAGAGGCTGCATCTTCAGCTCACCAGACCCGCAACCCAGCGACCTATCGCGCCATGCGCGATATCGTTCCAGGTGGCGAAGACAAAGAGGCCAATGAGCAGTGCGAAGCCGGCCCGGAACCCGTATTCCTGGGCCCGCGGCGGCAGCGGCCGGCCGCGGATGGCCTCGGCGGCGTAGAACATCAGGTGGCCACCATCGAGGAGCGGCACCGGAAAGAGGTTCAACAGCCCCAGTGAGACCGAGAGCAAGGCCATCAGATTGACCAATGGCACGATGCCCAGCGAGGCGGCCTCGCCGCTCACCTCGGCAATCTTGATCGGCCCGCCCAGGTCGCGCGCGCTGCGCTGGCCGGTCAACATTTCCCAAATGCCCACCAGCGTCTGGCTGCTGACATCAAAAGTCTGGGCGGCACCGGCCACCAGCGCGCTGGCGGGGTCCATACGCTCGAAGCGCACGGCACTGCCCTGCACACCGAGCACGCCCACCGGCGCGGCCTCACTGACCGGGCGGGTGCCGGGGGTGGCGCGCAGCACCAACTCGCGGCCGTCTCGGCTCAACACCACTGCCACTTCCTGACCGGCGCGGGGCTGAATGTAGCGCTGCAGCTGATCGAAGCGGGTCACGCGGTTGCCGTCGAGGCTGACAATTTCATCCCCTGCCAGCAGGCCGGCGCGCTCTGCCGCCGAACCTGGCGCCACGGCACCAATGGCCGTCTGGCCCACCGGCTGGCCGTGGAAGATGAAGAGCCCGGCAAAGAGCACAATGGCGAGCAGAAAATTGGCCACCGGCCCGGCAACCACCACAATGGCGCGGTCGCGCACCGGCTTGTCGTGAAAGGTTTGGCCTGGGCGAAGCTTCGCCTTGTCCTCGGCCGACAATTCGCCAACCTCCGCCTGGCCATGCAGTTTGACGTAGCCACCCAGCGGAAGCCAGGCGAGGCGCCATTCGGTGCCGCGCCGGTCGGTCCAGCTGGTCACGGCACGGCCGAAGCCGATGGCGAAGGCATCGACATGCACCCCCCGCCAGCGCGCGGCCAGGTAATGGCCAAGCTCATGAATGAACACGAGCACGCCCAACACCACCAGGAAGGCAAGAATCGTACGGGCAAAATCGGGGATGAAATCCAGCATGGGGCTTACCTAGGCCGCCACCCGGCCCGCCGCAATGCGCGTGGCGCATTCGCGTGCCCGTGCATCCATCGCCAGCACTGCGGGCAGGTCAGGCACCGCCTCATGGCCCAGCGCCGCCAGGGTTTCCTCAACCACCACGGCGATATCCAGAAAGCCCAGCTTGCGGGCCAGGAATAGCGCCACCGCCACTTCATTGGCCGCATTCAACACGCAGGGCGCGGCACCGCCGGCCTCCAGCGCCTCCCGGCACAGGCGCAGGGCGGGGAATCGCACCGGGTCGGGGGCGGCGAATTCCAGCTTTGCGAGGGCTGCGAGGTCAAGCCTGGGCACCTGCACATGCATGCGCGCGGGCCAGGCCAGGGCATGGGCGATGGGGGTGCGCATATCCGGGCTGCCAAGCTGGGCCAGCAGCGAACCGTCGCGATATTGCACCAGACCATGCACCGCCGATTGCGGGTGCACCAGCACATCCAACTGGTCGGGCCGAACCGGGAAAAGCCGCGCCGCCTCGATCAATTCCAAGCCCTTATTGAACATCGAGGCGCTATCGACCGAGATTTTCGCGCCCATCGACCAGACCGGGTGCTTCACCGCCTGCTCCGGCGTGGCGGCGCGCATCTCGGCCAGTGAGGCATTGCGGAAGGGCCCACCCGAGGCGGTGAGGATGATCTTCTCGATGCTCTCCGGAGCGGCGCCCACCAGGGCCTGGAAGATGGCATTGTGCTCGGAATCAACCGGTAGAAGCGTGGCGCCGGCTTCCCGCGCCGCCTCCAGCACGATGGGGCCGGCGCAGACCAGGCTCTCCTTATTGGCCAAAGCCAGAGTGCCGCCATGGCGCAACGCGGCCAGGGTGGAGGCCAGACCGGCCGCGCCGACAATCGCCGCCATGGTCCAGTCCACCGGGCGGGAGGCGGCTTCCAGCACCGCCGCCACGCCACCCGCAGCCTCGATGCCTGAGCCCGCCAGCGCCTCGCGTAGGGCCGGAAGTGCGGCCTCATCGGCCACAACGGCAATTCTCGCGCCCAGCTTGCGGGCCTGGGCGGCGAGCGCCGTGGCGTCGCGCCCGGCCACCAGGGCCTCCACCACAAAACTGCCCGGCGTCGCCGCCTCCAGCAGCGCGGCCGTGCTGCGGCCGATGCTGCCCGTGGCGCCGAGGACCGTGATTCGCCTACCTAACGCCACAAATACACTCCTGAACCCAAAATCATGCCCAAAGCCAGCGCCAGGGGGGCGGCGGCCAAAAATCCATCCAGCCGGTCCAGCAGGCCACCATGGCCGGGAATGAGATGGGACGAATCCTTCACCCCGAATCGGCGCTTGATGCCGCTTTCCAGCAGATCACCCGCCTGGGATACCACCCCAAGCACCCCCGCCACCAGGGCCGCCCAGAGCGGCGCTGCGGCGGGCGCCACCAGAGCCGCCGCCAGCGCCCCCACCAGCATCGCGCCCAGCAGCCCCCCCACCGCGCCAGACCAGGTCTTGCCCGGCGAGATGGCGGGCCAGAGCTTTGGCCCGCCCAACGCGCGGCCGGCAACATAGGCCGCGCTGTCACTGGCCCAGACCAGCAGCATCAGGAAAAACACATTGGCCCGCCCGGCCTCAGGGTCCAGCCGCAGGGTGATGAACGCCACGCCGAACAGCCCGAGATAGACCACGCCCAGCGCCAGAAAGCCGCGCGGCAAGGCGCCGGCCAGACCCCAGACAAGCCATCCCCCAGGCAGGAGCAACGCCACACCCAGCCAGGGCAGGCCCAGCCCCGCCAAGCCGCCGGCCAGCAGAATGACGGCCGGCAAGGCGAGCCCCACCGGCCCCAGCGCCGGGCCACCGCAGAGCCGCACCCATTCCCAGGCGAGGCCCGCCAAGGTCACCGCCATCAGGCCCAGAAACCACGGCCCGCCCCACCAGATGCAGGCCAGCACCACCGGGCCCAACACCATCACCGAGAGCAGCCTTGTCCGCAAATCCCGCCATGGCCCGGTGCCAGAAGGCGTCGCTACTGCCATCAGGGAAAACGGGCCCCATAGCGCCGCTCGCGGCTGGCGAAGCTGTGCAGCGCGGCCTGGAATTGCGCCGCATCAAAATCCGGCCAGAGCACCGGCAGGAAAATGAACTCGGCATAGGCAGCCTGCCAGAGCAGGAAATTGGACAGCCGCTGCTCGCCCGAGGTGCGGATGATCAGATCAGGGTCGGGCATGCCCGCGGTGGTGAGGCTGCGGGTGAAGGCCGCTTCATCGATCTCTTCCGGCGCGATCTCGCCGCGGGCGACGGCGGCGGCGAGCGAACGCGCGGCGGCTATGATCTCCGCCCGAGCGCCATAGCTCAGCGCCACATTGAGGTTGAGGGCGGTGTTATGCGCCGTCGCCTCCTCGGCACGGTCGATCAGCCGACGCGTATCCTCGCCAAAGCGCATCCTGTCGCCGATCACGCGCAGCCGCACCCCCTCGCGCGCCAGGGATTTAACCTCATGATTGAGGTAGAAGCGCAGCAATGTGGTCAGTTCCTGCACCTCATCGGAGGGCCGCTGCCAATTCTCCGAGGAGAAGGCGAAGAGGGTGAGCCAGCGCACACCGGCATTGCCCGCGGCCTCGATGGCGCGGCGCGCGGCATCCGCCCCGGCCTTGTGGCCGAAGGCGACGGGTTGGCCACGGGCCTGCGCCCAGCGACGATTGCCATCCATGATAATGGCGACATGCACCGGCGGCGGCGGCGTCATATTGCTTACCCCGGCAAGGGCATGGCTGCTGTCAGGCATCAGCGGCACCCATTGCGGGTCTGGATTGCCGGAGAGGCTCCGGGCTCGACCCGGGCAAGACCAAACGCCATAGCAACCCCTCTCGCCCCGCCTCATCAGGACACAGTCCGCAACGGAACCGCCCTGTTTGCGCGATTTTGCCGACGAATGCGGCGAAATTCCGCTAGTGTCAGGATTGCGAAGTCTGCAGGCTTCGCAATCCTGACACTAGCGCCTGTTCGGTTCGCCGTGGCTCACGGCACAGGCTCTAGTTTTGGCTCACCCGCATTTTCCGAGCCGCCTTGCGAAGCCGCAAGGCTTGAAAATGCTCCAGTCTTTGTTTTCAGTGGCATGCGCATCCACTGCTTTACAGGGGCCAACCGACGAACTGGGCGGTCAGGACCCAAGCTGTTCAGACGTTGCGGATATCCTTGTCCTTCTCGGCGAAGGCCACGTCGATCTTCTTCACATATTCGTCGGTCAAGGTTTGCATCTCCTTCTCGGCCCGCTTGGCCTCATCCTCGGAGATGTCGCTCTTCTTTTTCCATGCGGCAACCTGCTCCATGCCGTCACGGCGGACGCCACGCAGGGCGACCTTGGCGCCTTCGGAATATTTGGCGGCCTGTTTGGAAAGGTCATTGCGGCGCTCGGCCGTCAGCGGCGGCAGGGGCACGCGAATCGTCTGCCCCTCGGCCTGGGGGTTGAGGCCGAGGCCGGAATCACGAATGGCAATTTCCACCGCCTTGGCCTGGCTGCGGTCAAACACCTGGACATTGAGCATGCCCGAGCCACCCACCGAAATATTGGCCACCTGGTTGAGCGGCGAGATGGCGCCATAGATCTCCACCCGAATGGGTTCGAGCAGTGCCGGACTGGCACGGCCAGTGCGCAGGCCCTGAAACTCCTTCTTCAGCGTCTCCATGGTGCTATCCATGCGGCGCTTCATGTCCTCTTTCAGCGCCTTGGGGTCTGCCGGTGCGGCCATGTCGAAGGGCTCCTATTCGTCGCGGACGGTGGTGAAACGGCCATGGCCCAGCATGACCTCTTTGAAGGCGCCGGGTTCATGGATGCTGAAGACGATGATGGGCAGCTTGTTCTCGCGCGCCACCGAAATCGCGGCGGCATCCATCACCTGCAGGTCACGCGCCAGAACTTCCAGATAGGTGAGTTCCTGGTAGCGCTTCGCATCGGGGTTTTTGCGCGGATCGGCGGAATAGATGCCATCCACCTGGGTGCCCTTGAGCAGGGCGTCGCAGCCCATCTCGGCGGCGCGGAGCGCGGCGGCGGTGTCGGTGGTGAAGAATGGATTGCCGGTGCCGGCGGCAAAGATCACCACCCTGCCCTTCTCCATATGCCGCATGGCGCGCCGGCGGATATAGGGCTCGCAGATTGAGGACATCGAGATGGCCGATTGCACCCGGGTCGCCACCCCTTGCTTCTCCAGCGCCGATTGCACGCCGAGTGCGTTCATCACCGTGGCCAGCATGCCCATGTAATCGGCCTGGGCGCGGTCCATTCCCGAGGCGGCGCCGGCGATACCGCGAAAGATATTGCCGCCGCCGATCACGAGGCAAACCTCAACGCCCAGCGCCACGACATCGCGCACATCCTCGGCGATGGCGCGCACGGTGGCATTGTCCAGCCCGTAATCCCGGTCGCCCATCAGGGCCTCGCCGGAGATTTTCAGCAGGACGCGTTTATGGGTGGGCGTTTCGCTCATTTTTTGTGGGCTCACTCGAACTGCGGTGCCAGTCTACGCCGCACATTACGGAGCGCTTGCTGGCCCGACAAGGCAGGGCCGGCGGGGTTACCCCCCGCCGCAGCGTCTCAAGCCTTGGCGATGCCGGCGGCCGCGGCCACCTCGGCGGCGAAATCGCCAGTTTCCTTCTCGATGCCTTCACCGAGCTGGAAGCGGGCAAAGCCGGTCAGCTTGGCGCCGGCCTTCTTCACCACTTCGCGCACCCGGCTCTCGCCATCATGCACCCAGACCTGCTCGAGCAGCACCACTTCCTCATAGAATTTGCGGATGCGGCCCTCGACCATCTTCTCAATCACCGCGGGCGGCTTGCCGGAGGCGGCGGCCTGCTCGCTCAGCACCGCGCGCTCGCGCACCAGGGCAGCGGGGTCCACCGCATCGATATCCAGCGCATCGGGGCGGGTGGCTGCGACATGCATGCCGATCTGCCGGCCCAGCACCTGCAGCGCCTCCAATTCGGAGCTGCTCTCCACCGCGACGAGCACGCCGATCTTGCCCAGGCCCGGCTTCACAGCCTGGTGCATATAGCTGGCCACCGTGCCTTCGGAGACCTTGAAGACCCGGGCGCGACGGATGGTCATGTTCTCGCCAATGGTGGCGATCAGCCGGGTCAGTTCCTCGGTCACCGAATGCTGTGTGCCGGGGTATTGGGCGGATTTCAGGGCCTCGACATCCTCGCCCACGCTCAGCGCCAGACCCGCGACTTCGGCCACGAAATTCTGGAAATTCTCATTGCGGGCCACGAAATCGGTCTCGGCATTCACCTCGACCATGGCAGCGATCTGCGGGCCGGTGGCGACACCCACAAGGCCCTCGGCGGCGATGCGGCCGCTTTTCTTCGCGGCGGCGGCCAGGCCCTTTTTGCGCAGCCAGTCGATGGCCGCTTCCATATTGCCTTCGGCCTCAACCAACGCCTTCTTGCAATCCATCATGCCGGCGCCGCTGCTTTCGCGCAGTTCGCGGATCAGGGCGGCTGTGATCTCGGCCATGTTTATCTCTCCAGAGGTCCGGTTGGTCATTCGGTACGGGCAAAAGCGCCCGGCGGCGTGTCATAAACGGGCGAATCCGCCCTTTGGCATGACAATTCAGGGAAGCACCCGGGCCGGCTGGCCCAGGTGCCGTCCGGTTCAGGCCTGCGGCGCGGGATCGGCCGCGGGCTCGAGGGTGATGCCATACTCGGCAGCCATCTCGGGGGTCAGTTCCGGCGCGGGCTCGGTGCCCGGCTCGGGAGCGGCTTCGAGGATATCCTCGACCGGCAGTTCCTCCATCGCACCGATATCGGCACCCGAGGAGCCGAGTTCGGCCGAAATACCGTCCAGCACCGCGGAGGCGACCATGTCGCAATAGAGGTTGATGGCGCGGATCGCGTCATCATTGCCCGGGATCGGGAAGGCGATGCCCGAGGGGTCGGAATTGCTGTCCACCACGGCGACGACGGGGATGCCGAGCTTGTTGGCCTCCTCG
>Ga0114972_10002167_pt1 | contig 14664 bp, 9 predicted proteins | sample M_140807_EF_Meta_FD_87354 | JGI IMG/M metagenome (GOLD analysis project Ga0114972, IMG submission 87354) | Freshwater microbial communities from Lake Montjoie, Canada to study carbon cycling - M_140807_EF_MetaG | ecosystem: Environmental > Aquatic > Freshwater > Lake | place: Lake Montjoie... | reverse complement strand
GGTGCTTGCGAGTGAGGTGTATGCGGCCAGCTCCGAAACATCCAATGTCTCATTGGTGGTGGCTTCGCCGACTTTGATCAAACCTGCCGCACCGGCGGGGTCGGCTTTGTATTCAGCGAGATTTCGTTCTAACGAAATTTTAAGAATTTGTATTTCGTTAGGTCGGGGAAGTCGTGCCGTGATGAGCCGGAAGCCATGACTCAGCCGCGATTCGATGGATGCCCCTCCTTCCAACAACATCCGCTGCGCCAGGAAACGCGCGGCTTCGACGTAAGTCGGATCATTAAGCAGATTGAGCGCTTGCAGGGGAGTGTTCGTGCGTGGCCGGCGCAAGGTGCAGGTCTCGCGGAACGGCGCGTCGAAGAGCAGCATCGCGGGGTTCGGCACCGAGCGTTTCCAGTATGTATAAAGGCTGCGGCGATGGAGGTTTTCGCCCTTGTCCTGGGTATAGGTGGCCTTGGGGTTGTCCTTCTGATTGACCACTTGTTCGTAGAGTCCGGGCGGGTGATACGGTTTCACTGAGGGGCCGCCGATTTTCTCCACCAGCAGACCACTGGCGGCGAGAGCCTGGTCGCGCACGAACTCGCCCTGCAAGCGGAAGCGCGGACCGCGGGCGAGCAAGCGGTTGCCCGGATCGCGTTCGTGCGCCGCGGGCGTGAGCTTCGAGCTTTGCCGATAGGTTGCACTGGTGACCAACAAGCGCATCATGGCTTTCATGTCCCATCCGCTGGAAACAAACTCCGATGCCAGCCAGTCGATCAGTTCCGGATGGCTCGGCGGTTCGCCCTGCGATCCGAAGTCTTCCGCCGTGCGCACCAGTCCGGTGCCAAACAGCATTTGCCAAAAGCGATTGACGGTCACACGTGCGGGCAGAGGGTTCGCCGGATCGACAAGCCATCTCGCGAGTCCGAGGCGGTTGCGCGGGAAATCCGCGGGCATCGGCGGCAACGCGGCGGGAGTGGCGGCGGTGACTTTTTCTCCCCGCTGGTCAAACACCCCGCGCAACAGAATGAAGGTGTCGCGCGGCTGGGCCTCGTTCATCACCAGCGTGACCGGAATTTCCGCTTCCATTTTTGTTAGAGATTTCGTCAGTTCCGCAAGCCGTTCCTTTGCGGCGGGACTTTGATCCAACTTTGCTGTTTCGATCTCCGTTTTGATCGCCGCAATCCCCGCGGCGAGCTCCGCAGTAGGCAAGGGGAGAAACGGCGGGCTGCTCTTGTTTGTGGGCGCATTGTAATCCCCGACACCTTTTTCAGAGACGTTGTGGAAAAAGGCTTTCAGGCTGTAAAAATCCCGTTGCGTGAAGGGGTCGAACTTGTGGTCGTGACATCGGGTGCAGTTGAAGGTCTGCGCCAGCCAGACCGTGGCCGTCGTTTCCACGCGGTCCGCCGTGTATTCGGCGAGGAATTCGTCTTCGGTAATGCCGCCCTCTTCGTTGATCATGTGGTTGCGATTGAAGCCGGTGGCGATTCGCTGTTCGAGCGTGGCGTTCGGCAGCAGGTCGCCGGCGAGTTGTTCAATGGTGAATTGATCGAAGCGCTGGTTTTGATTGAAGGCCGCAATCACCCAGTCGCGCCAGGCATGGAGCGTGCGGTCGCGATCCACCTGATAGCCGTTGGTGTCGGCGAAGCGCGCTCCGTCCAGCCAATCCACGGCCATGCGTTCGCCGTAATGCGGCGAGGCCAGCAGGCGGTCCACCACCCGTTCATAGGCACCCGGTGCGGCATCATTGATGAATGCATCGACCTCGGCGGGAGTGGGCGGCAGTCCGGTGAGATCGAGCGTCACCCGACGGATGAGCGTGACCTTGTCGGCCTCGGGAGATGCTTGCAAAATCTCCGCAGCCAGTCGTTGGCGAATGAAAGCATCCACCGGGTGCAGGTCCAATTGCGGAACCGGCGGTCTTTGGATCGGCAGATACGCCCAGTGTAATTGATACTCCGCACCTTGGGCGATCCATTTTTGCAAAGTTTCCTTTTGCGCGGTAGTCAAAACCTTGTGCGCTTTGGGCGGGGGCATGCGTTCATCGCTGTCGTCCGAAAGGATCCTGCGGACAAGCTCACTCTTCTCCGGTTGCCCCGGCACGATGGGAATTTCGCCCGATTCCGCTTCCTTGACAGCTTGCTCGCGAATGTCCAAGCGCAGGCCGGCTTCGCGGGCATTTTTATCGGGACCGTGGCAATGAAAACAGGCATCCGAAAGAATCGGGCGGATGTCCCGATTGAATTCGATCTTTGCGGGTGGCGCTTTCTCATTGGCACGCGCATCAGGCACCGTGATGGTCAGAATGACAAGAAGTGAAAGTAACAAAGGAACGTTCATTCAACGGGGTCTGTTGCCTACGTTGTGAGTTTGCTCGCTTCTTTCAATGAGGCAATGGTTTTCACCGCGATGCCCGGAGGCTCGGTAGTGCGTGCGATGCCTGCGATCCATGCTTCTGTTTCAGTGTTCGTTTACAGTGCAATGCGTCCGTGCATTTTTTTCGACAATCCGTCGGCCGGCATGCATAGTCGGGCCGTGCAACCTTTGTTGGAAACATTCCTCGATCCCGCGTCCTGTTCGCTGAAAATCTGCGGCGTTATCCGTGCGGATGACGCACAGGGACTGGTCGACCGGGGCGTTCACGCGCTGGGGGTGAATTTCTGGCCACTGTCGAAGCGATTCATCAGTCCCGATGACGCCGCACCCTGGCTGCGCGATGTCGCCGGAAAAATCCTTCGCGTCGGCGTGTTTGTGAACGCCCGGCCGGACTACATCGCGGAGGTTTTTCGCAGTGGCATCATCGATGCCGCCCAGCTTCACGGCGATGAGAGCCCTGGTGAACTCGCCGAGTTGCAGGCAATGTACATTCCCTGCATCAAGGCCTGCGGCATTCGCGATGCCGGGGATCTCGACGGCTTGAACCACTTCGCGCATGCTGATGGATTGTTGCTCGACACCGCCGCCCCCGGAGTTTACGGAGGCACGGGTCATGCCTTCGACTGGAGTCTAGCGCAGCAGGCCGGCTTGTTGTTGCCGACGGTGCCGCTGCTGCTCGCAGGCGGGATCACGCCCGCCAATGCCGCCGAGGCCGTGAGCCAGGTGCATCCCGCCGCCCTCGATGTGGCATCGGGAGCTGAAGTCTCCCCGGGAATCAAGGATTTTGCCAAGGTTGATGCCCTGTTGCGGGCGCTCTAACTACGGGCGCTGATTCCCTTTTCAATGGTCCGCGATTGCAAAAAAGTAACGCATCAATTTCTTGACGGTCCTGCGTTTTCTTGGCAGTTTCGCGCTCCGTCGTTTCCCAGGCTCTTCCGAAACGGCGGCAAATCCTGAAACAAACAACACATTTATGGCTGCCAAGATTTACACCAACAAAGATGCCTCGCTCACTCCGTTGAAGAAAAAAACCCTCGCCGTGATCGGCTTCGGTTCGCAAGGACACGCGCATGCGCTGAACCTGAAGGACAGCGGACTCAAGGTCATCATCGGACTCTACAAAAAATCCAAGTCCTGGGAAGTGGCGAAAAAACTCGGCTTCGAAGTCATGGAAACCGCCGACGCCGTGAAGGCCGCCGATGTGATTTTTGTCGCCACACCCGATACCGTGGTGCCTTCGGTGTATGCCAAGGACATTGAGAAAAACCTTACCAAGGGCAAGACCCTGTTGTTCTCCCACGGGTTCGCCGTGCATTTCAAAACCATCGTCACGCCGAAGGATGTCGATGTGATCATGGTGGCTCCCAAGGGCCCCGGTCACACCGTGCGCTCGCAGTTTGTCAATGGCAAGGGAGTTCCCGGATTGATCGCGGTTCACAACGATGCCAGCGGCAAAGCCAAGGAAACCGCACTGGCCTGGGCGCGCGGCGTCGGCTGCACCCGTGCCGGGGTGTTCGAAACCAATTTCCGCGAGGAAACCGTGACCGACCTGTTCGGTGAGCAGTGTGTGCTCTGCGGCGGCGCGACCGCTCTTGTCAAAGCCGGTTACGAAGTGCTGGTCGAGGCCGGCTACCAACCCGAGATGGCGTATTTCGAGTGCCTGCACGAACTCAAGCTGATCGTCGACCTCATGAACGAGCAGGGCATCGCCGGCATGCGCTTCTCGGTTTCCGAAACCGCCGAATACGGCGATGTCACCGTGGGTCCGAAGATCATCGACAAGTCGGTGAAAGAGCGCATGCGCAAGCAGCTCAAGGCCATTGAGGACGGCAAGTTTGCCAAGGAGTGGACGGCGGAATTCGCCGGCGGCAACAAGAACTTCAATGCCATCCGCAAAGCCGAAGCCGCTCATCCGATTGAAAAAGTCGGCGAGCGCCTGCGCGGTCAGATGAGCTGGATCAAGAGCAAGAAGATCGCGAAGGGTGCGGCCCAGGCCAGCTTCATTGCGGACTCGAAGTAATTGCGATTCGCAAAAACAACGGAACAAGCAGGCCGTGGCTTGTAAGCCATCTGGTTGGACTGTGCGATTGAACCACTGATGCCACTGAATCCCTCTGGGGGCAGTGAGGGATTCATGTGAGCCTTTTTGTGGCGGTAGTTTGAGCGTGCCAGAAAAAAGACCTTCCCCTTTGTGGGAGGATCAATATTATTCATGCCCATTTTGAACCGCATCTTGCCCTGAACGCGGTTGGAGGACTTTCGTTTGTGGCAATTGCAATCTGGATGCCAGTAGCCGCAATTCTATCCCTGATCGTGTTCGCAAATTTATTGGGCCAGAGGAGACTGGAAAAAAATGCGCCATCATGAATGCAACAGTCGAACATGACGATCCATGCAACGGCGATAATCAATCAATTTGAACCCGGGCCTCCATTCCCGCCCACGGCGATCAAGCCAGGGAAACGCTTGATAGATTGAAGACTTTTTCTAACATAAACCCGCCAGTAATGCTCGGCAACAAGGCGCGCACATCCGAAAGCACTGGAGCATAGAAAACATCTGCCCCTGGGTTCAAGACACGGCCTTACGAGAAAATCACAACCAAACCTGTCAGGGCCACGCCGCGAAGAACCTGGGCACCGTGCGCAGAATCGCAATGAACCTCCCCAAAAACGATCAAACCTGCCAAAAAGCACGACTAGGTAACGCCTGAAAGCATTACTGGTTAAGAACTACCGGGATAAACTTCTCTCCCGATTTTTTTGTAATTGACGGCATCAGGATTTTCCGCTTCAAGGCACAGTATATTGCGTGGGATAAATGCATGCATAACCTTTGAATAAACCATGAAATCAAAACCAACATACTATACTCGACATTTGGGAATATCCACAACCCACTTCGAAAGTCGCAACTCAAGTGCCGCGCATTTGTCCTTGGATCGGAGCGGAAATAGCCTCACAACGCAGGCCTGTAATCATCTGCGCTTGCAGTTGGGAAGACTGGTCGTCGTGGTCGCCGGCGCAGGCATGATGCTCGCTTCGTCGGTCCAGGCCGGCACGAACGTGCTGATCGCCGATGACTTCAACAACAACAGCATTGATGGCGGCAAGTGGGTGACATTGAATCCGAATGGCAATGCCACAAATGGAGAAACCGCCCAGCCCAACGGCTACATCTTCAGCAAGAACCGCGCGACGATCAACACGGTCACCGGGGTTTCCTGGGACCCCGTCAATGCAACCTACGGCGGGCAGCACCTAACAGGGGTTTTCTACATGGCTGCCGACAGCAACCGCTCCCAAGGGGACAATGTCGAGATCATGACCCGCAGCAACAATCAGAACAATGGCGGCAACACCGTAGCGGCCAAATACGGAATCAGTTTCAGCATCGGCGAGGGCGGCAACGTGCCGAATCTCGGCATCACCGGTTACACTGCGAACACATGGTCTGTGGGACCAACCCAGATCGGCACCATGTTTTCCGGTGCTGCGAATATTACAACGAACAACAATTATCAAACGCCGATTTCCTTCGACATCTGGGATTTTGGCGACGGGCGCTATATTGGCACTTACACCAACATGACGCACAACACCGGTTCCACCAGTGCGGGATTCACGGCGAGCGTCATGGGCACCGCCACAGTCACGGGTTCGTTCTCGGCTCCGATCGCCCAAGTCAACCAGATCAACATTCACTGCCGCGAGCGCAGCAACGGCAACGTCAACCATCACCAAAGCAACTTTGACGACTTGGTGATTTCAGCACCTTCGAGTTGGTCGGGTGCCGGTGATGGCACCTGGAGCGGGGCAAACTGGAGCGGTGGCAACGGGGTGACAAGTCCCTCGGGCAATGGCACTTCGGTGATCTTCGGCAAACCGTCAACCGGTGCCGCGGTGGACCTCAATGTCGCCAGCACGCTGGGAGCCATCGCGTTCTACCCGGACGTGAACACCATCGTCTCGACTTCCAACGGCAGCAGCCTGACTCTCGACAACAGGCCGACATTGGCATCGTCCTTCGCCGGTGGATCGGTCGATACCGGTGCGTTGGCCGGAATCACGGTCTTGGGTGGAACCCATGTCATCAATCCGAACATTGCGATGACCAATAGCGCCACCATCGTTGTCTTCGGCGTGGGCGACACATTGACCCTGGGCGGCAGCATCAGCGGTTCGGGATACAACAGCCTTTACACAGCGAACCTGTCAACCAGCACATTGATCGGCGGCAATGTCCTGACCGGCAACAGCCTCACCAAGGGAGGAGCGGGAACCCTGGTTCTTTCAGGTGCCAACACCTTCGGCGGCTTCACGCGTGCGACTCTCGGCACTCTCACTGTCGCCAACCCGCTTGCCCTGCAAAACTCGACTGTGGAAATGAACACGGGGTTCACGGGGAGCATCAGGTTCGACTCGGGGATCACAGCAGCGGCTTTCGGCGGTCTAACAGGTGGGAAAAATTTTTCCCTCGTCAATCTCAATACCGATGGCGTGACGCTGACCGTGGGTAAAAATACCGCCAACACGACCTACTCCGGTTCTCTCGATGAAACGGGCTCCATTTCCCCCGGCGGGTTGACCAAGGTGGGCACCGGGACGCTCACACTCACGGGCAACAGTACATACTCGGGTGCAACCACCGTTTCCAAAGGCATACTGAAGCTGGATTTTTCGGCGGCAATCTCGCTGACCGATTTGGTGGGAATCACCTCGCCGCTTGTGCTCGCAGGCGGAACTTTGAACGTAACCGGCAAGTCGAGCACCATCGACAGTCAGACCGTCGCCAGCCTGGCGGTGAACCCCGGTGCATCCGCGGTTTTTCTTAATGGCAATTCGGCCACATCACTGCTGCTGGCGCTCAATGGAATCTCGCGTACGGCGGGCGGCATTGTTGACTTCTCACTGCCAATCGGCGTTCAGAATGCAAGCAACGGCATCACCACCAGTTCCTCGAACGATGCCAGCGGTATTATCGGAGCTTGGGCCACGGTGGGTGGCTCGGATTTTGCCACGGTCAGTTCCGGCAACATCATCGCCTATACCGGTTATGCCGATGTGACCCGTTTCAGCAGTGGTCCGCAAGTGATCGCCAATGGTGCCACGACGAATGTTCGTATCGTAGAAGGCACTGGCAGCGCCGCAGACATTACATTGGGGGCCGCGACGACGACGATCAACACGCTCACCCAGAGCACCAACGGCGGTGTCAGCTCTGCTGTCGTTGATCCTGCGGGCCAGACTCTGGTGGTGAACGGCATTCTCGTCGCTGCGGGCGCGGGCGGCTTGACAATCGGCAACGGCACTCTGAAAAACGCGGGCACGGAATTGATCATCAACAACAGCGCCGCCACCGCGATCAACTCGGTCATTGTGAATGGCAGTGGTGCGAGCACCCTTAACAAAACCGGTAGCGGCGTTTTGCAACTCAACGGAATCAACACCTATTCCGGCGATACCATCGTGAACGGGGGCTCGCTGACTCTCGCCAATGATGCCGGACTGAAATTCGTGGTCACGAATTCCACCAGCAACAAAGTCACCGGAGCCGGTGCGGCGACGTTCTCAGGCGACTTCACCATCGACACCTCGGCGGTGAGCAACCCCACCGGCAGTTGGACATTGGTCGATGTCGCCAGCAAGACATTTGATTCCGATCCATCCCATTTCACCGTGGTCGGCTTCACTCCTAATGTCGATGGTGTCACCTGGACAAAGGTTGCAGGACCGCTGCTTTGGACCTTTTCCGAAACGAGTGGAGTGCTCACCTTGGGTGCCAGTTCGACGCCTTACGAAGACTGGGCTCTGGACAAAGGTTTAACGGGAGCCAATGACGGCCCGGAAGACGATCCCGATCGCGACGGTGAATTCAACATCGTCGAATTCGGTTTCAACGGTGACCCGCTCGATGGCAGTGACAACGGGCTGGTTTACGAACTGACGGAAGACAGCGATGTGGCGGGGGATCCTTCCTCTGCCAAGGAATTGATTCTCACTGTTGCCGTGCGCAAGACCACCGCGTTCACCGCCGGAGCCCCGGCTACCTCGGCGCTGATCGATGGCATCATCTACAGCATTGAGGGTGGCACAACCTTGAACGGCTTCCCGGGCACGGTGAACCTGGTTCCCACGGTGCTGCTTCCAGCGGGTGCCCCGGATTTGACGGGCAGCGATTATGAATACCGAAGTTTCACCCTCGATGGCTCGAATGGCTTGCCCAACAAAGGTTTCCTCCGCGGCATGGTAACCAAGCCGTAAGCCGTGTCGAAAAATTCCCCGCAAATGCCTCCTGCCATTCCCGTAATCCGCGGAACCATGGCAGGAGTTTTTTGCTTGGGTTTTTGCCCGCTGCCGCTACGCTGGCCCCATGTCACATCACCAACTCTTCACGTTGATTGCCTGCGGTTTTTTTCTCTGCAACGCAGCCGGTGCGGTCGATGCGAAAAAAGTCCGTTTGTTCATACTCTCCGGCCAATCGAACATGGAGGGTGTCAATCCCGACAATTCCTTCACTCCGGCAGTCGTGCGGGCATTTCCCGATGACGAGGTCATTGTCGTCAAGTTCGCCGTCGGCGGCACGGCGATCAGGCGTTGGTGGAAAAACTGGACGGGACCCCATGATGCCTCGGCCTCAGCTGCGGAGTTGCCGCCGGGCGACTTGTATGCCGAACTGATGGAGCGCGTGAAAAAAGCAACCGAGGGCAAAAAGCCGGACAGCATTGTCTTTTCCTGGATGCAGGGCGAGCGCGATGCCAAGAGCGGCCTCTCGGAATCCTACCAACAGGCACTGAAGGGGTTGCTCGCATGCGTGCGCGAGGATCTGAAACAACCCTCGACGGCGGTGGTCATCGGGCGCTTGAGCGATCATCAGAACGGCCAGAAACATTGGGACGCGGTGAGGGACATCCAGGTTAAAGTCGCAACGGGCGACACCCGGGGCGCCTGGGTGGATTGCGACGACCTCAACGGTCCGAAAAACGACCTTCACTGCACCAAGGAAGGTTTCGTCGAACTCGGCAAACGATTCGCGGCGAAAGCGGTGGAATTGCTGAACAAGGAAAATCATACGTCCGCTCATCCATGAAACGCCTGATTGTCGCAATGCTGTTTGCCGTGGTTCCGTGGGTCGGGGCCAAACCCAACGTCATCCTGATTCTTGCCGACGACCTCGGCTATGAAACCATCGGCGCGAACGGCGGCAGTTCCTACAAAACCCCGGTGCTCGACGCGCTGGCCGCCCAGGGTGCCCGGTTTACCCATGGTTACGCCCAGCCCCTGTGCACGCCGAGCCGGGTGCAGCTCATGACCGGTTTGTCGAACGCGCGCAACTACATCAACTTCGGCAACATGGACCGCAAGGCGGTGACCTTCGGCAATCATTTGCAAAAGGCCGGATACGCGACCTGCATGGCGGGAAAATGGCAACTCGGCCACGACCTCGATCAGCCGAAGGCATACGGATTCGAGGAGTACTGCCTGTGGCAACATACACGACGACCGCCGCGCTATGCCAACCCCGGGCTGGAAATCAATGGTGTTGTCAAGGACTACAGCAAGGGGGAATACGGACCTGATCTGGTCAGCGACTATGTCCTCGATTTCATCACGCGGAAGAAAGCGCAGCCGTTTTTCGTTTATTATACGATGATGCTGACCCATGATCCCTATCAGCCGACGCCCGACAGCAAGGATTGGGATCCAAAGGCAACGGGTGAGAAGGTCAACAAGTCGCCCGCGCATTTCGCCGACATGGTCGCCTACATGGACAAACTCGTCGGCAAACTTGTCGCCCGACTCGAGGAGCAGGGATTGCGTGAAAACACGCTGATCTTGTTTCTCGGTGACAACGGTACCGGTGCGGGCACCCGATCCATGATGGGGCAGACGCTGGTCACGGGAAAAAAAGGCAGCACGGTCGATGCGGGCATGCATGTGCCGGTGATTGTCAACTGGCCCGGACAGATCGCCAAGGGCACGGTGTGCGCGGATCTCGTCGATACCACGGATTTTCTGCCGACCATTTGCGATGCGGCGGGAATCAAGGACGAGGCGATCTGCAAACTCGACGGACGTAGTTTTTACCCCCAGTTGCGAGGGGAAAAAGGCAATCCGCGCCAGTGGATCTATTCCTGGTACTCGCCGCGGCAGGGCAGCAGCATGAAGGTCACCGAGTTCGCATTTGATCAACGATTCAAACTCTACCGCGACGGCAGATTTTTCGATAGAGCCAAAGACAGCGAGGAAAAAGTTCCGCTGGCTGTCGGCGAATTGCAGGGGCCCGCCGCAGATGCGGCAAAGTTGTTGCAAAAGGCGCTCGATCAGTTCAACAATGCCCGACCGAAAACACTCAAACCCTGACATGAAAATTCCATCATCGATCTTCACCGCGCTCGCTGTATTGGGCGCGACCTGCGGCCCGCTCATCAGTGCCGAAGTCAGCAAGCCGAACATCGTCATCATCTTCATCGATGACCTGGGCTATGCCGACATCGGGCCGTTCGGGGCGACCAAACAAAAAACGCCGAACCTCGACCGCATGGCGAAGGAGGGAGTGAAGCTCACCAGTTTTTACGCGGCGCCGGTATGCTCGGTGTCGCGGGCGCAGTTGTTGACCGGATGTTATGGCGCGAGGGTGTCCGTGCCCGGGGTGTTTGGTCCCGGTGGCAAAAACGGCCTGCATCCTCAGGAGTTCACCATCGCCGAACGCTTGAAAGAACAAGGCTACGCGACCATGTGCATCGGCAAATGGCACGTCGGTGACCAACCCGCGTTTTTGCCGACCCGCCAGGGTTTCGACCATTATTTCGGCATTCCGTATTCGAACGACATGCAGACGAAAACCAAGAGTGGCGAAAAAAAAGTTCCGCTGCTGCGCGATGCGGAAGTCATCGAACAGCTCTCCGATGAAGAGCAAAGCCGCATCGTCGAGCGCTACACCGAAGAGGCGCTGGGATTCATTCGCAACAACAAGGACAAACCTTTCCTGCTCTATCTTCCGCACACCGCCGTGCACACACCGATCCATCCCGGCGCGGCCTTTGCGGGCAAGTCGGCGAATGGCCGCTTCGGCGACTGGGTGGAAGAAGTCGATTGGAGTGTCGGACGCGTGCTCAGCACATTGCAGGAGTTGAAGCTCGAAAAGAACACGCTGGTCATTTTCACCAGCGACAACGGGCCATGGACGAGCAAGGGCAAGGACGCGGGCAGCGCGGCACCGTTGCGCGGCGGCAAGGGCAGTACCTGGGAGGGTGGCATGCGCGAGCCGACCATTGCCTGGTGGCCCGGGAAAATCGCCCCCGGCACTTCCTGTGACGCGGTGGCCGGGACCATCGATCTTTTGCCCACCGCAGTGAAGCTGGCAGGCGGCAAAGTTCCCGGGGAACCGGTGATCGATGGCAGGGACATCTCGCCGATCCTGTTCGGGCAGTCGGCCGTTTCGCCGCGTGAGGCGCACTATTATTTCGCCAATTACAACTTGCAGGCCGTGCGCCAGGGGGCGTGGAAGCTCGCGATCAAACCGCAAAACGAAGCGATGGGCAAAGACCCGCTCGACGATGCCAAAGGAAAGGAACCAAGACTCTACAACCTCGATGCCGACATCGGTGAGCACAACAATGTCGCCGACAAACATCCGGACATCGTGGCAAAACTCCTGGCACTGGCGAACAAGATGGACGAGGAAATCGGCGGCAAATCGCCGAAGGCCCGCCGCCCCGCGGGGGAAGTCGAAAAACCGGTGATTCTGGCTCCCAAGTCGGACAAATGAAGCGCAGCGGTTCAAGCGGAACCGACGGCTGTCCTGCGCGCCCAAGTGCTCACGACCAGCGCGTTTTTCAATGAATGCCGCGAGGGTTTGAAGTCGGCGAACTGCTTTTCGATGACAAACCCGGCGGATTGCAGCATGTCTTTGAGTTGGTCGCGGTGAAACCAATGCACGCTCTGCATGGACTCGTGTTTTGACAGCAATTCATCGCACGCAGAGTGCAGCATGTAGCGGTGCTCCCGATGCAGGATTTGCTTTTCGCGGTCGATCCGGTGCCGGGTGTTGATTGTGGCGATCGAACCATTCGCGAGCGTCACTTCCTGATCGTGATACCATTCGTTTTCCGGCAGGGCTTCACTGAGTTCGGCGCGGGGAGTGAAAGTGCTGAGATACAAAACGCCATTGGGTGTCAGCATCGCGGCAAGGTGTTGCAGGGTGTCCGCCGGACGCGCGGAGAGTTGCAAGGTAAAGGCGGGGATCAACAGCGAGTGATAGTGCTGCGGGGCGATCCAGTTGTCCATGTCGCCCTGATGGAGGGTGACCGGGAGACCGACCCGTGCAGCGGACTGGCGGCAAAGTTCATTCATTTCCGCGGATGGTTCCAGGCCATCGACCGGAAAACCTTCCTGCAACAGCGGCAGCAGCAATCGGCCCGAACCGCTGCCGATTTCCAGTGATGGTCCCGGTGCATTTTGCAGGAACGTGCGCAGCAAGGGAAGTTCCGCAGGCGGGCCTTCCGCCGCCCAGAAGTCATCGTGCAGCGATGCCTCCAGCGATGTGTAGGATTGGGGCAAGGGGGCGGGGGATTCGCTTAGTTGCGGCGTTTGCGCACCGCAGCAGCAAGGCGGTCCAGTACTTCCACGGTGTCCGGCCAATCGATGCATTGATCCGTGATCGACTGCCCGTAGGTCAGCGCCTTGGTATCCTTGCCGAGCTTCTGGGCACCGGCGACGAGGTTGGATTCAATCATGCATGCGGCGATGCAGCGCGAGCCTTGTTCGATTTGCTTTGCGATGGCATTGACCACCATGGGCTGGTTGCGGTAGTCCTTCAGCGAATTGCCATGCGAGCAATCGATCATCAGATGCGGAGGCAGGTTTTGTTCGATGAGGCACTTCTCCACCTCGTTGACGCTGGTCTCATCGTAGTTGGGGCCATTCGAACCACCGCGCAAAATGACGTGGCACGAGTCATTGCCCACGGTGGAAACGATCGCGGAAACGCCCTGCTTGGTCACGGAGAGAAAATGGTGCGGCCGGGAGGCGGACTGGATCGCGTCGAGCGCCAGTTGGATCGAGCCGCCGGTGCCGTTCTTGAAACCCACCGGCATCGACAAGCCCGACGCGAGTTCCCGGTGAATTTGCGATTCGGTTGTTCGTGCGCCGATAGCTCCGTAGGCGATGAGGTCGGCCACGTATTGCGGTGAGATCGTGTCAAGAAATTCCGTGGCGGCCGGGATGCCGCGTTGGGCGAGTTCCAACAACAAACCGCGGGCGACCCGAAGGCCTTGGTTGATGTCGAACGAGTCATCGAGGTGAGGATCGTTGATCAGACCTTTCCAGCCGACAGTTGTTCGTGGCTTTTCGAAATAGACGCGCATGACGATCAACAGATCCTCGCGGTGGCGATCCGCTTCTTTTTTCAGGAGATCGGCATACTCCAGCGCGGCTTTCGGATCATGGATCGAACACGGACCGACAACCACGAGCAGTCTGTCATCCTTGCCCTTGAGAATCCGGTCCGCTGCCTGCCGGGTCGAGAAGACCAAATTCGCCACCGCCTCGTTGATCGGCAGGTAGTAGGCAAGAATCGCGGGGGAAATCAAGGGGTTGATTCCTGCTATGCGTAGATCGTCGGTTTGCGTCACGCGCGGCAGAGTGGCGGAGGAAGTCGAATTGATCAATCAATAAATGGCGGCTGTTAGGGAGTCGCAGGTGTCACCGGTTCGGGCAGGCGGCGCAACACGACACATTGCAGGAATCCGGATCGACTGCCGTCGCTCGAAGCGAAAAAGCTGGCATCGCTCTGTAAAACGATCAGTTGGGCCTGATCGGTGGCGGCGACGGGGATCACATTGTTCTCCTGGATTTTCCAAGCATCTTCCTTTTTGTAGGCAAGTTCGTAAATCACCTGATCACCCTCGGGGGGAACGATCATCGAGTCCTTGGTGTTCAATTCCCGGGCTTCCTTGCCATTGCAGCGCATGGCGATCGGCAGGGCGCTGTAGTTGTGGATGCGCAATTTTCCGGGCGGCAGTTTGCTGGGGTCGTCATCGATGACATAAGCCTGGAAGGTTCCCGCTTTTCCGGGAGCCAGCAGCACGGTGGCGCGCCGGCAGTCAGCCGGGATCAAGGCGAGTGCCACAAGTGTCGGGTTCTCCTTGCGCCGTTGCTGGATCTCCTTGGGAACATCGGCGGGGTTGATGACGACCGGTGCGGGCGGTGGCGGTTTGGGGCGGTTCTTCAGCATTGCCTTGTCGGCATCGGACAGGATCCGCTCCGGGTTTTTGGCTCCGGGGGTTTGCGAGATTTCCAGGAT
>Ga0114972_10002166_pt1 | contig 14666 bp, 13 predicted proteins | sample M_140807_EF_Meta_FD_87354 | JGI IMG/M metagenome (GOLD analysis project Ga0114972, IMG submission 87354) | Freshwater microbial communities from Lake Montjoie, Canada to study carbon cycling - M_140807_EF_MetaG | ecosystem: Environmental > Aquatic > Freshwater > Lake | place: Lake Montjoie... | reverse complement strand
GGTATTAATACCCACCACTTCTCCCTGGGAATTTAATAATGGCCCGCCCGAATTCCCTGGATTAATCGCGGCATCGGTTTGGATAAATTCCACTCGCTTATCAGGAATACCGACTTTGGCCGCTGATCGCCCCAGGGTACTAATAATGCCTAATGTGACCGTATTATCCAACCCCACAGGATTTCCCACTGCGATTGCCCAATCTCCCACCTGTACCTGGGAAGAATCCCCCAAAGGTGCAACGGGCAAGGTTGAACCCTGGGCATCGATTTTTACCACCGCTAGATCGGTCACGTCATCCACACCTTTGACTTCTCCCTTAAAAGTGCGACCATCCTTGAGCGTCACCGTCACCTTATTGGCATTATCCACAACATGGGCATTAGTCAAAACGACCCCAGTTCCGTCAATAATAAAACCCGAACCCTGACCCACAATTCGTTGTTCTTGGGGCTGATTGATAGGAAATTGACCACCAAAAAAATCTCTCAGAAAAGGATCGTTCAATAACGGGTCATTGCGCCGAGTGACGACGGTTTCTGTATCAATGCGAACTACTGCCGCCCCTGTCCGTGCTACGGCTTTTGCGACAAAACTTTCCTGATTATTTTGGGGGATAGCAATTTGAGCTAGGGCAGGCTCACGGGTTACAGTCGGTATCGGGACTGCGATCGCACAAAAGTTGGAGAATCCCCCAAAAATAAGCGTAAAACTACATAGAAAAGCAATAATATAGCGGTTAAAAAGATAGGAAAATAATTTACGTTTCATCTTCAAAAATAGGGATTTAGCTAGTATTTGAGGAATTTTCTCGGTTACCAAATCCTATCCTAGCAGACGGGTATATAAAAGAAAGAGACGCACCATTTTCAGTACGCCTCTAGAAAAACCCAGAATTAAAGGAAATTCAGATTAACAATTCACCCGAACCTAAAGATCGGGAATAGTTTGTAAATAAAGGATGACTGCTTCAATTACCACTCACCAGTCTTAACACTTGGGACTGTTTTTGTCGTCTTATTGGTCTTAGGAGTTGTGTTTGATGGAGTTGTGTTTGATGGAGTTGTGTTTGGTGAAGTGGTGCTTGGTGACGTTGTGATCCCTGAAGTGGGTTTGGAGGAAGTAGAAGGATCAGCCGCCTTAGCATCATCATCAGGGTTTTCGAGGATCTGACCATTCTTAATAACGGTAGGCGAACTGTTTTTGTCGTTTATTGGTTCCGTCGGACTTAAAGCACCCGTTGGCTTGGTGGTGGTTTCCGTCGTGGTGTTTTTAGATTCCGAAGCATTCGTCTTAGGACTAGTTATCATTGGAGTCCCTGGGTTCTCCTCAGTTGTGTCTGGGGTCACGGATTCTGAGCTAGGTTTGTTGATTGGTGTTGAATCGGTGTTAGTAGATCCATCAGACGAATCGCTCACCGTGTTGGGAGACTGACTGGATTCACTTCCTGTTACAGACGGTTTACTGACAGAGGGTTTGCTGGTATCACTCAGCGTTTCAGTAGATGTCTCAGATCCACTCACAGTTTCAGACGTATTACTGGTATCACTCAGTCGTTCATTGAAACCTTTCGGAGAAAATTGGGGAGATATTTGAACAGAATTACTGGAGACTACTACAGGTATTTGAGGAACCTGATTCTCAGACGCATTGGAGCGTAGAGGTAGCATCATACCTGTAACTAAACCCACTGCTAGGCAAAAAGTAATTTTCATGATTGTTTTGTTCCAAAATTTTACAAAATCAGTGTTAATACGAGTTGTCTGAGGAGTTTTGATGCAGGATGTTGTCGAAAAATGTTCTTGAATGTACCTGAAGTTTTTTCTTGATTCAGTCTAGATTTAGGAAACTATCTGCGGAAATTGCACAATAATTTCTTCCTATCATTTATTTTGGTCATCAAGCGCATTAGCTTTTTCCTTAAAGTCCTTGGGGATGGCGAGCTTCGGTTTAGGTTATTTTGCCTAAATCCTGGGCTTATACCATAGGGAGCTAGTGTGAACATTGCTAATTAATTCATTAGGTAATCCAGTCAAGATTTTTAACTATCACTTTAGTTTTTTAGTTTTTAGTTTTTTTTAAATTTATCCTTTGATCTTGCTAAATGAGTGATTGTTTTTTCCTAGCTTGACAAATCGATGTTTGAAATTCTGTATAGGTAATGGTTTAATCTGTATAAATTGGGTTAATTGTCTAAAATTTTTTGAGAAAATTTTAAAAATATTCTCTTTCAAGTATTTTTTATGAATTTGCAAGAGTAAGCTATCCGTAGTCCAAAAATTCTGTAGGTAAGGGGGTTGAATCCCTTGTGAAAAAGCATTTGACAAGGCATTATAGATTGGTGATCATACAATTTAGATTTGTCACAGCTTAGTTTAGTTTTTCTACAAATTTTTTAATCTCACCATAAATGAGCGGAATACGAAGAGGGCAAAAAACATCTCGAAACATGAATGCGCCCATATTACAGGAGGCAGATACAGATCTGATGGACGGTATAATTTTTTATATATTTTGTCAATTTCATCGAAAAGTGGATCAGGCCAAATCGTGGCACTGGTGTAACCTTTAAGTCGTTTCACAACCCGATGGCACGCTAAAAAAGGTCTTTGAAAAGGCTCTTTTCCTTCTCGAATCAGTTCATCATCTACTTCAATGACAAGTTGCATCAAATCAATTTCTTTCATGTTTCAGTTGAAGTTTACACCAATATAATATGACATGAATCCAGAAACTACAAAGCGACGAAATCGATAATTCAGACCTGTTTAAGCTCAATAACTCATATGAATCTATCGGATTACATTTAGAGCAATTTATCGTGGAAATAAAATTGAAAAAAGAAGTAATTTTTCCCAATAATCTAATAGACAACTTCAAAGAATAGCTCATATACCTAAAAAATAGACTACTCATAATGTGACCACATCCTAATAATTTCAACCGTTTGAGTTTCCTTAATCACTCGATAAACTAACCGATGCTTAATATTAATTCGCCGTGAATAACAACCGTTAAGATTGCCCACTAACTTTTCATAATAAGGAGGATTCAAAAACGGATTTTCTCGCAGAATACCAACAAGTTCTGGCGTTGCTGAATCAAAGTATGAATGTCAATTTTGCACATATCCCAAAGTCAGTTTGAGTCTAGGTTTTAAAAATCCCATAAAAGAAGATTCATACTTCAAATCAGCAACGCCCAAGTTCTTTAGTCTTGTTAAAAAGACCAATATTTCTCAGCTTTTCTAAATCTTCTTGGGCTTTTTTGCTTAGAATAACTTCCCACATCGTTATAAACCTAATTCCATAGCATTAACCCATTCGGATCTAGAACTCTTAATCGCTTCTTCAATCGAATCAATATAACCAGGGATAGAGTTTAAATAAGCAGTATCATCAGTTTTTTGGTATTTTTGACAAAGATACTCCGCGTAATGAAGAACCTCAGCTTGTAGAGATTCAGGTAATTGCTCTAATTGCTCAAGAATTTGTGAAATAATCATAACACCTGCTCAAATCTTTAGGATAGTTACTTTAATAAGGATTATAATCGAAATCCCATAAAATGTTTATTTATCATTAGGCGATCGCGTTTAGAGGATTCAAAAATAGACAATCGCGTTATTTTTGATGGGAATTGAGAGCTAATGCAAAACTTATTGCTCTAAAAGCTCTAAAACGGCTTTGGGACTGAGTTTATCCTTAAACCAAATAATCTGAGCGGGCGTATCCGTAAATTTAACCCCCGCCTTTTCCAAATTAAGTCTTTCTGAAATCGCTAAAATTAAATTGTCTACTTCGGCGCGACGCACTTGATAAAATTTCTTCTGTAAATATTCAGGTCGCCAATAACCAACAATTTCTAATAAAAAGGTTCTGCCGTCGGGATGGACTAAGCGAAAATCAGGAATCATCACGCTTCCAGGTAAAGGAATTAAATCGACTTCGCGTTCTAATCGCCAATCCGTTTTGAGTTTCTCCCAACCATTGGCAAAGGAAGCCTCTAACATACTGTCGTAGGGTTTACCAGGGGGATAATGGGTGACTAAATCACAGCGATCGCTTAACTGAAAATAGGTGATTTTTTCCTCACCACTATAACTATCTTGACTGGTTAACTTAGCCTGGAGATTCCATTTACTGACGTGCAGTAGGGCGGGAAGTAATTTTGCTAAGGCCAAACCATAGCGGGTATTGGCCTTAAATAAACTGGTGGGGCCATCAATGGTAATCGTAAAACCCGTATCGGCATCGCCTTCAATGTAGGCCATTAATTGAAATAATTTAAGATAACGAAAGAGTAATTTATATTCGCCTGGATCATTGCGATGGGCATTAATAATAATATGATTTGCTCGATAGAAAATTCCTTGAACTTGGGAAAGATTATAACGATGAATTAAGGTATCGGTAACAGGCGTTTCAAATTGCGTGAAAATACGATTTTCGGGTAAATCTGCATAGAGTCCCTTTTCAATTTCTGGGGGTAAAACTTCTCGATTTAATTCTTGACTTAAGGTAGTCGCTAATTTTTCCAGAAGTGCCTGTCTTTGGGGGATGCTGAAAATTTTAGAGGCGGCTTCGGTAAAAACTTTTTTTCTCAGGGCGATCGGCTCCAGGGGACTAATAACTTCAAAGGTTGAAAAATGATTTTTTAAAAGGTGCGCCAAGCCCCGAATGACTTTATAATTAGGACTATCGCCTTCTAATTCTAGACATTTTTGATCGAGTATTCCCTGGGTTTCTCCTAATGTTGCTTGAAATAAATCAATTTGTTCCTGGGCTAACTCAGTAATATTGTTGTCAAGCGGCAAACGTTTAGGGATAATGGTTTCACCACTACGTCGATGGATCAGTAATTCAGACGGTAACATTATCACCCACTCATAACTTGTTATTAAAGAATTATTTATCTTAATTTTTGCATTGTGTCAAAGTTTGATGACCTAAAAAATTGTTCACGATTCCCTCTGTCTCTATGGCTAGATCTTCCTTTTCGACTGTTTTTAATACCCTAGAATGCCGTCCTGATAATTACCAAGGCTGGTATCAACAGGCTAATGCCCTGGCAGATCAGAGGCGTTATTCCGAAGCGTTGATCAGTTACGAAAGAGCTTTACATTATTATCCTGATGATTATTGGTCATGGTATAAGCGCGGTGTGATTTTAGAGAATCTGGGGCAACATGAAGAGGCGATCGCCAGTTATGAAAATGCCCTACAGATTGACCCCCAAAACTATTGGGCCTGGTATGACCAGGGTTACGTTTACCTGGAAGGCTTAAAACAATACGAACCAGCGATCGCGTGTTTTGAAAAAGCCCTGTTAACCCTGCCCAATGATTACTGGGCCAATTATCGTATAGCAGAAGCCTATCGTCTCTGGGGAAAATATTCTCAAGCGTTAAGAGCCTTTGATCAAACCTTGGCCGTTCGTCCTCATGATTATTGGGCAACCTACCGAAGGGCTGATTGTCTGCGCTATTGGGGACGCTTTGCCGATGCTCTCAGGAATTATCAGCAAGCCCTAATCATAAAACCCAAGGATTATTGGTCGTGGTATCAGCAGGGACAAATTTTCCAAAAAATCGGTCGTTTTAATCAAGCGATCGCCTGTTATCAAAAAGCCCTGGCGATTAATCCAGAGGATGATTACGCCTGGTATGACCAGGCCCTTTGTCAGATGGCGGCAGGTCACTGGGAGATAGCGGTGGATTGTCTCGAAAAAGCGATTACCCTGTTCCCCGATGCCTACACTGATTTAGCGACGACGGAAACGCTCTTTGCGCCTCTCCAACAATATCCTCGATTTAAGTTATTAATAACTGAGTATCTTTAATTTTTAATGACTTGTAGAATCTATTCGTTGATTTCTCGATTAACTACGCTGACGATGCGATCGCCTATGGTTGAATCCTTTTTTTAACAATTTGATCAATCTGTTGATAAAGATACTCTAGACTACCAGAATTGTCTAAGACCACATCCGCCCTAGTTATTTTTTCGGTAAGGGGTAATTGATTTTTAATACGGGCGATCGCCTGTTGTTCCGTTAAATGATTACGTTGTTGTAGGCGTTGAATTTGTTGTTCATAGTCACAAAAAACCACCCAGATTTCACTAACTAAATGGGTTAAATTTGCTTCTATTAATAAAGGGATCGATAGGACAATAATTTGACTATTGAGGGAATTAATCACTTCCTGAAAACGTTTTCTGACGTAGGGATGAATCTGAGCTTCTAGCCATGCTTTTTCATCTGTATCATTAAAAATAATATCGCCTAACTTTGTTCTATTTAATGCCCGATTTTCTAATTGAATCTCCGGTCCGTAACGTTTAACAATTTCTTGAAAAATAGGCGAATCAACTTCTACGGCTTCTTTGGCATAGATATCCGCATCTAAAATAGGAAATCCATAGCGATCGCGTAGATAATCAGAAACCGTTGTTTTTCCTGTGGCAATTCCCCCTGTTAAACCAATTAAGCGTTGACTCATATCATAAAAAGCGAAGCTCTCTCATGAAATTTTATAATGACTCAATAATTACTAAGTTTAAATGGCTAAAATTTTATTTTAAAGCTACTTTACGCTTAAAAATAATACCTAATCCTAATGCTGTTAATGAACCAAGGATAGTTAAAGGTTCAGGAACGGATACAAGAGGTACGATCGTTGTAAAATCAAGTTCTCCAACTTCATTTTCATCAATAGAAAAGGTGTAATTGTAAAAACTGTTTGTAGATACATTAAAACCAGCATGAGTTGCTGTACCATCACCGACAATACTATAGTGATTGCCGTCTAAGGAAAATGTAAAACCAACATTTACGGTAATGCCACCGCTCATACCTAGATAAAAAAAGCCATTTGTGCCACCAGCCGCGCGAGGAGGTTCAATAATCCCCGCTAACGATCCTTCATGAAACTCAAAAACTGTATCGTCTGTGCCAGCATTCTGATAATGGAGCGAGGAGCCAATATTGCTAATCACTGGAACATAACCACTGTAGGAAAAATTAAAACTAGCATTTTGGAGTTGATTAAACTTAACAGATTCATTGCCGATGCCCGTTAAGGGAGAATGATCAAAAGAAAGTTGACCGTTACCGCTACCGAAAGAGTCTCTACCACTAATAGAATACGAACCAGCTTGAACATTATTGCTAGTTATAAATAATGTCCCCAAGACAATACTAATGTTAATCGCTATATTGTTACGTTTCATGACGAAGCAATCCATTATTCTAATTAACACACTAATACTTTAAATTCTCCTCTCAACTATAGAGAATTTATAATCTAAATTATAGATCAATCTCCACATTAAGGGCGGGATTATTTTCCCAGCGATCGGCAACGTGGGCATAAATCGCTGTTGTTCTCGGATCGGCATGACCTAAGAGATCCTGGACTTGCCGTAATTCTGCTCCTGAACGTAAAGCTAAAGTTCCTGCTGTGTGACGTAAACTATGGGTAGAAATTACTCGACCAGGCATATATTTCAACTCTGTTTCTATCAAATAACTATCCACAATTAAGCGAATCCCCCGCCGAGAAATTCTTTTCCCTTTGGCACGATTCCCAACCGCAATAAATAAAGGAGTATCGGGCTTTAATTTTTCGCCTGTTTCAGTACGAACCGTTAAATAATTTAATAATAAATCGGCTAAATCTGGTGTTAAAGGAACAATCCGAATACTACGCTTTCCTTCAACTCGAATGCCATAATTATTACCCTGCTTAATTAAATCTTTGATACTGGCACGGTGTAATTCCACTGTCCGAGGCCCCTCTAGGGCCATAATCGCAATTAAGGCTTTATCCCTCACAGATTTCAAGCTATTATCATCAGGAATGACCGCGAGTAAAGATTCAACTTCTTCTTTTTCTAGATAATTTATATTAGCCGTCGTATCGCGTTTGGATTTCGGCGGTTTAATGCCACTGGCGGGATTCAAACTGATTAATCCGCGTTCTAGGGCTGCTTGATAAAAACGTCGAACTACGGATAATTTCAGGGCAACGGTCGAAGGTTTCAGTTGACGGGAATCAATCAACCAGCGTCGATAGCGTTTAATTTGTTCTGCGGTAATTTGGGCGGGATGGATCGCTAAACTATTACACCAGAGAAGAAATTGTTGGAGTTGCCGACGATAGGTGACGAGGGTATCCGTGGCCGCATCTCCCGCACTCACATCGATCGCCAGAAAGTCAGCAAAAACTGCCAACAAATCATCCTGACTAACGCTCGTAATGGGAGAAGACGGCAACGGTAACATAGGATGTTCAAAAATAGAATTTAACTGCGGCCAATGCCAATATAACGGAAACCCGCTTGCTCTAAAGTCGTTTGCTCTAAGAAGTTACGACCATCAATTATCACGGGATTGACCATTAATTTGCTCATTTTGCCGTAATCCAACTTGAGAAATTCTTGCCATTCAGTGACAATAATTAGGGCATCGCAGGCATCCGCCAAACGTTGAGGATCGGTTTCAATTAACACTCCCGACAATCCATGACTCAAGCCTGAAGCAGAAACAATGGGATCATAGGCTTTAACTTTCGCGCCTAAGCGATTGAGTTGTTCAATGATGTTTAAAGCAGGAGCGTCTCTCATGTCATCGGTATCGGGCTTAAAGGTTAGTCCCAAGAGGCCAATCACCTTACCTTTGAGAATTTTAAGCTCGTGCTGTAATTTTTCAATAATAATCACCCGTTGACGAGTGTTGACATTCACCGCCGCATTGAGTAATTCGGTCGTATAGCCGTAATCGGAAGCGGTGTGGATCAAAGCGGACACATCTTTAGGAAAGCAGGAACCACCCCAACCAATACCTGCATTTAAAAACTTGTTCCCAATCCGAGAATCTAGTCCAATTCCTTTGGCGACCTGGGTAACATTGGCTCCGACGCGATCGCAGATATTGGCGACTTCATTGATAAAACTAATTTTGGTTGCCAGAAAAGCATTGGCCGCGTACTTGATCATTTCAGCGGAACTGAGATCCGTCACCACCACAGGCACAGGGGGAAGGCTGGAATCTTCTGAGAATTTCCGCTCCACAATCGGCTGATAAAGTTCTTGCATCATCGCGATCGCCTTTGCGTTATTACCGCCCAAGACAATGCGATCGGGATTAAAGGTATCATAGATGGCTGAGCCTTCTCGCAGGAACTCTGGATTACTAATCACCTCAAAGTTGACATCATTCCCATTCCCCGTTGCTTCTTCAGACAGTTGGCGATCGGCCAAACCATCCAGAACAATCCTTCTCACCCAATCCCCCGAACCAATGGGAACCGTTGACTTATTCACAATCACCCGAAATCCACTATCCAGATGCGCTCCAATCCCCCGCGCAACGGCTTCCACGTAACGGGTATCACTTTCTCCTGTGGGTAAAGGAGGCGTTCCCACCGCGACAAATAAAACTTCACCGTGTTTTACTCCTAACCCCAAATCCGCCGTAAACTCTAACCGTCCTGCTTCGGTCGCAGATTGCATTAATTCCGATAGCCCAGGTTCATAGATCGGAGATTGACCCGATTTCATCAGCTTAACTTTTTCTTCGTTATTATCCACACAGATCACCTGATGACCAATGTGAGCCAAGCATACTCCCGTTACCAAACCAACATAACCCGTTCCAATAACACAAACTCGCATCTAGTTTTCTCCTGTAATTTAATTTAGATTTGAAAAATCACCCTAGTTAGTCATGACCGATAGACTACACGAAATTAATCTAGAGATTAATCTCGATTGACACGTGATTTAAAATCTTTAATGGTCATCTCCAATCCTTCCTTTAGGGGAATGGTTGGCTGCCAATCTAAATAGGTCTGGGCGCGAGTAATATCGGGTTGACGCTGTTTGGGATCATCTTCGGGTAGGGGTTGATAAATTAATTCTATTTCTGGGTTAATCATGCCCTGAATAATTTGGGCCAATTCTAGAATAGTATATTCCCCAGGATTTCCTAAATTGACGGGGCCAATAAAATCACCATTCATTAACCGCATTAATCCTTCTACCAGATCAGAAACATAACAAAAACTTCGGGTTTGGGAACCATCACCATAAACAGTCAATGGTGTACCTTTTAAAGATTGAACAATAAAATTACTGACAACTCGACCGTCCTGTTCCTGCATTCTCGGCCCATAGGTATTGAAAATTCGGGCCACTCGAATATCGACTTTATGCTCCCGATAATATTCAAAAGCTAGGGTTTCCGCCACACGCTTGCCTTCGTCGTAACATGATCGGGGGCCAATACAGTTGACATTACCCCGATACTCTTCACTTTGGGGGTGAACATCAGGATCGCCATAGACTTCTGAGGTAGATGCCAATAAAAACCTCGCTTTTACCCGTTTAGCAAGACCCAGCATATTCAACGTCCCCATTACGTTGGTTTTAATGGTTTTAACGGGATTAAATTGGTAATGAACGGGGGATGCGGGACAGGCGAGATGATATACCTGATCAACTTCTAGTCGAATGGTTTCGGTAATATCGTGGCGAATGACTTCAAATCTGGGGTTTTCCAACCATTTAAGAATATTTTGTTTGCTACCTGTATAAAAGTTATCTAAACAGAGGACTTCGTGTCCCTGCTCCATCAATCGATCAATGAGGTGGGAACCAATAAAGCCCGCACCGCCTGTCACTAGAATTTTCATTGTTGAAAAGTTTTTCTTAAATGATTGTTGAGTATATACCCCCAAAATACCCCAGGGTTGAATCTTTAGACAATTTTTTTGTCTTGATTTTTCAGAAAATATCCACAAGAGACATCCTAATAGGCTCTACCCCGCCATTGCTTGGGTTTTTGGATTGCAGATAGCACAATCCTGAGAACAGCCAGAGGATCGGCAAAAGGAGATAGAAAGAAAAATAGAGACTTAATCGACGTTTTTGGACGGTAATAGGAGGGATAGACGGCTAAAAGTAGGGCAAAACGAATGAGGAGTAAAAATAGATTGAGGGCGATCGCCAGTCTTATCATCAAGAAAGCATAACCTGAGAATAAACTAATACTCAAAATTCCCAGCAAAAATAACGGCAAACCCTGAACGAGGGTTAATAAAACCACATCTCCCCAGAGTTGAGCTACTGTTGTCGCATCTTTGAGATCCAGCGATCGCCCCCATTCCCGCCAGGTTTCTTGAAAACCCTCATACATTCTGACCCGAATCACTTTAGATCCGTCGAAAAAGCCGACTTTATAACCCTGTTGGGCGGTATAACGGGCGAGGGTGACATCATCACAAAAAGAACTAGCCGCAATTTTGTAACCCTCTATTTTTTCTAAAACCTCCCGACGACAAAGAAAACATTGACCGTTAGCCATGACTCTTTCAGGGGATTGATTGCGAACGCCTGCGGAATCAAAACGGTATAACAGAGTTATTAACAGGGCGGGTTGTAACCACCATTCTCCCGCAGATTCCAGCATAAATTGGGGAGCCAAGGACAATAAATCATAACCTTCTGTCTGGGCGGCTTTGACCATACTGGGAACTAATCCCTTTTGGGGTTGGGTATCCGCATCGATCCCTAGAAACCACTCGCTTTCGGGTGAACTTTGATAAAAACCATAATTTAATGCCCAGGGTCTGCCTACCCAGCCCTTCGGCAACGGATCATCCGTTAGTAACTGAAAACGGGAATCCAGTTCCGCGATCGCCTTAACCTTTTCCCTAGTCCCGTCCTGGGATTGGCTATCAACAATGAGAATTTCTCGAACTTCTGAGGTTTGTTGATGGAGTCCTGTTAAACAGGGGCCAATGCGATCGACTTCATTGAGGGTCGGAACCACCACAGTGACCTTGCCAACCATTTCAGGGGTAACTTTTTCAGGTGAAAGGGGAGGCCGACGAACGGCCCCTTTTGATAAACGGGATAAGAGAATCAGGGTGGCACTACCTTGAAACAATAGGATCAAGAAGGAAAATAAACCGATTATTGAGGATAAATCACTCACAATGTCCTATTTCGCCGCCGCTAAGTCTCTTTTATCTCTTTCAATCACGCCTTTTAGCCGTTCAACCGCAATGGAACGAGATTCGGGGAAGGACATCCGATAGAAAAGATAGGCAGGAATAACGCCCAAGATTAACCCCAGGAAAATGGGGGGATAAATGCCTGCGCCCAAGCTCATAATGGTGGCAAAACCAAAGTTACTCAGATAAATTGCAAAGGGGACACCAGGCTGTTCTTCAGGTAAATTCAGGGGTTTCAACCGCCAAATTAGGGTCGCAACGGTCATAAAGACGGCTCCTGTGCCGAACCAACCCGCAAAATTTTGGTAGGGCATCCCAAAAAATGCACCAGGTTGATCCCAAACCCAAAAGGGCATCGTGGTCTGACTCATGGCAGGATCAAGCACAAAATCCCAGGACATTAAAATTAAGGAGCCAACGGCGATCGCGCCCAATTCCTGACCCCAAACGGGCAAAGACTTTTTGGATAAACCCATGCGAACGATGAGATAGGCACTGAAACCGAGATAAAACCAAGATAGGGGGATGGTAAAGGGGACTAAGCCTGAAATTTTGTAACCTAGTCCCGACAGATAACGATAATCTCCAAAGGGAAAGCCTGTACTCGTTCCCAACAATTCACTAGACAGGGAAAGGGCGATCGCAGGAATCATAAATCCCAACCAGTGCCAAATTCCCAAAGTCCGATAGGCATAGAGTGCGACGGTTGCCGTGCCGAGTAACATATACATCACACCGCCCCCCGCCATTGACCAAGCAAAGGCCGTTTTGCCAAATTCGGGTAAACTCGCAATAAAATCGGCATTAGGAAGAACGATTAGTAAGCCTGCTAACCCGAAAGCCATCGATGCGATATGGGCCATCAGCAGGGAACGTTCAATCGATATGAGTTTATTCATTAAGGTCTAAGTAGAAGTAAAAATTATTTGACTAACTTATAGTTTACAAATCTTTACGAAAAAAAATAAGAAAATTAAAAACCTACCGAGGGAAAACCTACCACAGGGTAGAAATAACGGCTAAGATAGGGGCATTAGCCATACCTCCTTAGAAGATTATGACTTTGGCAACCGACCATTCTGGCATTCTCATCCGTCCAGTCCAGTATCGGGACTTAGAAAGTATTGACAGCTTAACATCAAATTCTCTAAAAGCTGAAGCAGGAAATACTGAATTTAGTCTGACCGAGCAATTGCAGCAGGTTCGTTCTTGGTATGGATTACTCAAATTTTTAAGTTATTTTCCCAATCCCTTTCAGCACCTCTTTTCAGGTTATGTGGCAGAAAGGACTGAATCGGGGCAAATTGGCGGCTTTGTGCAGGTTTCTCCCTTTAATAGTAGTCGTAGCACCTGGCGAGTCGAGCGCATTTTAGTAGAAGAACTGGCGATTCAGCCTGATTTGGTGACTGATCCGAAAGGGATTGGTTCTCAGTTATTGCGCTTTTGTTTTGAAAGAATTTGGGAAGCCCGCACCTGGTTATTAGAAATCAATATCAATGAAAACAACCTACTGGCTCTCTATCGACAAAACGGCTTTCAACCCCTCGCCCAAATGACCTATTGGTCGCTTTCCCCTGCATTATTAGCTCAATTGGCAGAAAATGACCCTGATTTACCCAATCTTTTACCCGTGAGCCATGCCGATGCCCAATTGCTTTATCAACTCGATTGCGTCTCCATGCCTCCCTTGATGCGTCAGGTTTTTGATCGCCATACGAAGGATTTTAAATCTCGTTTTCTGATGGGGTTAATCAATAAAATTCAGCACTGGTGGTTGAAAAGAGGGGTTGTCAGTGGTTATGTTTTTGAACCCCAACGGAAAGCCGCGATCGCCTATTTCCAATTAATTTTGTCGAAAGATGGTTCCCGTCCCCATCAAGCAGAACTCACGGTTCATCCTGCCTATACCTGGCTTTATCCCAAACTTTTATTTCAAATGGCACAATTGGTACAGGGTTTGCCGATTCAATCCTTAGAACTCGTTTCCGCCGACTATCAGCACGAACGGGAAGAATATCTAGATCAATTAGAGGCCGAGCGGATTGAGCATACCCTGTTAATGTCTCGATCTGTTTGGCATAAATTAAAGGAAACGAAGCTGGAAAGATTACAGCTATCGGAAATGTTACAAGGTCTGCAACCCACCCCCAGAACCCCTATTCCTAGCCGAATTTCTTGGTTAAAATTATCGGAATCGGTGGATGTTGCCACCAAAAGTACCAATGGGGATAAAGGTCTTGAGCAGTCTATTGATCTCCCTGAAAAAGGACACCACACTTAAAATATTGAAAAATTTATAATTGTTAGAGAATGAATAATGAGTTACAGCAGATTGGGTTGTGTTGACCGATAAAAAATTTAAGAAGAGTTCAGATTATATTATCTACGAAGAAACGATTCTTGCTGTTAACCAACGTTCAAAAGAGCGATCGCTTTCTCCACTAGATTTACCTGCTAATAAACCCTCAATGCCAATATATTCATCAAGATCATCCCAGGCGATCTCGTAACCATCTCCTAAAATTTTGGCTCTCCGCTATTCTGTGTGATAACCCACGCTTATGGATTAATGGAATCCTTTCATAGCAATCCTTTCGCCGTTATCTTTTCTAGGTTAGTGATTTCTATGACCCATTTTCCACACAGT
>Ga0114972_10002165_pt1 | contig 14668 bp, 14 predicted proteins | sample M_140807_EF_Meta_FD_87354 | JGI IMG/M metagenome (GOLD analysis project Ga0114972, IMG submission 87354) | Freshwater microbial communities from Lake Montjoie, Canada to study carbon cycling - M_140807_EF_MetaG | ecosystem: Environmental > Aquatic > Freshwater > Lake | place: Lake Montjoie... | reverse complement strand
TAGAGGTGGCTGTAGGTGTGGGCCATCAGCTCGTTGGCCTTCTTGGTGGCCGCATAGAGGCTCACCGGATGGTTCACCGGATGCTGTTCGGAAAAGGGCATCTGGCGGTTGCCGCCATAGACCGAGCTGCTGGAGGCATACACCAAGTGGGCCACCCCCTGGTGGCGGCAGGCCTCCAGCACCGTGCCAAAGCCCACCAGATTGCTTTGGATATAAACGCCGGGATTTTCAATCGAATAACGAACCCCCGCCTGGGCCGCCAGATGGATCACCCGGTCGGGCGCCTCGGCGGCCACCAGGCTGGTCAGGGCCGGCCCATCGGCCAGATCGAGGGCTTCGAAGCGAAATTGCCCCGGCTCGGCGACGGCTTGCAGGCGCTCCAGGCGGGCGCGCTTCAGGCTGGGGTCGTAGTAGGGGTTGAGGTTGTCGATGGCCAACACCCTCTCGCCCCGACCCAGCAAGCGCTCGGCCACGGCGGCGCCGATGAAGCCCGCGGCACCGGTAACGAGAACCGTGCCCGCCATCAACCCTGGGCCAGACGCTCGCGGAAGTAGGCGATCGTGGGCGTCAAGCCTTCCTCCAAGCTGACCTTGGGCTCCCAGCCCAGCTCACTGCGGGCCAGGTCAATCACCGGCTGGCGTTGCAGCGGGTCGTCCTGGGGCAGGGGCTGGGTGGTGAGGGGCAGGGCGGGGTTGATGCGATCACGCACCAGCTCGGCCAGTTGGCGAATCGTGAATTCACCGGGGTTGCCGATGTTGATCGGACCCGGATGGTCACCATTCATCAGCGCCATCATGCCGGCGATCAGATCGTCGACATAGCAAAAGGAACGGGTCTGGCTGCCTTCGCCATAGAGGGTCAGCGGTTGACCCTGTAGCGCCTGAACGATGAAATTGCTGACCACCCGGCCGTCATCGGGCAACATGCGCGGCCCGTAGGTGTTGAAAATCCGCATCACCCGAATTTCAGTGCCGTGGCGGCGCTGATAGTCAAAACACAGGGTTTCGGCGATGCGCTTGCCCTCGTCGTAACAGGAGCGGATGCCGATGGTGTTGACGCAGCCCCGGTAGCTCTCGGGTTGGGGATGGACCTCGGGGTCGCCGTAGACCTCACTGGTGCTGGCCAGCAGTAGCCGGGCCCCCACCCGCCGGGCCAGGCCCAACATGTTGTAAGTACCCAGGAAACTGGTCTTGGCCGTTTTAATCGGATTGGACTGATAGTGAACCGGTGAGGCCGGACAGGCCAGATGCCAGATGCGGTCTACCTCCAGGCGGATTGGATCGGTGACATCGTGACGGATCAGTTCAAAGCTGGGATGGCCGATCCAATGGCGGACATTGTCCTTGCGACCGGTGTAATAGTTGTCGAGACAAATGACATCTTCGCCGGCCTCCATGAGCCGGTCGATGAGATGGGAACCAAGGAAGCCGGCGCCGCCGGTAACGAGATTGCGGAAGGTCATGGATCAGCCCTCCCCCACGCGCCAGACGCTGAGGCCAGCGGCCCTGGCCGCCGCCGCATCCGCCACGGCCCTGGCATCAAACAGCCAGGCGGGCTGTCGCATCACCGCCGCGATGGCTCCCCAATCGAGATGGCGGTATTCCTGCCACTCGGTCAGGATCAGCACCGCATCGGCCCCCCGCGCCGCCTCCAGAACGCTTGCGGCTGGGATCCAGGTGCCGTCGCCTCCCAGGGGTACCCCCCGGGCGGCGGTGGCCGGATCAACGGGAGGACGGCCCAGGTCCTGGGTGATCTGCTGATCCCCCACCTTGGGATCGACAATCGCCAACTGGGCCCCCTCTTCGATCAGATCACGGCAGATGGAGATAGCCGGCGCCTCCCGGGTGTCATTGGTGTCAGCCTTGAAGGCGAAGCCCAAGATGGCGATGCGTTTGCCGCTGACGGTGCCGAACAGGCTGTTGACCACCAAACGGGCGATGCGCTGCTGCTGCCAACTATTAAGCCCCACCACGCTCTGCCAGTAGGAGGCCACTTCCTCCAGGCCGTAGTGGCGAGAGAGATACACCAGGTTGAGGATGTCCTTCTGGAAACAGCTGCCACCGAACCCCGGACCAGCCTGCAGGAATTTGGCGCCGATGCGGGAATCGGTGCCGATGGCCCGGCCCACTTCGCGCACATCCGCTCCGGTGGCCTCACAGAGCGCCGCAATGCCGTTGATCGAAGAAATCCGCTGGGCCAGGAAGGCGTTGGCCGTGAGCTTGGAGAGCTCACTGCTCCAGAGATTGGTGCGCAGGATGCGCTCCTGGGACACCCATTGGCCGTAGATGCTGGCCAGGGCCTCGATCGCCGTTTCGTCATCGCCACCGATCAACACCCGATCCGGCTTCTCCAGATCACCGATGGCACTGCCTTCGGCCAGAAATTCGGGATTGGAAAGCACCGAAAAGGTTTTGGTGCCGCCGGCGGTGCCCTGGGCGGCGCTGAGGATGGCCTTCACCGCCTCGGCCGTGCGCACCGGCAGAGTGCTCTTCTCGACCACGATCGTGTGGCCGTTGGCGGAGGCGGCCACCTGGCGGGCCGAGGCCTCGATCCAACGCAGATCACTGGCCTGGCCAGCGCCCACACCGCGGGTCTTGGTGGGGGTGTTCACCGACAGAAAAATCATGTCAGCACCAGCGATCGCATCATCGACCGCCGTGGTGAAGTGCAGGTTGCGGCCCCGGGCCCGTCCCACCACCGCATCCAGCCCTGGCTCGTAAACGGGCAGGCGGGCTAGGTCCTCGTGGTTCCAGGCCGCGATGCGCTCGGCATTGAGATCAACCACCGTCACGGTGATGTGGGGGCACCGGTCAGCGATCACCGCCATCGTTGGACCACCGACGTAGCCAGCGCCGATGCAGCAAATGGATCGGATGGGACCCGTGGTGGTCATCGGCAAAGAACGTTCGTTGGACGCGACATTACCGCTAGTCGTGCGAGATTCCGCGACCATCTGCCCAGGGCTTTGCCCCTGTAGGGATCGCTCTGCTTTAGGGAACACGTCGGCGGAAAAGCTTCATTTCGCCGCTGACCAGCCCCAACCGGGCCGTGATGTCCTCCCAGTGGTCCCCATCAAGGACCAAACAAGAGCGAAAAAAATCGAGGCTGTTGGCGAGCGTCGGATCGGTGCGGGCCCACACCAAATAGCGGTTTTGGCCAGCGGTGAGCTGGCGGCAGGCCCCACTGGCATCAGCGGGCAGCCCCAGAACCCGGCTGGCCCAGTGTTGACCCAGATGCTGCTGATCCAGGCTCCAGCGGGTGCCGATGCCGCGGGTGGAAGCTGGCCCGTTCAAGCGGCGCTGCAGGGCAACGTCCTGGGGTGCTGTGAAGCCGCGTTCCTGGGGGGGAAGGGATCCCAGGTAGCCCGCCACCCGGGCCCGATCCTGTTCCAGGACACGCACAGACTCGGCGGGCTGGTGGGGCGGATGCAGCAGGGAGGCCAGGGCCACGTTGTTGACCAAAAGCAGGCTCAGAAGCAGCGAACTGGCCAGGGCCATTCGCCGCGGCCAGGGCCGGGGATCGGTCTCCAAAGCCCCCAGCCCCAGGATCGTCAAAAGCACCAGGGGCAACGCCAGCAAAGCGAGCTCAGAACGCTGGAACCCCTCCCGGCGCAGGGTCTCCAACAGCAGCAGGCCCGCAACCAGGGCCAGGACGGCCAGGGCGGCCATCCGGTCGGGCCTGGCTACGGGTGGATAGGGGCGGGCCGGCCAGCGGGAGGCCAACCAAGCCCCCAGGGGCAACACCAGCAAGCTCCCCAGGGGCAGGCCCGCCACAGGGGTGATCAAGGCCTGCCGGAGGATCAGGCCCAGGGGCGGAACCGCTGCCGTTCCAGGCTCGTTCGCCAGCAGGGGTAACAACACGCCACCGGCCCAGGCCAGGGCCACCCCCCCAGGGCGCAGTAGGCAGGGGACCGACGGCAGCACCAGGCCAACCAGGAGGCCGCCCAGCAGCGACGCGATGCGGGTGCCAGTCGGCTTCAGGCCCAGTACGAAGGGCGCCAGGGTTAGCAGCGTCAGCAGCGGCAAGGCCAGGGCAGGGCGTGTGGCCATCGCCAATCCCAGCCACCCCCCAAGGCCCAGGAGCCAGGCCGCGGTCGCCCGCGGCCCTGGCGGGCGAACCCCCAGGTGGCAGGCGCTCCCCAGGGCCAACACCAAAAATAAATTGGCGAAATGGGGAGGCAGCCCGGCACCACCGCTGGGGACGCATTGGTTGATCACCACAACCAGTCCCCCGGCCAACACCGGCAGGGGTGAGTGGCGCCGCCATCGGATCCAGCCGGCCTGGGCCAGACACGCCAGCGAACCGGCCAGCACCAAGCCCCCGAGCCCATCGACGCCAAGGATCAGCAGCCGATGCAGGGGCAGGGAGCCCGCATAGGCGGAAAGGGCATACAAAAACTGGGTGATGGCGCCCTGGCCGGTGACGAAGTCGGCATGGAGCAGCTCGCCCCGCAGCAGGCGAGCCCCGCCATAAAGCAGGCCATCGAGGGCTTCTGGATAACTGCCGGGGATCCCAGGCTGCCGGACGGCCCGCCCCGCCAGTCCCCCAACCACCAACATCCAGAGGGCAACCCAGACCCAGCGCGGTGGTGCCCCCAAGCGCAGCCAGGGCCGGGCCGAGCCTCCGACGGCAGGGGGTTCCACGACCCGCTACGCCGTTGGGACTAGGGCGAGCAAACGCTCGCGGAAATCGCCCTTAGGCATCCCCCCCTTGAGTTCACCGTGGATCACGAAGTCGGGCTCTTCCGGGGCACTCACCAACAGATAGGTGGGCCAGCCCATGCCTTCCTTGGTGGGGTATTGGGCCAACAGAACCTTGCGGTAGCGGCGGTAGGTGTCGGTGTCCTGCAGCATCACACTGACAAACAACAGGCCCAGCTCTTCGGCCACCTTGGCGTCGTAGTGGCCCATGCGGTGGCACGTACCACAGTCCTCCGAGCTGAATTTGACAACGGTGAAGGGGGCCATGGAAACACCGGAACATTGCTGGCGGCGATGGTAGGCAGCCAGGGGGACCTCAACGACGTTCGGCATCGAGGCGCTCGGCGCGCAGCTGCCTGAGCCGTTCCCCCAGCTGGGGCCCGGGAGCCATGCCGGCCTCCATCAAGGAAGCGGCCGTGCGGGGTGAACGCAGATGGCGCCAGCGCAGCCACCAGCGCAGCAGGGGCCGACGCCAGGGGCCACCCGCCGCCACCACAAGGGCCACCGCCTCGGCCGTCACGCCGGGGGCCTCCAACAGGTCACACCAACGGGATGGGGCCCAAAGGGCTGGCGTCTGCCCGGGGTCCAGGGCGGCCAGGCGCTGCCCCAGAACCCGCGCCTGAACCAACAGCTGATGGTGGTGATGGGGCAGTTGCAGCCGCTCCGCCAGGGCCAGCGGATCCCCAGCCGCTAACAACAGGGCCGGCAGCAAGGGCAGGCCCATCCGCTCGGCGTGGCGTAATCGCCAGGGCCAGCGCCGGTCCCGCTGCAGGTCAGGGTCCAGCAGCACCAGGGCTCCCCAGGATTGCAGCGCCTCCAGACCAGCCCGCCAGGGCTCCCGCTCCAACAGCAGGGCCAGTTCCATGCGCAATCGGGTAGCCAACGCCGGCGGCGCCAGGGTCGCGGGATCGCCCGGGCGCCAGGCCCAGGGCCAGCGGGCCACGGTTGTGGTCCATTGCTCAAGGCTTTCTGGGGCGAAGGTAAAACCCAGTCGGGCGGCATAGCGGGCGCCGCGCACGATGCGGGTGGGGTCGTCCTGCAGGCTGGAGCCATGCAGCAGCCTCAGCTGGCGGGAGCCCAGGTCGGCTAAGCCGCCATGGGGGTCCAGCAGCGTGGTGCTGGCATCCCCCACCATCAGAGCCATGGCGTTGATGGTGAAATCCCGACGCGCCAGATCATCGGCCAGGCTCCCGAAAGCCACCCTGGGATTCTCCCCGGGTGCGGGATAGACCTCGTGGCGGGCACTGGCCAGATCCAGAAGCACTGGCCCCTCCTCCAGGTTCAGTTCCATTTCGGCCGTGCCATAGGCCGTGTGCTCCCGGTAACTGAGAACCCCAGCAGGGCCAAGCCGCTGGCCGAGACGGCGCCCCAACTGGTGGGCGGGGGCGATGGGCGGATCCACTCCCTCCAGCCCAGCCGGCTCCACCACGAGATCCAGATCCAGGACTCCCAGCCAGGGATCGTGGTGCACCCGATGCAGCAGCAGGTCCCGCACCGCCCCACCCACCAGGGCCACCCGATCTCCCGCCGCCGCCGCCACGAGCAGGGGGGGCAGGGAGGGGGGCAATCCCGGCAGATCCCAGAAGGCGCTCGCAGGCAAGGGGGCAAGGGAGAATGGCCGCATCATCCCGGAGCTTCCCCTTGTCCGCTCTCACGCGCTGCCTGGAGGAGGAGGCGGCGGCCATCGCCGCCAGCGCCCACCGCCTGGATGGCCAGCAAGTGGAATCCGCCCTGGGGCTGCTGGAGCGCTGCGCCGAGACCCGATCGAAGCTCGTGATCACGGGAGTGGGCAAAAGTGGCATCGTGGCGCGCAAAATCGCCGCCACCTTCTCCTCCATTGGCCTGATGGCCATCTTCCTGAACCCGGTGGATGCCCTGCACGGCGACCTGGGGCTGGTGGCGCCAGACGACGTCACCCTGCTGCTTTCCAATAGCGGCGAAACCCAGGAGGTGCTGGAAATCCTGCCCCACCTCCGCCGCCGCGGCACTGCCCGCATCGCCGTGGTGGGCCGGATCAACTCCAGCCTGGCCCGGGGTTGTGACGTGGTGCTGGATGCCTCGGTGGATCGCGAGGTCTGTCCTCTCAACCTGGCCCCCACCGCCAGCACGGCGGTGGCCATGGCCATCGGCGATGCCCTGGCGGCGGTGTGGATGGAACGGCGGGGCATCTCGCCCCAGGACTTTGCCCTCAACCATCCAGCCGGTTCCCTGGGCAAGCAATTGACCCTGACCGCCGGCGACCTGATGGTGGGCACCGCAACCCTGCGCCCCCTGGAAACGGTCACCCCCTTGGCGGAAGTGATCGCCCACCTCACCGCCGACGGGGTGGGAGCCTGCTGGGTGGCCCGGGAAGGGCTACCCAACCAACTGGGGGGACTGATCACTGACGGCGACCTGCGGCGCGCCCTGCAGAGCCATCCCCCAGCCGAATGGAGCCTGCTGACGGCCAGCGATCTGATGACGCCCGATCCGATCACGGTCAGCCGCGACACCCTGGCCATCAATGCCCTTGAAGAAATGGAAAGCAACCGCCGCAAATCGATCAGCGTGCTGCCGGTGGTGGGCGACGAACGCCGCATGCTCGGACTGCTGCGCCTCCACGACCTGGTGCAGGCCGGACTCACCACCGGCGCCTGACAACCTCAAGACGCAGGACGGCCTCAGGCGCCAGCCGCGGCCAGGGCCCGGGCCTGCTCCAGCTGCTCGGCCGTATCCACCGACAGGGATTCCCCCGCCACCGCAAAGGTGCTGATGGCGATACCGGCCTCCAGCAGACGCAACTGCTCGAGTTTCTCGATGGCCTCCAGGGGGGAATCGGGCAAGTCCTCCCAGCGGGCCAGCACATCAGCCCGATAGCCATACAGCCCCACATGGCCCCAATAGGGGGCGTGGGCGTGCCAGTCGCCGGGATCGACACCGCGCACATGGGGGATGGCTGAACGGGAGAAGTAAAGGGCCTGACCGCCGCTGGTCACCAGGGTTTTGACCACATTGGGATCATGAAGGCGGTCGGCCCCCAGGCGGTAGACGGGCGTCAGCACCTCCGGCACGGGCTGCCGGGCTTCGAATGCGGCGGCCATGGCATCGATCACCGCCGGATCCAGGAACGGCTGGTCGCCCTGAACGTTGATGATCACTGTGTCGGCGCGGTCTTCCTCCGCAGGGGCTCCAGCCAGGGCAACGATCGCCTCCAGCACCGAAGCGATGCGTTGACTGCCGGAATCACAGGCTGGACTCGTGGCCAGGGCAGGGAACCCCCAGGCTTCCGCCGCCCGCATCAAATCATCGCTGTCGGTGCAGAGCACCACGGCAGAGGGCCGGCGGGCCAGGGCGCAGCGCTCCAGGACCCGCTGAATCATGGGCTTGCCACCGATGTCGGCCAGCACCTTGCCCGGCAACCTGGAGGACTCCAGTCGGGCCGGTACCGCCACCACGAACCGCATCAGCGTCGCTCCTGCTGGGGCCGAGCCTATCGCCGGCCTCCGAAGCGACCAGCCGCCAAAGCCCCGCCTCCCTGGGGTCCAGCAGCGATGCCACCAAGCCATTGCCACTCAGGCGGTATCACCAATCCGCCGTTTGCCGCCGGGCCCGCGCCACGAAATCGGCCACGGCGGCGGGGTCCGCAGCGGCCCGTTCCCCCGCCTCAACGGCGCGATAAAGATCCGCCACACCCCAGGCCTTGCTGGCGGCCTCGGCGCCGTGGCGCGGAATCAGATGCACGTGCAGGTGGGGCGCGCCTTCGCCAAAAGCGATCGCATAGACCCGATCACAACCGCTCAGCTGGCGCACCAGGGCGCAGCTGCGGCGCAGGGCCTCGCCGAATGAAGGCGCTTCGACTGCGTCGAAGTCGGCGGGACCCCCCAGATGGCGGCCGCTGTCGAGCAGCAACCAGCCCAGCAGGGGCGCCGGCGCCGGATGGTGGCGCAGAACCCAACCGATGCCGAAGCGGGCGATGCCATCGGCCTGCCACGCCAGGGGATCGGCCTGGAGCCCACAGATCGGGCAGCCCGGCCCAGGGGCGTTGGTGGGCGCATCGGCAAGGGATGGGGACATGACACAGAGGGGCCGGGCTGCGAAGCTGACGGGCCTGGAGGGCTCGGGCCCGCTCCACTTTCCCCCATCCCTTCCCCATCCCGCCGCTGCCGTGCCCCCGCTCCAGCCCCTGCCGGCGGCCACGGATCCGCCCCAATCACCGCCGCCTCTGGTGGTGGTCACAGTGGCGTACCGCAGCGAAGCGGTCCTACCGGCCCTGGCTAGGGATCTGGCCCGCCAACGCCAGCCGCCCCAGCTCTGGCTGCTCGTGGATAACAGTCCCCTGGTGGCCCCCCTGGACCTGGAGCCGCTGCGGACCGCCGCCCGACCCCAAACCAACCCGCCAGCCAACCTGACGATCCAGTGCCTGGCGGGCCATCAAGGCGATGGATTCGGGGTGGGCTGCAACCGGGCCCTCGACCTGCTGGCGGCCCAGGGCTGGCAGGGCTGGGTGTGGCTGCTCAATCCCGACACCCGCCTGCCGGACGGTGGGGAACTGGCGCAATTGGGGCAGCAGCTGGCCCAACTGCCGCAGCGGTCCGTGGTGGGCACGGCGGTGCTCGATGACCATGGGGGTCTGGAGGCCAGTGGCGGCTGGATCGACCCGGGCCTGGCCTTCCGATCCCGGCGCCTGGAGGCGACGGACCTCGCCGCAGGGGACCCCTTGGCGGTGGACTGGCTGAGCGGCTGCAGCCTGGCCCTACGGCCCGGCGCCCACAAGCCGCCCGCCCGCTTCGACCCGGCCTTTCCCCTGTATTACGAAGACATGGACCTCTGCCTGCGGCTCTCGGCCCGGGGCGCCCCGGTGCTGTGGTTGCCCCAACCCAGCGTGCGCCACCACCGCGGTCAGGGGTCCAACGCGGCGGAACCGCTGCGGCGGCGCCTCTCCACCATCAGCTATCTGCGTTTTCTGCGGCGCCATTGCCCCCCCTGGGTGCTGCTGCTGCGAACCCTGCGGCTCCTGGCACTCACCCTGCTGCGCCTACCCCTGCAGCCCCGGCGCAGCCTGGCGGTGCTGCAGGGGTTCGGCCCAGCGCTGGGCCCTGATCCCATCCAGCCATGAGGGACGCCTCCCCCCTGGCCCTGTTCAACGGCAGCTACCTGGGCCAACGCCCCACGGGGATCGGCGTCGTGGCCCGCGACCTGGTGAACGCCCTGGATCCCGCCCTGGTGCCCCTGCTGGACCCCCTGGGCGGCGATCGACCCCACAGTTTGCCGATTCCCGCCGACCTCTCGCCCGAGTTCGGGCGGCAGGGCCACTGGCGGCGGTTGGTGTGGACCCAAAACGAACTGCCGCGGCTGCTGCGGGCCAATGGAGCGCCCCTGTTGCTCTCGCCGCTGCCGGAGGCCCCCCTGCTGCGGGGCGTGCGCTCGGTGGTGCTGGCCCACGACCTGCTGCCCCTGCGCTACCCCCAACCCTCGCCGCTGCTGGCCTACCACCTGGCCTATGTGCCCCTGGTGCTGCACCGGGCGGTGCGGGTGCTGTGCAACTCCGAAGCCACCGCCCGGGAAGTGCATGGGCGCCTGGGGGTACCGGCCCGGCGCCTGGTGCCGATCCGGCTGGGCTTCGATCCGGGGCGACTGCGGCCGCTGGGGATGCGGCGGGAGGCCTTTTTTCTGGTGCTGGGCCGCCACGACCCCCACAAGAACCTGGATCGGGTGCTGCGGGCTTTCGCCAAGGTCAAGGATCCCGGCGGCCCCCTGCGGCTCAAGCTGGTGGGCCCCCACGACCGGCGCTACACGCCCCGCCTGCAGGCCCTGGCGCAGGAACTGGGCATCGCCGGGCGCTGCGACTGGCTGCCCTGGGTCAGCGATGGGGAGCGCCTGCAGCTGCTGAATCGCGCCCAGGCGCTGGTGATGGCCAGCCTCTGGGAAGGTTTTGGCCTGCCGGCCCTGGAGGCCATGGCCTGCGGAGCCCCGGTGGTGGCCGCCCGGGCCGGCGCCCTGCCGGAGGTGGTGGGGGACGCGGGTCTGCTGGTGGATCCGCGCTCCATCAACGCCATTACCTCGGCCCTGGACCAGGTGCTGCGGGATCCGGCCCTGGCGGCCGGCTTGGCGACGGCGGGACCTGTCCGGGCCGCGGGCTTTGACTGGCGGGCCACCGCCGGCCAGGTGCTGGAGGTCCTGCGGGAGTGTGGTTAATTGAAACCCTCTCCAGAAGCCCCAAGGCCAATCATGATGGCCGCGACCATCGGATCGGTCGATGCAGGATCAGGAATATCACGTGCTCGCCGCCCTGGAGCAGCGGCATTGGTGGTATCGCAGCCTGCGGCGGCGGGTGGTGAAGCGACTCCAACAGGAAGCTGGCCGCCAGGGCCATGCCCTGAAGGTGTTTGACGCCGGCTGTGGCACCGGCGGCATGTTGGCTGAACTCCAGAGCGAGGCGAGTATTGCCGCCACCGCCGGCTGCGACCTCCACCCCCTGGCCCTGGTCTATGCCCGGGGGCGGGGTCTGAAGGTGGTGGAAAAGTCCGTCAATGAACTACCAGTGGGGGACGATCTCTATGACGCGGTGATCTCCCTGGATGTGCTTTACCACCGCCAGGTCGATCCGCCCCGGGCCCTGGCTGGCATGGCCGCCATGCTTCGCCCGGGGGGCTTGCTGCTGATCAATGTGGCAGCCATGCCTTGCCTGGAGCGGCGCCACGATCGACGGGTGATGGGCGGACGCCGTTTCCTGGCCGATGGGCTGAGCCGTCAGGTGCGGGCGGTCGGCTTGCAACCAGAATCGATGTCCTACTGGAATTCTTGGCTGACACCCCTGCTGTGGCTCCAGACCCAGCTGGAACCACTGCTGCCGGAAGGGGGAGGGGATGACAACGGGGATTCCGATGTGACCTTGCCCCCCCTCGGGCTCAACAACCTGCTGATCGGGTTGCTGCAATGGGAAGAACGGGTCTCCCGGGCCCTGCCCCTGCCCTGGGGCAGCTCCCTGATGCTGGAAGCCCGGCGGCCATGACCAGCCGTCCTTGGGCCCTACTGCGTCGAGGACTGAATTCAAGTCTGCTGCGCTTCCTGCTGGTGGGGGGAAGTGGGGAGTTGCTCTATCTGGCCCTTTTCGCCCTGGCGGTGCGTTCGGGGCTGTCCAACCTGGTGGCCATCAGCCTGGCCGGCGGCATCTGCCTGGTGATCAATGCGGTGCTGCATGCCCGCATCAGCTTCCGGGTGCGCTTCAGCCGTTCGCTCCTGGCCGGCTACGGGGCGATCCAACTGCTTTGCCTGGCGGTGAGCCTGGGAGTCGGTGCCCTTCTAGAGCGTCTGGGAGCCAACGCCACGGTGGTGGGCTTGGTGACGATGGTGCTGTGGGCCGGCCTGTCGTTCGTGCTCACCAAGGCCAGCTACCGCCGCTCCGGCGCCGCCGGATTGGCCTCCAGACACACCAACCAATCCCCCTGATAGGGCACGATCGCCCCAGGTTCGGGATAGGCGCGGCAGGGGGGCAGGCCAGCGCGCACCTCGGCCTCATTGCCCTCGTGCCGATAGGCAATGTGTTTCACCTTCACCTGGTGGAGATTGAGGAAAAGGGCCGGGATACTCCATTCGCGGCGAAAGGCGGATTCGCCAACACTGCTCCAGTGGGGAAAGGGCTCGGTTCGCTCGGTGGTGCCAAAAATAGAGAAGGGCTGCGCCGGCGTGCTCCCTTGCAGCGAGGCCGCCCGCACATCGGCCAGAATGGACTGGGAGAGGGCGATGTCCCGCTGCTGCATCAGAGCGGTGAATTCCCACACCCGGGAAGCAAAGGCCGCCTGGGGCACCAGATAACCGACCACCAGCAGGCCCACCAGCCCCCGGGCCAGTTTCGGGTTCCAGCCCCGCCAAGGGGGCCCCAGCCGTTGGGCCGTCAGGGGGGCCGCCATGGTCGCCAGCACCGCCACAATCAGGGAAGCGATGCCGAGATTGCCAAGGCTGAAGGCACGGGAAGGAAACCCGGCATCAAGAATGAAGTACAGCAGAAACGGCAGCAGCGTCAGGAAACCGGCGGCGGCCCAGAGGCTGCCGAGGCGTCGCGTGCGCTGCGGGCATTTGGGTGTGACCCGCAGCAACTGGACCGTGGTCAGGGCGAGTAACAGCAGGAAAAGCACGCCCAGCCCCTGCTGGGGAATCCGGGGCAACAGGCTCACATCCGTGGCATAAACCTCTCGGTAGACCCCCCCATCGGTGAGCTTGTGCCAGAAACGCGCCAGCGAGGCAAATCCGGTGCGGCTGTTGGGGGTCTGGCCCGCCATGGCCAGCCGGGAGACCAGGTAGTAGCTGAAGCCCCCTGCCAGCACACCCGCCACCAACTGCTTGGGCGCCCTCAGGCCAAAGGGCCGGCTGCCGAGGGCCCGGGCCAGGCCATTCCAGCCAAGCAAGGTGATGCCGATATAACCAGTGGGCTGGTAAATCGAGAGGGCAAAGGCTACCGCCAGCAGGCCAAGGATGCCGTCAAGCCAACGGCGCCCCAACAAAGGCGGACCGCTGCGGTAGGCGATCAACACCGCACCCCATACCGATAGGGCCGCCGGCAGCAGATACAGGCCGATGGCAAAACTGAAGTTGAATAGATCGAGCAGATAAGCGTGGCCACTGATCAGCAGTGCCAGCAGACAGATCCAGGGTGGCGTAACTGCTGGCACGAAAACGGCCAGGGCAGCGGCCAAAGCATAAATCGAACCTGCGGCAATCAACCAGCCAAAGAAAGGGGAATAGGCATGCTGGAAGAGGGCCCCATAAACAAGATCCCAACCTGGCCGACTCTGGTTGGCCTGGTCAAAAGATTGGCCCAACAAGGCCCAATCATCAACATTCCAGGTGGGGGAGGTGACCTCCTGCCAGTGAATCGCCAGAAACAGGCCGGTAAAAATCAGGCCCCAACGCAGCCACGAGGACGAAAAACCAGCCATAGGTCCCACCACCTGGGAACCATCGAACTAGGGCAACACCCAAAGCCGTGTATCCCACATCGCCTCCTCCCGTATCAGGCGCCACAAGTTCGCGTCCGCCTGCCGGGGAAGCGCAACGACCAGCCTGGCGCCGGGACCACAGAGGGACAGGGCCGCTAGCAACACCAGGCTTTCGCCCACCACCACCACCCCCCCGAACCCCCGCAACGCCGCCTCGGGTGGGCCGCCCAGGGTCTGGTCTTCGGGCGCCAGGGGGCCGATCCAATGGCGTTTCGACGCCACGGGATGGGGGACCAGCCGCCAGGGGTGGGGCCAGTGATCCGCCTCGGCACCCAACCGCTCCACCCCGGGCGAATCCACAATCAGGGTGCGGAAGGGGGGGCCGACCCCAGCGGTCTGGGGCGGACCAGCCGTGACCCCCTCGGCAGAACCATGGGGTCCAAAAAGGGGGCCCAGCTCGCGGCAATCGAAACGGTCGCACCAGGGGGCGCGATGGGCCGGTCGATCGGAAAACAACCAGCAGGGAAGGCCGGCGGCAAACATCTGGGGATCCAGCGCCCGGGGCTGGATCCGGTACTGGTCGAGTCCGTCATCGAGCAACTCCAGCTGGCGGCCATGGCGGACCAGCATCCGCAGGGCCCGGCCGGCGCCGCTCAGATGGGCCAGTCGCAGGCGCCCCACCAACCCCAGCCTTGCCGCCAGGGCCACGGCAGCCATGGTGAGGGGGTGGATCGGCCAGCGCCAGGGCCAGAGCCGCCGATCCCCAGCCTCCAGGGCGAGGCGGCTGGGTTCGTAGAGCAGCACCTCCCACTCCGGCTGAGCGGCCGGTTGGCTGTGCCGAATCCGCCGCGCCGCCTCCAGATGGATGGCATTGAAAGCCAGTACCACCTGGACCATGGTCAGCGCCCCTGATCCAGGGATCCGCGGCCGTCCGAACGACGGCCCCTCGCCAGGCGGCCGCGGCCCAGGGAGAGCAGCAGCGACGGCCCATGGAAGAGGCGGCGTCCGGAGTGCCACCACAGCCGATGCCACCAACCCACCGGCCACTGGCCG
>Ga0114972_10002163_pt1 | contig 14688 bp, 12 predicted proteins | sample M_140807_EF_Meta_FD_87354 | JGI IMG/M metagenome (GOLD analysis project Ga0114972, IMG submission 87354) | Freshwater microbial communities from Lake Montjoie, Canada to study carbon cycling - M_140807_EF_MetaG | ecosystem: Environmental > Aquatic > Freshwater > Lake | place: Lake Montjoie... | reverse complement strand
TATCTCCGTTGTAATATTCGTAGGAACAGCCCGCATCAATCAGGATTAAATCATTTTCTTGAACCTGTTGATCGTTGTTGATATAGTGCAGAATACAGGCATTGGCTCCAGAAGCAACAATGGAAGGATAGGCGGTTCCCATGCCTCCTTGTAATCGAAAAGTGTGGGCAATTTCTGCTTCGATTTGGTATTCATAATGTCCCACTTTGGCAAATTCCCTGGCGCGGTTATGGGCTTCTGCTGAAAGGGCAGTGGCTTTTCGCAATAGATCAATTTCAGCTTCACTTTTGACTTGGCGTAGGGGATGTAAAACAGGGTGAATATTTTCTAAAGCTTGGGGGCCAGTTCCTCTTTTGGAGTAGCCCTGCATCATTTTTTGCCAATGATTTAAAACAACTTCATTGAAGTGATGATCTCGCCCTAAATGGTAATAAATGCGATCGCACTTTTCGAGATATTGGGGTAATTTTTCGTCCAGTTCACTAATGGGATAGGTGGCATCGGCTCCATACAATTCCTTCGCTCCTTCCACGCCACAGCGATAACCCGTCCAGGTTTCTTTTTCGGGATCTTTGGGTTGGACAAAGAGAATAAATTGATGTTCTTCGTGGTGGGGTGCAAATACCGCAACGGCTTCGGCTTCATTAAAACCTGTTAAATAGAAAAAATCACTGTCTTGACGATAGACATACTCCACATCGTTGTGCATGACGGCGGTGGGCGCGCTTTGAATAATGGCAGTTCCCTGACCGAGTTTTTCCATAAGGCGATCGCGGCGTTGACGATATTCGGCTTGACTAATTTTCATGGGTTTGTATAAAGCTTGGGAGTTATAGAAATCTATGTTTAATTTAACCTGATTTTATTGAGATGGGGTCTGACAAAACCGATAAATGGCGATCGCCTAAAGTATTAATCAATCAAAATATCTTCGCCCGAATCACTCAAATGAGCTTGCCATTCCACATTGGGCATGGAGTCAAAGGCGTGTCTGACGTATTCTTCCCACAGTCCCCGCATTTTGGCTAAATAGGGATCACCCAATCGTAATTCCAATTTATTCCGAATCACTAAGCTATCAGATTCATACATCACCAAATTAATGGGCGGCCCGACAGAAATATTCGATTTCATCGTAGAATCAATGGAAAGTAAGGCACATTTTGCCATTGCTTCTAAGGGCGTATCATAGGTAATTGTTCTATCTAATAAAGGCTTACCATACTTAGTTTCACCAATTTGTAAAAAAGGGGTTTCTTTGGTTGCTTGAATATAGTTTCCTTGGGGATAAATTAAATATAATTGGGTTTCTTCTCCCTTGATTTGTCCCCCCAATAAAAAATTACAGTGATAGTCAATACCATCGGCTTCTAACCAAGGGCGATCGCGTTCTTGAATCTGACGAATCTTGCTCCCGATATAATCAGCCACATCAGGCAAACTAGAAATGGTATGCAAATTAATGGCTTCTTGGGAGCGAATATCCCGTTTTAGTTGATTAATGACGGCCTGCGTAACCGATAAATTTCCTGAAGTGCAGAGAATAATGGCACGCTCGTTTGCCACTGAAAAATCAAACAGTTTACGATAGGAAGAAGTATAGTCAACCCCCGCATTGGTTCGGGAGTCTGCTCCCATGACGATTCCAAAACGATTAATCAGTCCTAAACAGTAAGTCATCTTGAGAGAATAGAGGGTTAAATTAATATTTTACAACTGTTTTTTCTACTTATTCAAGCACTTTATCAAATTCGCGATCGCTATTTGAGCGTACTAATTAATAGTTTCAACACACATTCAGATGGTTTATTTTTTAGGAATTCGACAAGAACAGCGATCGCGTGTTTAGATTTTAGCAAATAGGCTTGATTCTTAATGTCGAAAATTCTATAAAAATTGCCCCTCTTCCATCAGAAAAATCTGTATCAGAAGAGAGGCGAAATCTAAAATTAATCTTTTATTGATTGGATGGTTTTAGTCAAGAAGCAAGTTTTATTCACTCAAATCGGTCTCAGGTGCAGCTTCATCGTAAGCCTGTTCCAAAAAGTTGAGATAAACATAACCCGCCGCGATCGCGCCCGCAATGGGAGCTAACCAGAATAACCAAACCTGACCAAGGAGAGCCGCATTACCGTTAATTGCCACAATTAAAGCAGGGCCAGTACTGCGAGCAGGGTTAACTGAAGTATTCGTAATGGGAATACTGATTAAGTGAATCAAAGTTAAACATAAACCGATGGCTCCCCCCGCAAATCCAGCAGGAGCGCGGCGATCGGTTGTACCTAAAATGACAATTAAAAAGATGAAAGTCAACACAAATTCAGCGATGAGGCAAGAAAAGAAAGGATAACCTAAAGGAGAATGCTCACCGAATCCGTTGGTTGCGAAGGGATTGCTACCCGAAACATCAATAGTTCCTTTGATAAGCCACAACACAATGGAAGCGACGATCGCGCCTCCCACTTGCGCCCCAATATAGGGAGCTAAATCCGAACTGGAAAAACGTTTACCCGCCCACAATCCAAAGGAAACAGCAGGGTTAAAGTGACCACCAGAAATGTGACCAAAGGCGTAGGCTCCCGTAAAAACGGTTAATCCAAAGGCGAGGGAAACGCCCAAAAATCCAATCCCTAATTGGTTGTTATCCCCAGTCGGAACGGCGGCGGCAAAGACGGCACTACCGCACCCGCCAAAGGTTAACCAAAATGTACCGAGAAATTCAGCAATGTATTTTTTCATGTTTTCCGTTACTCCTAACGTCCACAAAATTGTCCTGGTAGTTTACCTCAAAAATCAGGAAAAGCAAAATTTTTTAACAATTCTCATTGAACAATTAAAGGATTTGTTAATCATTAATAGAATCTTGATTTGAGATTTACGTCTTTTATCTTTGGTTTTCTTGCTGTTTTAAGCTTATTTTGTTAATCAAAAAACAGAGGTTAAGATTTTGTTAGCCAGTAATTTAACATAGCTTAACCCAGCTAACTATGGTTATGATTGGTTGAAGCTAAAATCGCCTGGGTGAGTTTTTCAGGGACTTCCTGTAAATGATCATAGTGCCAGGTAAAAGTTCCCACTCCCAGGGTCAGCGATCGCAATTCGACGATAAAGTTTTGCATTTCTGCTTGGGGAAGCAAGACATTAATTTGATCCCAGCCCTTCCAGTCAGACCGACCTTCATAGCCGAGAATTTGGCCCCGATGACTGCTGACCAATTGCAATGCCCTGGAGGTAAATTCAGCAGGAACCGAAACCCAGACGGAAATAATCGGTTCTAAAAGCAAAGGTTGGCATTTCGGCATTCCTTCGGTCATGGCAATACGAGCCGCTTGTTTAAAAGCCTGTTCCGAACTATCCACATTATGATAAGAGCCATCGGTCAGGGTGACATCAATATCAACGACGGGAAAACCCAGGGGGCCGTGGGCTAAATATTCCCGAACGCCCATTTCTACGCCAGGAATATATTGTTTAGGAACCGCTCCCCCGACAATTTTTTCATGAAACTGGAATTCACTCCCTCGCTCTAGGGGTTTAATTTCTAAATGCACATCCCCAAAGGCTCCATGACCGCCTGTTTGATGTTTATAGCGACCATGAATTTTCGTGCTTTGACGAATGGTTTCCTTGTAGGGAATCTGGGGTAAACGGGTCGTCATGGGTAAATTATATTTACGGCGCAATCGGTCTAAGGCCACCTTGAGATGAATTTCTCCCTGACCCCACAGCAAAATTTCCTGGGTATCAGTATTTTGTTCCCAACTTAAGGAAGGATCTTCTTCCAACAATTTCCCCATAGCGGCACTGAGTTTGACCTCATCTTTACGGTTTTCCGCCGCGATCGCCAAACAATAGACAGGTTCCAAAAGCTCGGCCTTGGGTAAAGGATTAAGGGATTTTCCTGTCGTGGCCGTATCCCCTGTTTGAACTCCTTCTAACCGACCCACTGCCACAATCTCTCCAACCGATGCACTTTGTAAACCCTTCTGTTGTTGACCCAACATTCGATACAAGCCACCGAGCCTGACTCCATTGAGCGCGTCCCCATCTTTTAAGTTTCCTTGCCAAATCCGCACTAAAGACAGTCGGCCTCCCTGTTGGGTAAAATAGGTCTTGAGAACTTGAATAACGGTTTCTTCTTGATTTTTGACCTCAATTCCTCGCCGTTCTGCCGTAATACTGGGATTAGGAGATTCTTTAACGAGACTATCCAATAAAGGACGCACCCCATAATCCTGCTCTGCTACGCCAAAAAAGACGGGAACAATCAAATCCGCACTTAACTCTTGTTTTAAGTCCTGAAGAATTTCTGCCTGGGGCGGTTCGATCTCCTCCATTAATTCTTCTAGGAGATGATCATCAAAATTAGCAAGGGTTTCTAACATTTCCTGACGGGCGGCGTGTTCTTCATCTCGGAGATCACCAGGAAAAGGAATGGGATCGGCGGGGCTATGGGGATGATATTGATAGGCTTGTTCGCTGACGAGATCAATATAGCCAATCAAGTCCTGTTCTTGGTAAATGGGATACTGTTGGGGGACTAGGGGGCGAGTTGAAACACTTTTCAGAGCGTTCAGTACATCGGTAAACTCACTTTTCGCCCGTTCCATTTTATTGATAAAAACGAGGTGGGGAATTTCCCAATCATCTAAAAATTTGAACAAAGGAGCTAGGGTTAAAACCTTTTCGGTATCGGCTTCACAAACAATCACGGCGGAACCGCACCCCCCGATCGCGTTATAGGCTTCCTGGGCAAATTCAATAGAACCAGGGCAATCGAGGAAGGTAAACTGAATGTCTTGATAAACCGCACTGGCGGCTGAAACTTCGACACTCATTTGTCGTTCCTTGGCTTCGGGGGAATAATCGCTCACCGTATTGCCGTCTTTGATGGTTCCTTTGCGGGTGGTGGTTCCCGTGACAAACAGTAAACTTTCCAGAAGACTGGTCTTACCGCTACTATAGGGGCCTGCGATCGCGACGTTACGAATATTGTCTAAAATAGCTGGGTTGATCATAAATTATTCTTTTTATTGTCTCTTTTGATCCTGAGCTTACCGCGTTTGGATTCCTCAATCACTAGGCTTGCAATCTCTTGTAAACTAAGGCTTGATTAATATTAAAAAGTGTGAACAAATATGAAGATTAATTTGTATGAATTGTGTATAACTTAAGGGGAAATTGACTTAGAAAATTCCTGCTTGTTTGAGAATGGAAGAGAGGAAAAGGCGATCGGCTAGAGGGTAAGGTTTTGTATCTCGCGATCGCGCTACTCTCTTCAAATACGCGATTATATAGCGTAAAATGCTTAATCCTAGCCAAAAATTAATTTTGTGAAATTTCTGCATGAGTGTTATGCTTATTTAGTAGATTTGTGTATTTTTCACAAATATTAGTTTTAGGTAAAAGCTATGCTGATTGAATTTAGCGTGGGTAACTATCGCTCTTTTAAAGAAAAAGTCACTTTCAGTATGGTGGCCGCAAATTTGGTTGCCAAGGATAAAAAGCTCGATGAAAATAATGTTTTTGCAGTTAATGAAGATTTAAAATTACTTAAAAGTGCCGCCATTTATGGAGCAAACGCAAGCGGAAAAAGCAATCTAGCTAAAGCTTTAGCTTTTATGGCCGATTTTATGATTAATTCCTCCAGAGAAACTCAAAGTGTAGATGAAATAGCAGTAGAACCCTTTATTTTAAGTTCAGAGACAAAGGATAAACCATCGTTTTTTGAATTAGTATTTTTAATAGAGGGTCAACAATATAGATATGGGTTTGAAGCTGATCATAAAAATATAGTTTCAGAGTGGTTATTTTATGTCCCGAAGATTCGAGAAACTAATTTATTTGAGCGTCAACTTAATACTATCAAAATGTCCAAAAACTATCAAGCAAATGGGATAGAACAAAGAACACGACACAATGCTCTTTTTTTATCCGTTTCTGCTCAGTTTAATGTTGAGATTGCAGAAAAAATTTTAGTGTGGGTATCTGACAAACTAAATATTATTTCTGCGGCACAAGATAGGGGATATATTGGACATACTTTGAATTGTTTATTAAAAGGTAGAAATAAAAATGAAATTCTAACGTTAGTGAAAGAACTTGATTTAGGCATTAGTGATATTCATGTTGAATCAGTAGAGGTAGAGATGGATGATCTTCCTGATAAACTTCCAGATGAACTAAAAAAAATCATTATAAAAAATAGTAGCGGTAAGACAGCTTCTGTTAAAACATCACATAGAAAATTTGATTCTGTTGGTGATTATGAATCGATGGAAGAATTTGATTTAGGTCATCATGAATCTGAAGGGACTCAAAAACTATTTGCTTTGACAGGAGTAATTATCACAACGCTCAAAGAAGCAGATGTTATTATAATTGATGAACTTGACGCTCGACTTCATCCATTGATCAGTCAAGCAATCGTTAAATTATTTAACTCTAATGAGACAAATCCTAATAATGCTCAGTTGATTTTTATGACCCATGATACTAATTTGTTGAGTAATAAACTTTTTCGGCGAGATCAAATTTGGTTTACCGAAAAAAATCGCTATAGTGCAACAGATTTATATTCTCTTGCTGAATACAATATTCGTAACGATGCTTCCTTTGAAAGTGATTATATTAAGGGTCGTTACGGTGCGATTCCCTATCTCGGTGATTTAAATAATTTGGTGGATATTCATGGCTAGAAAAGAGAAAAATCTTAGGGGATATTCATCTCGAAAAGTTAATATTAGGGAAATCAAACAGCGATTTTTGATCGTTTGTGAAGGTGCGAAAACAGAACCGAATTATTTTAAAAATTTTCGAGTTCCTAAAACGGTGATTGACGTTAAAGGTGTGGGAGAAAATCCTAGTCGCTTAGTTCAAAGTGCTATAGATTTAAATGCTGAAGCAGATGAGGAATATGATCAGGTTTGGTGTGTTTTTGATCGAGATGATTGGCCACCTCAAGACTTTAATAATGCTATTCATAAAGCTGAGAATCACAACTTAAAAGTGGCCTATTCTAATGAAGCTTTTGAATTATGGTATGTTCTACATTTTGAATTTTTAAATACTGGCATTCCTAGAGATGATTATATTAAAAAAATGACTAAATTTTTGGGTAAAAAATATCAAAAAAATAGTGACACAATATATGATGAGTTACAGAATAGACAAGAGACTGCAATTACGAATGCTAAAAAACTGCTTGCATCTTATAATGTTTCAAATCCAGGACAAGATAATCCATCAACAACTGTTCATTTGCTCGTAAAAGAGTTAATTCAATCAGAATAATCTCCCAAATAAATTCCCAACGAACGAGCCGTTTTTACCATGAAACCCTGGGGATCAACAGGAAAGGCACAACGCTTTTCAGCATGACATTGCTTAATAATTTTGATAATTGGCTTCAATGGTAAACTCGTTACTTGACCCTCACGCCAAACCACAACCTGATCATATTTCTCTTCTTCAATTAATTCCACCGCTTTAATACCATAGGCTGTTGCTAATAAGCGATCCAAGGAAAGGGGTGTTCCACTTCGTTGTAAATGACCGAGAGTTGTTGCCCGAATATCCAAAGATGTTATGCCACAAAAAGCAGGATCATTAATATTGCATAAATGACTCACTTGTTCCAGAATTCGATCTTGTAAATAATCCCCAATATATTTTTCCCGTCCCTCATTTTCACCCTTCACCCCCTCCGAAATTACAATCAAGGCAAAGTGACGACCTGAAGTGCGTAATTTCATTAATTGATGACAGCAACCATTGACAACTTCTGGTGTTAAAAAAGGCGTAATTTCTGGAATTAAAATAATATCCGCCCCACCAGCGATTCCCGAATTTAATGCCAAATGTCCCGCATCTCTTCCCATTACTTGCACAATCATAATGCGTTCATGACTTGCCGCCGTAAAAGTCAAATCGTAGAGAGCCTGGGTCACAATATCTACCGCCGTTGTAAAACCCACCGCCCATTCCGTAAAAGGGACATCATTATCAATGGTTTTCGGTACGGCAACAATATTCCAATTGCCCTTTTGGGCTAAATCATAAATAATATCTAAACTGCCATCCCCCCCAATGATAATTAAGGCTTCTAAATCGAGCATTGCATAGCCTTTTAGGATTGTCTTAGTAATCTCTGGATCTCCTGGATGCCCCTTGCTTAAAGATCCCAATACACTACCACTCAGAAATTGCAGGACATCTAATCCTTTGAGCATTCCAGGCAAGGCATAACCGTGTTTGGTAAGTATTAAATCATCCGCTTGATATTTACCGTTAGCAATCCCCACAAAACCGTCCGTACCGTAGGGAATTCCATATACATCCCAATTTTTTAACAGGGAGGATTTTACGACTGCTCGAATCACCGCATTGAGTCCAGGACAATCTCCTCCGCTAGTTAAAATACCAATTCGTTTGTTGCTCATAAATACACTTCCTGATTTTTTTATTGATGGGTAATGGGATGATTGCGATCGCAGATTTAATCAATTAACTAACGGATTCATAATGATCCACTCCCTTCCAAATGGGTGCATAGGTTTGCAGAGCTTTCATATAATTCACCCGTTCAAAGGCAGAAGGATCGGGGCAATGTAACTGGCTCATACTTCCCTGCATTTGCTTAACTGATTCGTATTCATGTTCTTCCATCCAACGCAACATATTGGCTTCCAAAACAGAAATATGCCCAATACCATGACGTAATAAACTACTCACTAATTGAGTTACTTTTGCTCCTGCCATCAGCATTTTTAAGATATCTGTTGCATGGAGAATCCCACTGGTTGCCGCAAAATCAATATCGACTCGACCATATAAAATGGCAATCCAACGCATCGGCAAACGTATCGCTTGGGGGGTACTTAATAGCACGTTGGGATAAACTTCTAAATCCTCTAAATTAATATCAGGCTGATAGAAACGATTAAACAAAACCAGACTATTTGCCCCATGTTCAGCAAAACGTTTTGCCATATTTGCCATATTGCTAAAATGGGGGCCAATCTTCACTGCTAGGGGAATTTTAATTTCTGACCTGACAGCTTTGAGGATATCTAAGTAATTTTGTTCAACTTCTGCATCAGGAATATCCAAATCCGTTGGGATATAGTAAATATTTAGTTCTAGGGCATCGGCTCCCGCTTTTTCAATCTGTTGGGCGTAATCTAACCAACCGCCTAAAGTTGAACCATTTAAACTTCCAATAATGGGAATATTTAAACTTTCCTTAGCCCTGTGGATATGGCTTAAATATTCATCTGATCCGACATGAAAAATTTGAGGTTCAGGAAAGTAGGTCAACGCTTCCGCAAAACTTTCGGTTCCATAGGTTAAATGATGATGAAGTTCTAATCTTTCTTGTCGCAATTGTTCTTCAAAAAAGGAATGGAGAACGATCGCGCCCGCCCCCGAATCTTCCATGCGTTTAAGATTATCAATATCTTCGGTTAAAGGAGCGCAGGAACCGACAACGAGGGGAGATTTGAGATTTAAATCTAAATAGGTAGTGCTAAGATCCATGATACGTTCTCCAAGATTAAGGATGAATTGATACGTTTAAAAATTACAAGCTAAATTACAAACGAGAAAGTTAATAATCTAATCCCATTTGTCCTCGAAAGCCTGTGATAATACGGCTACCATCTTTGAGGATATGAATTTCCATTTGATCACTGGCCCAATTGAGTTGATCATTAAAAGCAGGATTAAAGATATGAACCCGTTGATTTTTAGAAGAAACCAAAGAGTTGGGATCATTAATCGCTAATTGTTCTAAATAGGGGCCATCAATTAATAGATCTAGTTCTGCTAATAAATTCTGGGCATAGGGAGGAGCTTTAGCAGATTTTAATTCTTCTAAGGTAAAGCCCGTAAAGGACATCACACTTAATCCTTTTGCTTTTAAAATTCTGGCTAATTGGGCTAAGGATTCAGCTTGCCAAAAAGGTTCACCACCCGAAAATGTTACGCCTTGATTTTTAGGATTACTAAGAATTTTTTGGGCTAATTTTTCAACTGAAATTAATTGGTTTTCGTCAAAAGACCAGGAAGCAGGATTAAAGCAACTAGGGCATTCTCGTAAACAACCTTGTACCCAGACAACGGCACGAGAGCTTGGCCCATTGACTTCTGATTCGTCAACATAGCCCATGATATTAAGATAGCCTGGGGGAATTTTAACGGGGGTTTCTAAGGGAGTTTTCATAATATTTCGGTTGTAAAAAGTTTGATTGGGCGCACGCAATGCACCCCTACGATATAAATTTAATCCTCTTCAGGAAAATAGTAATCATCATTCAGAATTTCTTCTTTTTTAAAAGGAAGACTAACAGGAAAAACATTTGATGACATTTCAATCATCATAAATTTTCTCGTAGTTTGATATGTTTCCTCTAAAATCTCATCAAAATAAGCATTTAAACTAGGACTTACTTCGAGAATCTCTTGAAGTTCAAAGGAAGCCTTTAACGCATTAGCAGACGATTCATTTGTTTCGTCTTCTTGAGAAGGTAGATACTTCCATTTTAATAGATTACGGAACAATGTGTTAAGACTATCTCTTAAATTTGATCGCTCTAGTCTTCCCAAAGATTCAACCTCATCAATTAAGTTTTCGTAGTCAAGTTGATCTAGTTGACGAGTTTTTAATAAATTCGCTGTTTCCTGTATCCACAAATAAAAATCTTTGTCGTACAAGGTTTGGTCATTAGTTGGTGTAGCCATAAATAAACTCATTAATCTTCAGGTAAATAATCGGAATCAAGGATTTGTTCTTTAGTGAAAGGTAAATCAATCGGGAAAGTTTTAATATCTAATCCAGTTTCTTCCGATGCAAATCTTCTTGCTTTTTGATAGCATTTTTCTAATATTTCATTAAAATAACGTTTTAAGCTAGGACTATCTCGAAAAGCAACTTCCAAGCGATCGCGATGTTCAATAATGGTATAACGCCAGCTATTCGTTCGTTTATCTTTTTGATATTGCCATTTTAAAAGGTGCATCAAAACACGAATTAAATTGCTTTCTAAAGCGTGTTTATGACTGATTCCCATAGATTCAATTTCTTCGATTAAGTTCTCGTAATCTAGTTGATCAAGTTGACGATTTTTCAGCAAATTTACTGTCTCTTTTAGCCACAGATTAAAATCCTGCTCATAAAGGTTTTTTGTGTTGATTTGTGTAACCATAATAACCTCATTAATCTTCAGGTAAATAATCTGGATTAAGAATCTGTTCTTTTGTAAAGAGCAACTCTATAGGGAAAATTTTAATATCAACACCCATTTGAGTAGCCGCTAATAATCTAGCTGTTTCATAACATTCCTCTAAGACGTTATCAATATATTGATCCAGACTGGGACTATCTCTAAGAATTCGCTTTATGTCAACACGATTTCTAAGGAGTTCAACTTGCCAATCGTTGACTCTTTCTGGGATTAGATATTTCCATCTTAGTAAATTTCTTAAAATATTTTCTAAGTAAATTTCTAAGTTGTCTTTTTCATTTTTACTTAAATCCTCAACTTCCTCAATAAGATTGTCATAATCTATTTGGTCAAGTTGACGGGTTTTTAGTAAATTCACCGTCTCTTCAATCCACAGATTAAAATCTTGCTCATAAAGGTTTTTTGTTGGAATTCGTGTCACCATAATGACCTCTTAGATAAGGGTAAGGCAATATTAGACAAAAAGAATTAAATCTACCTTACCCTAAACTTATTAAACTGTTTCAGGTTGCTGGGTTGTAGTCGTTTTGGAACTCTGACCATTACCTGTTTCGAGATGACGACTCGCGAGATATTGATACATTGCCCAACGGGTATTAATGTCGCCTTGAGCCAGTTTTAAAAGTTTTTTCGCCTCTTCAGGGTTGCTACGGGAGAGCATTTTAAAGCGATTTTCTTTATACATGGTTTGTTCGGCGGTCAATTTCGGCGATCGCATATCCAGTTGTAGGGGATTTTTGGCCGCATCGGTGAGACGGGGATCGTAACGATAGAGCAACCAACGACCACTATCGACAATTTCTTTTTGGTAGTTCATAGCGGTACTCATATTGATACCGTGAGCAATACAGTGAGAATAGGCAATAATCAAAGACACGCCTGGATAGGACTCGGCTTCGAGGAAAGCACGGGTAGATTGCTCATTTTTGGCTCCCATTGCGATACTGGCCACATAAACATTGCCGTAGGTCATGGCCATTAAGCCCAAATCTTTCTTGGGTGAAGGCTTACCGCCTGCCGCGAATTTGGCCACCGCCGCACGGGGAGTTGCTTTAGAAGCCTGACCGCCCGTATTGGAATATACCTCCGTATCCATGACTAAAATATTGACATTGCGACCACTAGAAAGGACGTGATCTAAGCCGCCGTAGCCAATATCGTAGGCCCAGCCGTCACCCCCGATAATCCAGACGCTCTTTTTGACCAGATAATCAGCAACGGATTGGAACATGGCAATTTTAGCCCGTTGGTTTTCGTCCTGACTGTGAGCCAATTCTCCTAAGCGTTGTTTAAGGGCTGTGACGCGATCGCGTTGTTCAAAAATATCGGCTTCGGTCGTTTGGTGATTGTTGATGATTTCCGTAACGAGATTTTCACCGATTTCACCAGCAAAGGATTTCAGGAGTTCCACCGCAAATTCCGTTTGTTTGTCGATAGAAACGCGAAAACCTAAACCAAATTCCGCATTATCTTCAAATAACGAATTAGACCAAGCGGGGCCGCGACCTTCCGCATTCGTTGACCAGGGCGTAGTCGGTAAATTGCCCCCATAAATCGAGGAACAACCCGTTGCATTAGCCACAATCATGCGATCGCCGAATAATTGACTCACCAGTTTCAAATAGGGCGTTTCTCCGCAACCTGCACAGGCTCCCGAAAACTCAAAAAGCGGTTCCTGCATTTGTTGATGACTGATTTTATTCAGATTTAATTCATTGCGATCGGGGTTGGGTAATTTGAGGAAAAAATCCCAATTTTCCCGTTCCTGCTCCCTTAGCGGTAACTGGGGCTGCATATTGATTGCCCGTAAACGCGGTTGGGATTTATTTTTCGCAGGACACACATCCACACAGAGAGCGCAACTCGTACAATCTTCGGCGGCAACTTGAATGGTAAATTTCGAGCCTTGCCAATCGTGATCTCGTGCGGCGATACTCTTAAATGTTTCAGGTGCGTTAGCTAATTCTGCCTCATCGTAAACCTTGGCACGAATAACTGCGTGGGGACAAACCATCACACATTTACCGCACTGTACGCACACATCTGCATCCCAAACAGGAATTTCCTGACCGACATTGCGTTTTTCCCATTTAGCGGTTCCTGTTGGATAGGTTCCATCACAGGGCAAGGCACTAACTGGAATTTGATCTCCAGTGCGGCCCATCATTTTCCCTAAAACATCGCGAATAAAAGCTGGAGCGGTATCAGGAATAACGGGTTTCAAATCGACTGCATCGGCATCAATTTGAGCAGGAATTGTCACGGGGTAAAGATGATCCAAACTGGCATCGACTGCGTTCATGTTCATCTGGACGATTTCTTCACCCTTTTTTCCGTAACTCTTGCGGATCGATTTCTTGATTTGCGCGATCGCGTCTTCACGAGGTAAAACGCCCGACAAAGCAAAGAAACAAACCTGCATTACTGTATTAATGCGGCCGCCCATGCCTGCTTCTCGTGCCACTTGAAACGCATTAATAGTATAAACTTTTAGCCCTTTAGCAATAATTTGTTCCTGTAAAGGGCGGGGTAAATGTGACCACAATTCATCGGCATTATAGGGACTATTTAATAATAGGGTTGCACCTGCGATCGCGGGAGTCATCAGATCAAATTTTTCGATAAATTCCCATTGATGACAGGCGACAAAATTAGCTTTCGTAATCAGATAACTGGAATGAATGGGATCGGGGCCAAAGCGCAAATGGGAAACCGTTACTGAACCTGATTTTTTCGAGTCGTAAACAAAGTAACCTTGGGCATAATTATCCGTATCTTCCCCAATAATTTTGATGGAATTCTTGTTAGCTCCCACCGTGCCATCGGAACCTAGCCCAAAGAAAATAGCCCGTACCACATTACTCGGTTCTGTGGAAAAATCGTCATCGTAGGGCAAACTGGTATGGCTCAAATCGTCAAAAATACCGATAGTAAAGTGATTTTTGGGTGTTTCTAGAGTCAAATTATCAAAAACGCCCTTGACCATGCCAGGCGTAAATTCTTTGGAAGATAAGCCATAACGTCCGCCCACTAAGACTTTCAGGTTTTTAATTTTGGCTTTTAAATTTGCGTCACTGCCAAACAGCGTTTCCTGTACTGCGGTGATAACATCGGTGTAAAGCGGTTCTCCTGCCGAGCCTGGTTCCTTGCAACGGTCTAAAACGGCAATTTTTTGGACAGAATCGGGTAAGGCCGCAATTAACGCGATCGCATCAAAGGGACGATACAAACGCACTTTTAGTAAACCCACTTTTTCGCCTTGAGCATTCAGGGCATCAACGGTTTCCTGAACAGTTTCCGCGCCCGATCCCATAATAATAATCACCCGTTCTGCTTCGGAATCACCAGAATAATCAAAGAGATGATAACTCCGACCCGTTAAAGCCGCAAATTCATCCATAATCCGTTGCAAAATACGGGGATAGGCTTCATAAAAAGGATTGAC
>Ga0114972_10002161_pt1 | contig 14696 bp, 16 predicted proteins | sample M_140807_EF_Meta_FD_87354 | JGI IMG/M metagenome (GOLD analysis project Ga0114972, IMG submission 87354) | Freshwater microbial communities from Lake Montjoie, Canada to study carbon cycling - M_140807_EF_MetaG | ecosystem: Environmental > Aquatic > Freshwater > Lake | place: Lake Montjoie... | reverse complement strand
GCGTCCTGCACCACATGCCGAGGCGGATGCAACCAGTCGTCGTCGTTCACGGGTGCGAGCATGACACCGACTCAGGCGGTCGTGCCGGACCCGCCGATGATCCACCGGTGACGCAGGTCGTCGTCGGCCGACGGGAAGTCACTGCGGGCGTGGGTGCCCCGCGACTCACAACGCGCCAGCGCCGCGGCGACCAGTGCGGTGCCGACCGTGTGCAGGTTGCGGACCTCGGCCACCGCCGGCGCGTCGAACGGGCCGGCGGCGTGCAGTTCCACACCCAACTGATCGAGCGCGACCCGGGCCTCCCCGAGGCCCTCCCCGGACCGACTCACACCGGCGTGGATCGACATGGTGTGCTGCAACCGGTCGCGGAGTGCGTCGACGACGGCCGACGTCTCGCCGTTCGACGCTGCGGCATCCGACGCCGTGTCGCTCGACGCCACGTCCGGGAACGCGACCTCGAGCGGGGCGCCGGGAATCTGGAGCGATCCGGTCCTCGGTGGGCCGTCGGGAAAGCCGAGCACCGACCGCATCGCCCCGGTCCGCTCGGGGCCGTCGATCCCCGCAGCGATCGACTCGACGGCTCGGGGGCCGAACACCATGCCCTCGAGCAGCGAGTTCGATGCGAGTCGGTTGGCACCGTTCACACCCGTGCACGCCACCTCGCCCGCCGCCCACAGCCCGGGCATCGTCGTCGCTCCTCGCAGGTCGGTGGCAATCCCGCCGCACTGGTGATGTGCCGCCGGCGCGACAGGCAACCACTCACGGCTCGGGTCGAGGCCAACCCGCTGCAGATCGGCGTGGATCGTCGGGAATCGTTCGGCGAAGTGGTCGAGCCCGGTCGCGTCCAACCACACCTGCTCGCTGGAGTCGGCGAGCATCCGATCGAGGATGGCGCGCGACACCACGTCGCGCGGCAGGAGCTCGTCGACGAAGCGCTCGCCGTGGACGTCGCGGAGCAGCGCACCGTGGCCCCGCAGCGCCTCCGAGAGCAGTGGTCGCGGCATGGCCGAGAGCGCGAGCGCGGTCGGGTGGAACTGGAAGAACTCGGCGTCGGCGACGGCGACGTCCGCGCGCAACGCCATGGCCAGGCCGTCGCCGGTGGCCTCGCGCGGGTTCGTGGTCACCGCGAACATCTGGCCGGCGCCGCCCGTGGCCAGCAGCACGTTGCGCGCTCGCACCGGATTCGTCCCGCCCGCGCCGGTCGCCAGGACGCCGACGCACCGGCCGTCCTCGACGAGCAGGTCGAGTGCGAAGGCGTGCTCGTAGATGGCGACCGCGGTACGACGAACGGCCAGCACCAGTGCCCGCTCCACCTCGGCACCGGTGGCGACGCCGGCGTGCACGACACGAGCGACCGAGTGTCCACCCTCGCGCGCCAGATCGAGCTCCCCGCGCTCGTCGCGATCGAACTCGGCGCCGAGGGCGATCAGGTCCTCGACCCGTCGCGGTCCCTCGTCGACGAGCACGCGCACGGCATCGAGATCGCACAGTCCGGCACCGGCGGCGAGCGTGTCGGCCAGATGGAGATCGATCTCCTCGGGATCACGGGACAGCGCCGCCGCGACTCCACCCTGCGCCCACCGAGTCGTCGCCTGATCGAGCGAACCCTTCGTGAGCACACCGGTCGCCATGTCGTGCTCGGTCGCGGCCCGCACGGCGGCCGACAGGCCGGCGACACCGCTTCCGAGCACCAGCAGGTCGAGTTCGTCGCTCACGCGTTGCCTCCGAGGTCGAGCACCGACACGTTGTCGAGCAGGCGGGTGGAACCGAAACGCGCGGCGATCACCAGCCGGCTGGTGTCGGCCACGACGCCCCGCTCGAGCGTGATCGAGTCGACCACGTCGGCATACTCCAACGACGCGACCGAGGACTCCGAGACGACGTCGACCATGGCGTCGCACAGCCGATCCGCTGAGCGTTCGCCATCGACGTACGCCGCTGCGCCGGCGAGCAGTGCCCGGTGCAGCACGGGCGCCTCGGCACGCTCGGTCGAGCTCAGGTACGCGTTCCGGCTCGACATCGCCACACCGTCCGGTTCACGGACTGTCGGGCACGCCACCACGTCGACCGGGAACGAGAGATCGCGCACCATGTGTCGGATGATCGTGAGCTGCTGGAAATCCTTCTCACCGAAGTACGCCGAGCACGGGCCGAGAATGTTGAACAGTTTCGCCACCACGGTGCACACACCGTCGAAGTGCGTCGGTCGGGCGGCGCCCTCGAGCGAGTCCGACAGGGACGGCACGGCCACCGATGTGAGGACACGGTCACGGCCCTCGGGGTACATCTCGGACTCCGAGGGAGCGAACACCATCGTGGCGCCGTGATCGGCGGCGAGCGCCGCGTCGCCGTCGAGGTCGCGCGGGTAGACCTCGAGGTCCTCGTGCGCTGCGAACTGCAACGGATTGACGAACACCGTGACGACGACCTCATCGGCGCCTGCCGCGGCCCGATCGACCAACGACGCATGTCCGGCGTGCAGGGCGCCCATGGTCGGCACGGCACCGATCGTCCGACCTGACGTACGCGAGGCGTGGAGCGCGTCGCGGAGTTCGGTGATCGTCCGCAGGACCCGCACGGCGTCGGAGCCTACGACCCGACGACCAGGTCCGTCGGGACGGCACGATCCACGAGTCGTGCCGCCGCGTCGACGAGTGCCAGGTACGCGGGGCGTTCCGAGTCGGGGATCGAGCGGACATGCGCTCGCACGGTGTCCCAGTCGCCGCGCGCCACGGGGCCGGTGAGTGACGCCGCGGCACCGGCGCGCGACACGTTGTCGAGTGTCCCGACGATCAGGTCGAGGTAGGCCTCGAAGGGGACGCCGGCCTCGAACGCGAGACGCTCCACCTGTCCGAGCAGCGCCACCAGATGGTTCGAGGCCACCGCGGCAGCAGCGTGGTAGGCGACGCGTTGCTCGTCACCGACCGAGACCGCCCGGCCGGCGAGTGACTCGACCAGTTCGCCTGCGATCGGGTCGCCCGCAATCGCGAACCACGCGCCGTGCAGTCGTTCGGCACCGGTCTCGACATCCGGCAGCGACACGAGCGGGTGGATCGAGGCCACTCGCTCGTGCGGGGCGAGTACGTCGAGACCGAGCGAGCCCGCACAGTGCAGCACCACGGCCGGTGTGGGTCGCACTCGACCGGCCACCTCGGCGACGGCCGCGTCGGGAACGGCGAGCAGCACGGCGTCGACGCCGGCCGCCGCGTCGACGACCTCGCTGGACCGACCACCGAGCAGTTCGACGTCCCAGCCGGCAGCGGCGAGCGCCACGGCGAAACTCCCCCCGGCCCGGCCACGGCCGACGATCCGAATCGACCCGACCGTCGGACGTCGGGTCACGGACGGCCAGGAGGGTGCGGCCGCCGGATCCCGATCAGCGGACACGGGTCAGCGGGCACGGGTCAGCGGACACCGGGGTCGACACGTCGGATCGAACCCTCGGCGAGTTGCAGGTCGCGCTCGCTCACCAGCGAGGGAGCCAGATCACGGAGCGGCGCGAGCACGAAACGACGCTCCATCCAACGGGGATGGGGCAGCGTGAGCGCCGGATCATCACTCTGCACGCCGTCGACCCAGATGATGTCGATGTCGAGCGTGCGCGGCCCCCACCGCTCATCGCGCACGCGCTCGGCGTTGGCCTCGATCCGGTGGCAGATCGCCAGCAGGTCCTTGGGCTCGACCGATGTCGACAACTCGACGACCAGGTTCAGGAACGGGCCCTGCTCGGGGCCTCCGACCGGATCCGTCTCGTAGGTGGGCGACACCGCGACCACGTCGGGAAGCGTGTCGATCGCCTGGCGCAGATGCGCCTCACGGTCACCGACATTGGAGCCGAGCGACAGGTAGACCGTCCGCGGCGCTGCGGCGCTCACCGAGACCGCCGCCGGACACGCACCCCGGAGGTCGCGAGGTCCTGGGCGACGGGCGGACGGAGCTTGCGGACGGCGACCTCGACGGCATCGATGCGATGGTCGGCACCGAGCACGCCGGCGGCGATGCGGTCGGCGAGGCGTTCGAGCAGCAGCGGTTGGTCACCAGCGACGACCGCCTCGATCAGATCGCACACCGCGCCGTAGTCGACGGTGTCGTCGAGCGCGTCCGACTCACCCGCGGCAGTGAGATCGACATCGATGTCGAGGTCGATCTCGATCGGCTGGGCGCGATCACGTTCCTCGGGAAGGACGCCGACGATCGCCGACAGACGGAGCCCGCGGAGTTCGATGCGGTCGCTGGTCACGGCATCGCTCACTGGGGGATGCGCATCGACTCGCCGACGATGGCGCGCCCCTCCGCGCCGAGTTGCCGGCCGGTGAGCTGTTCGATGAGTGAGATCGCGCGGGGCGGCTCCGGCACCATCTGGCTCCAGACCAGATAGCCGGCAAGGAATCCGCAGAGCCGGACCGACAGCTCGTCCTGGTGGATGATCAGCTTCTGGTTGTCCACCAGCAGTCGACGCAGCTCGGTGTAGGACGACTGCAGGAACCGGGTGTGCTCCTCGGTCGTGGGAAAGGGCCAGTGGCGCCACGACACGCCGAGTTCGTCGTAGTTGTGGAGATTGTGCGGAGCGCTCGACAGCGAGATGACCTGATCGAAGCCCTGCTCCCGGATCCAGATGATCTCCTCCTGGCGGCGCACCTTGCGGTGGTTCTGGCCGAAGCCACCGGGGCGCTCGCAGACGGCGAGACGATCCTGAATGATCCAGTGGAAGTGTCGGGGCTCGATCCCCTGCGCCCACTTTCCCTTGGCCATCTCGTCACCTTCTCACGACGATGTGGAGCCCCGCTGTCCTGCGACCAACGTCCGGATCAGGTGGGCCGTCTCGGCCACATCGTGCACGCGGACCATCCGCGCCCCGTGGATCATGGCCCAACCAGCCGAAATCAGCGAACCAGTCAGCCGATCTTCGACGGAGAGTGGTTCCAGCACCACGTTCCGTGGCTCGAACTCGGCGGAGCCGCCTGCGGGGCCGGGATGAGCAACGAGCCGACCGTCGGAGCGCGCCAGGAGCACCCCGAGCGAGCGCTTCCGACTCGTGCCGACCACCAGGGGAACGCCGAGCGCCGCGAGTCGCGGCGTGGCGGCGAGCAACGCCACATTGTGTGCGGTCGTCTTGCCGAAGCCGATCCCGGGATCGACCCAGACCTCGGGCACTCCCAGTTGCCCGGCCCACTCGGCCCGCTCCGACAGGAATGCAGCCACCTCGTCCACCACGTCGTCGAAGCGCGGCTCGGCCTGCATGGTCGCCGGCCTGCCGGACATGTGCATCGCCACCCAGCCCACCTGCAGCTCCGCGGCGACCGGCGCCAACGTGGCGCTCACGTCGTTGATGAGGCTGGCACCGGCCGCCACGGCCAGGCGGGCGGTGGATTCGTGGCGCGTGTCGATCGACAACCGCACGCCTGCCGCGCCGAGCGGCTCGGCGAGTGACTCGAGCACGGGAATGACCCGGCGCTGTTCCTCGAGCGGGTCGACCGGTTCGGCGCCGGGACGGGTGGACTCGCCTCCGACGTCGACGACCGACGCGCCGTCGCGCACCATCTGCAACGCGGCCGCAACGGCTCGATCGGCGGCGAGGTGCCGGCCGCCGTCGGAGAACGAGTCCGGCGTCACGTTCAGCACGCCCATCACGAGCGGCCGCATCGCTGCGGCATCGACCGGGTCCGACGCGACCGGCCCGGGCACGACTGCTTCTGGCACGACCGGCTTCGGCGCTCCGACCACGCGCTGTCGATCAGCTGTGGCGGTCGATGAACTGCATGGCCTCCATGCGAGCCGCCGCGTCGGAGCGGAACACGCCGCGCACCGATGAGGTCACCGTCGACGAACCGGCCTTACGGATGCCTCGCATCGACATGCACAGGTGCTCCGCCGAGATCACCACCAGCACCCCACGCGGCTTGAGTGCAGCCTCGATGGCATCGGCCACCTGCGTCGTCAGACGCTCCTGGACCTGCGGGCGCTTGGCGAACCCGTCGACGAGACGTGCCAGTTTCGACAAGCCGGTCACGCGGCCATCGCTGCTCGGGATGTAGCCCACGTGCGCCCGACCGAAGAACGGCACCAGATGGTGCTCACACATGGAGTACACGGGGATGTCGCGCACCATGATCATCTCGTCGTGCCCGGCGTCGAACGTGACCTTGAGATGTTGCGCCGGATCCTCGTGCAGGCCGGCGCACGTCTCGGCGTACATGCGCGCCACACGAGCGGGCGTGTCGAGCAGACCCTCACGGTCCGGGTCCTCGCCGATGGCGGTGAGGATCTCGCGCACGGCGCGCTCGATTCGGGCGTGGTCGACCGCGTGGTCGACCACGTGGACGCCCTCGGCAAGCGGGTCCGCCACGTTCAGGTCCATCGCCGGATCGACGACACCTGTCGTCCGGTCAGCGCTCGCCGTCATGGTTCGATCCTTCCGCAGGCGATTCGATGTTCACCGTGTCGAGCACGGCAGCCAGGTCGTCATCGACGAGCGTGTCTCGCTCGAGGAGCGCGGCGACCACGGCATCCAGCGTGACACGATACGTCTCGACGACCGCGATCGCCCGCGCACGGGCCTCGTCGATCAGCCGACCGACCTCGTCGTCCACCCGAGCCGCAGTGTCCTCGGACGTCGCCGCGCCGCGTGTGGCACCGCGACCGAGGAAGGGAGCATCGTCCGCCGAGGCGATGTGCTGCGGTCCGAGCTTCTCGCTCATGCCGAACTCGGTGACCATCGAACGTGCCAGCTGTGTGACCCGCATGATGTCGTCGGCGGCACCCGTGGTGATCTCGCCGAACACGACCTCCTCGGCGGCGCGACCGCCGAGGACGACGGCCATGCGGTCCTCGAGCTCGCGACGTCCGTGCAGGTGCTGGTCCTCGGCCGGGAGCAGCATCGTGTGACCTAGCGACGAACCGCGGGCGACGATCGAGATGCGGTGCACCTCGTCCGCGAGCGGAAGTACGTGGGCGACGAGCGCGTGACCGGCCTCGTGGACGGCGATGACCTGACGTTCGGCGTCGGAGAGCACACGCGAAGGGCGCTCGGTCCCCGAGGTCACGCGATCCACGGCGTGGCGGAAATCGGCCGCCGACACCGTGGTGGCGGCACGGCGTGCCGCAGCGATCGCAGCCTCGTTGACGATGCTGGCGAGGTCGGCGCCGGTCAGCCCCGGGGTTCGCCGGGCCACGACGTCGAGCGACACGTCCGCGGCGAGCGGGGTGCTGCGTGTGTGCACCTCGAGGATGTCGAGCCGGCCGGCGAGATCGGGGGCGTCGACGACGACCTGCCGATCGAACCGGCCGGGCCGGAGCAGGGCCGGATCGAGGACGTCGACGCGGTTGGTGGCCGCGATCAGCACCACGCCCTGCTGCGCGTCGAAGCCATCCATCTGAACCAGCAGCTGGTTGAGCGTCTGTTCGCGCTCGTCGTGACCGCCGCCCACGCCGGCGCCACGGTGACGTCCGACCGCATCGATCTCGTCGATGAACACGATGGCCGGCGGTTTGGCGAGCGCCTGGCGGAACAGGTCCCGCACGCGTGACGCTCCGACGCCGACGAACATCTCGACGAAATCGGAGCCTGAGATCGAGAAGAACGGTGCACCCGCCTCGCCGGCGACCGCTCTCGCCAGCAGCGTCTTGCCCGTTCCGGGCGGACCGACGAGCAGCACGCCCTTGGGGACACGGGCGCCGAGCTGTGCGAACCGCTCCGGGTCTCGCAGGAACTCGACGACCTCCTGCAACTCGCCGACCGCCTCGTCGGCGCCTGCGACATCGGCGAACGTGACCGGCGCCTCGGTGTCGTCGCCGGACTTCGTTCGGGCCCGACCGAAGGCGATGGCCTTGCCGCCGGCCGACATCCTCAGGACGAACCAGACGAAGACCCCGACGATCATGATCGTCGGCAGGATCCCGAAGATGATGTCTGACGCGGTCGTGGGAACCGAGTTGTCGGCGTCGGCTGGGACGTCGGCTCGGAGCAGTTCGGTGGTGAGTCGTTCGCCGTAGGCCTCGGGGAAGACCACGACGTAGCTGGACCCATCGCGCAGCTCGCCCTCCACGGTCGACGAACTGTTCACGATCGTCGCCGTGGCGACACCGCCGTCACGGAGACGCTGTTCGAACTCGTCGAGACGCAGTTCCTCCGGCCCGGGAGCGGTCACGGTGCGGACGAGCCAACCGATGACCAGGGCGGCGGCGATCACGCCGCCGGCGATGATCCACCACGTGCGTCGATCGGTGGGACGACGGATCCGAGAGTTCACGAGGACGAGGCTACCGAGCCCCGGGGACACCACGTCCGTCGCGCCGAAGTCAACCCGGCCATCAGTAACATGCTGCGGTACCCGACATGGCCGACACCTCTCACGACCTCGCGACGCTGGCCGACAGCATGGGCGAGCGCAAGATGGTGCGCTCGCCCACGTCGCTGTTCCGACTGCTGATCGGACTGTGCCTGTTGCTGCTCGGCGTGCTGCTCGTCTGGCGCTTCGACAACACGGTCACTGCGTTCTACCTGGACCTCCGCACGATCATGTCGGTGGTGCCGAGCTGGCTGACGCTCATTCCGGCCGTCGTGGTGACGACGATCCTGGTGCTGACGCCGATCGTCGTGAACGTGAAGCTCGCCCGACAGCGTCGATGGCGGCTGCTGCTCGTGGTCGACCTGGCCGCCGTCGCGGCGATGGCGCTGAGCCAGTTGCTCGTGACCATCTCGACGACCACACCGCCGTCGCAGTTCCCTGACGCCTACGTGCCGCTCACGGACCTGGCCGAGGCGAACGGGCCGGTCACCCCGAACGACATCGCGGTCGCCGCCTTCACCGCTGCGCTGATCGTCGGGCTCCCCTACCTCAACCGACCGACCCGGCGGCTGGGTGCCGCAGTCATCGTGCTCCGTGTCGCCGTCTCGTTCTGCACCAACGGCATCCCGCCGGTGGGCTGGCTCGTCGACCTCGGCGCCGGGATCACCTGCGGCGCGCTCGCCGCGCTCGTGTTCGGCACGCCGGACATCGAGCCGCGGGCCGCGGACATTGCCGCGACGCTGTCGCGTTCCGGGTTCCAACTGCTCGACGCCCATCCGGCGTCGGTCGACGCCCGAGGCTCCACCCCGTGGTTCGCCACGACGATCGACGACCGGCGACTGTTCGTGAAGGTGCTGAACCAGGACAACCGGTCCGCCGACCTGATGTTCCGAGCGTTCCGCTTCCTCACGTTCCGGAGCAGCGGGGACGAACGGCCCTTCCCGTCGCTCCGCCGAGCCGTCGAGCACGAGGCGCTCATGTCGATGCGGGCGAGCTCCGCGGGCATCCGCACACCGCGACTCGAGGCGGTCTCCACGATCGGTACCGACAGCATGCTCCTGGCATTCGTCGCGATCGACGGCGACTCACTCGATCGCGTCGACGACGACGACGTGACCGACGAGGTCCTCGACGGGGTGTGGTCACAGCTCGCGGCGATGCGCGCGAACGGCATCGCCCACCGCGACCTCCGCCTGGCCAATGTGTTCCTCGGCGACGGCGACGCATGGATCATCGACTTCGGGTTCGCGGAGCTGGCCGCGTCGGATCTGCTGTTGAACACGGACGTCGCCGAACTCCTCGGCTCCACCGCCACCAAGGTCGGCATCGAGCGCGCGGTCGACGCCGCCGATCGAGCGCTCGGCTCCGAGGCGTTGGCAGAGTCGCTGCCCCGCATCCAACCGTTCGCCCTCGGGAGCGCGACCCGAACGGAACTCCGCGACAACGAGCTGTTCGAACCGCTCCGTGCAGCGGTGCGGGACCGCACCGGCGTCGAGGACGTCGAGTACGAACCGCTGGCACCGATCCGCGGCTCGCGGCTCGCGGCTGCGGCGCTCGGCGCCGTGGTGTTCTGGATCGCACTCGGCGCAGCAACCGGCGAACTGGGCTCGCTCACGACGGCATTCACGCCGGAGTGGCGACCGCTGCTCGTCGCCCTCGCGGCATCGGCGGCCACCTACGTCGGGGCGACACTGGCGCAGATCGGGGCGTTCCGGGACGCGCTCCAGTTCCGGCCGACGCTCGAGTCCCGACTCGCCTCGTCGTTCGCGAACCGGGTCACGCCCGCTCGCAGTGGCGGTGTGGCACTCAACGTCCGGTTCCTCCAGAAACAAGGTGTCGAGACGGGTGCCGCGCTGCAGTCCGTCGGCCTGACGGCGGTGGCCGGGCTGGTCGTCCACATCCTGTTCCTGATCGTGACGACCCGAATCGGCGCGCTCGATCACGACCTCGACACGGGCGTGAGCCGGTCCGCGCTGACGACTCTGGTCCTCATCGCGACGGCGATCGTGGGCGGATCGCTGCTGCTCATCCCGGTATGGCGATCCACCGTGCTGCGCACGTTGCTCCCTGCGGTGAGCCGGGCCGGATCCGGCCTGCGTGACATCGCCGGTCGACCGCTTCGCCTGGTCCAGCTGCTGATCGGATCGATCATCGTGACCGGCGCGTACATGACCGCGCTCGTGTTCTCGACGTGGGCAGTGGGCGGTACCGACGACTTTCTTCCGATCGCCGTCGTGTTCCTGGTCGCGACCATCGCTGCCGCTCCCGCGCCCACGCCGGGCGGTCTCGGTGTCGTCGAACTGGCACTCGTGGCCGGGCTGGTGATCTTCGGGACGCCGATGGCGATCGCGCTGCCGGCGGTGTTCCTGTTCCGGCTCCTCACGTTCTGGCTTCCGGTGCCCGCAGGGTTGGGCGCCTACCGGTCGCTCGTGCGCTCCGGACGTCTCTGAGCCCCGCCGGCTCGCCCGCGTTCAGTCAGCCGGGGGAACGTAGACCGCGATGTGCCGCATGTTGCGGTACCGCTCGGAGACGTCGAGGCCGTAGCCGACGACGAAGTCACCCGGAATGGTGAAGCCGACGAACCGGACGCCGAGGCTCTCGAGGTCGGCGGACTCGCGGGCGAGCAGCGTGCACACCTCGAGGCTGGCCGGATTCCGGGCCTCGAGGCTCCGTCGCAGGTAGCGCAACGTCAGCCCGGTGTCGACGATGTCCTCGACCAGGATCACATCGCGACCGGTCAGGTCGACGTCGAGGTCCTTCACGAGCCGGACCACGCCCGAGGTACGCGTCGACGCGCCGTACGACGACACCGCGATGAAGTCGATCTCGATCGGCAGGTCGATGTGGCGGGCGAGGTCGGTCACGAAGGCGTACGCGCCGCGCAGCACACACACGAGCAACGGAACGCGGCCCTGGTACTGCTCGGTGAGCTCCCGGCCGAGCTCCGTGATGCGTGCGGCGAGCTGGGCCTCGGTGAGCACCGTGGCACCCACGCACGGGTCATCGTCGAAGAACGAGAGCGGTGAGTCGTCAGCGGTCACTGATCGGAAGTTACCCGAGCACCATTCATCGCGCGGCATCCTCGGGCGACGATCGCGGCGGCATCGATTCGAGGTGCAGCCGCCCGGCACTTCGTCGGAGCGACCAGCCCCGGCCGATGTCGCAGCGAGCGATGTCGCCGCGCGCGACTGCCATCACACGATCGATCGCGGCGGCGTCCGGCGGGAACTGCTCAGCCGTGGCCTCGGCCCACCACCGCCGGAACGCCGCGGTGGCCACCGGCGCCGGCGAGGTCGCGAGCACACGGGCAACGCTCGGGTCGAGCTCGCCGGCGAGCACATCGATCAGATCAGCCACCTCGGCGCTCTGGTCGGCGAGCCGACACAAGAGCGGCACGATGTCGCGCTCGGCGACGCGGTCGAGCAGCGGCATCACCTCGGCACGCACCCGGTTGCGGCGGAACCGAGGATCCGCATTCGACGGATCGCGGAACGCGACCACGCCGAGGTGCTCACAGAGCGCCTCGGCGTCCGCTCGTCGGAGCCCGAGCATCGGATGGGTCGCCGGTCGCATGGCCGCGAGCCCGATGGGGCCGGTCCCACGCAGCAGGCGGAGCACGATCGTCTCGGCCTGATCGTCGGCGGTGTGGCCGAAGAGCGCACCTGCGCCGACGAGACGGTGCCGTTCCGCACGCGCCCGCGCCTCGAAGTCGGCACCGGGCTCGACCCGACAGCTCCGGCCGACGAACTCCGCCCCCCACGCCGCTGCGAGGACCCGCACGAGTTCGGCCTCGGACGACGAGCCCGCGCGTGCGCCGTGATCGACATGGACCGCGGTCACGCGGAGTCCGGCCGCCACCGCCAGCGCCAACAGGGCAGAGGAGTCGGCTCCTCCCGACACCGCGCACACGACAGCGGTGTCGGGTGACGGGAACGTGCAACGCGCCAGCAGGTCGGCGACGACGGGGTCGTCGGCGTCGGGCGGGCGCAGCCCGTCGGTCACGCCGCGGGCACCCGACCCACCCGGTCCAGCCACGTCGACGGCTCCCGGATCTCAGCGAGCGACGGCAGGTTCTCGGGCCGCTCGAAGGCCCGGTTCAACAACGTGGGCCCGCCCACCTGCTCGACCGCCTCGATGAAGCGTTCGCCCTGTTCGTACTGCGCGAGCTTCGCCTCGAGCCCGATGAGTCGTTGCAGGAACTTCGCCGCCAGGTTCATCTCGGTCCGGCGGGCGCGCAGCACGCGGGCGAACCGGGCCTGCGACGGAATCTCTGAGGCAGCGGCACGATCCATTGTCACGTCACCATGCCCCTCGAGGAGACTCATCAGTCCGCCGACCTGATCCATGACCTCACGCTGGTGCGGCGTCGCGAACAGCGCGGCAATCCCGCCCTCGTCGAGCGGATTGGTGCGCGTCCGCACGCCCTCGGCGATCCGGCCGACCGCCGTGAAGATCTTGGTGGGGTCCGGATCCGCAGCGTCCATCAACTCGCCGACGAGCGAGAGGAAGTGCGGGCGCAACCACGGGACGCCCGTGAACTGCGTGCGGTGCGTCACCTCGTGGAGCGCGACCCACAGCCGGAACTCACTCGGCGGGAACGAATGGCGCTTCTCGAGCGACAGGATGTTGGGGCCGACGTAGTAGACGAGGTCCTGATCCTCCGGGTTCTCGTCCTCGAGCACCAGCAGGTCGTACTGGCCGAGCACCCGGGTCGACATCCAGCCGAGGAGCGCGCCCATCTCGGCGCCGGCGATCTTGCCGGACACCGCGGCGGTCGGCCCCACGAGTCGCTCATCCATGCGGTGGAGTACGGGGCGGAGCAGTCGCTGGTAGCTGGCGAGATTGGCGCGCACCCAGTCGATCCGGTCGACCACGCGGGCTCGGGCGTCGCCGGCGGTGGAGGTCAGCCCCGTCTCGGCCTCGACGTACACCTGGGCGCGGGCGGTGAACTCCTCGAAGTCACGTTCCATGCCGTGACGGTGGTACGACGACGCGAACGGGTCGGATCCCGCGATGCGCGCCGCGACCTGTTCGGCCAGCGCCCAGTCGATCGACTCACTCACGCGGGACCCTCCACGAGCGTCCTCGATCGTCTCAGGAGTCGTTCTTCGGGTACCGGGTGCGCGACACGCTGATGATGTAGCCGGCCACGACGCCGATGACGACGGCGATCGCTCCGAGGGCGATCGGCACGGCCAGCCAGAAGTGCCACACCGTGTTGGAGGCGGCTTCAGTCGCGAAGTTCATACCGGCGAGTGTAGGACGAGCGGTGGCAACCGGTCACACGGGGTGACACGAGTCGCTCACGACGCAGCATCGGCGGAGTCGGCGTCCTCGGACTCGAGTCGGTCCAGAATCGACATGATCCGGCCGCGCAGGTCGCCCGGAACGTCCTCACGGAGCTTGGCGACGATGACCTTCCGGAGCTCCGCCTCGAAGTCGTAGGCCTCGAGACACGGCGAGCACTCCTGCAGGTGGGCCTCGATGCGGGCGACCGTCACCTCGTCGAGTTCGCCGTCGAGGAACGCCTGCAACTGGGCGATGGCATCGTCGCACCGGTGCTCGGTCGCGCCGGGTCCCGCCTGCTCGAGCGGATCGTGGGAGTGGGTGTCGCTCACGTGTTCGCCGCCCCGCTGGTCGGATCGTCGCCGGCCGGCTGGGTCGCCGGCTCGTCATCAGCGAGACCTCGGCTCACTGCGAACGAGTGCAACGACTTCTGGAGCGCTTTTCTTCCCCGATGCAGCCGACTCATCACCGTCCCGATGGGAACGTCGAGGATCTCGGCGATCTCCTTGTACGAGAACCCCTCGACGTCAGCGAGCAGGACGGCGATGCGGAACTGGTCCGGGAGGGCGTCGATGGCGTCCTTCACCTCGGTCTCGGTGAAGAGATCCATGAGTTCGTCCTCGGCGCTCCGGCCCATCGAGGCCGCTTCGAGACCACCGATGCGGCGGTAGAGGTACAGGTCCTCGACGTCGTCGAGCTCGGTCTGCTCCGGTCGGCGCTGTTTGGCCCGGTAGCTGTTGATGAAGGTGTTCGTGAGGATCCGGTACAACCAGGCTCGCAGATTGGTTCCGTCCTGGAACGACCCGAAGCCGCGGTAGGCGCGGATGAACGTCTCCTGCACCAGGTCCTCGGCGTCAGCCGGGTTCCGGGTCATGCGGAGTGCCGCTGCGTAGAGCGGCTCGAGGAAGGGCGTCGCCTGCTCGGCGAACGCGGCCTGATCAGCCATGGGTGGCCGAGGCTAGGCCACGGTCACGTCAACCGACGCGACGACCGGTTGAAACGGTCGCCACCGACCGGTTGAGACGGTCGCCGACGACCGCTGATCAGCGGGTTCGAGCAGCGCGACCGGTCGGGTAGAAGTCCTGCCGACGGACCCACTTGCCACAGTGGTGACACCTGTCG
>Ga0114972_10002155_pt1 | contig 14708 bp, 10 predicted proteins | sample M_140807_EF_Meta_FD_87354 | JGI IMG/M metagenome (GOLD analysis project Ga0114972, IMG submission 87354) | Freshwater microbial communities from Lake Montjoie, Canada to study carbon cycling - M_140807_EF_MetaG | ecosystem: Environmental > Aquatic > Freshwater > Lake | place: Lake Montjoie... | reverse complement strand
TAGAATGATAAAGCCCAAACCGAGGCCTTTTTTCTTTTTATGTTTTTTTTCTGGCTCGCCTTTAAATTCTCCTGCGGCAGCCTCAATGAGTTGGGTGCTTGCAAGATCAAGACCTTCATAATATCGCGATTCCTTAAAGGCTGGTTTAAGGTAATCGGCCAGAATTCTTCTTGAAATGGCATCAGTAATTCGGGACTCCAAGCCATATCCAACCTCAATTCTGCTTTTTCGTTCTTCCATTGCCACAAGCAATAGCAAGCCATTGTTTTGTTTTGTTCCGATTTTCCATTTCTCCGCCAGTCTCACGGCGTAGTCCGCAACATCCATGCCTTCCAGACTTTTTACCAAAACAATGGCCATTTGGTTTGAAGTTGAATCTGACCAGGAAATCAACTTTTGTTCCAGCTGGGTTTCTTCCTGATCGGATAAAACATTGGCTAAATCATTCACCAATCTTGGTGGATTTGGAACATCTGGAATTTCTTGAGCAAAAATTCCCTGAGACAATAAAATCAGGATGGCCAATAAAAGTTTAGCCGCAATTCGTGTTTTTTTCAATTATTCCTTCCTTTGTTTTTCTAAATACTCTAGGATATCGAAACCTCATCCGAAAGTTCGTTCATATCGTCATCCTGTCTCGGAAATGCTTCTTTCAATTTTTTGCCTGCCATTTCTACACCTTCGCAAATGCCTTCCACATAATGACCAGACCGGAAGCAAACCTGCATTCTAACTTTGATGTCGTCCCAAAAATTATCGGGAACCACAGCATTGATTCCCGCATCTCCTAGGATCGCGAATTTTCTGTCATCCCAGGCAAGGTAAAACAAAACCCCGTTGCGAAGTTTTGTTTTTTGCATGTCTAATTCGGAGAATACATGGGCTGCCCTGTCCAAAACATTTGATTTACAGGTTTCCTCCATATGAACGCGAATCTCTCCGCTGGTATGCCATTCGGCCAGGCGGATGGCTTCTGCGATCTTCGCCTTGTCTTCTGTTGTAATAAATCCGACTGTCATGGTATTTTGCTTGTGCAGACGGTAATTTGATTCAAAACATCAAATTAATAAGGTTTTTTTGTCATTCCACTTTCTGATATAAATTAATTCCATGTCCCCAGAAAAGCCGGCTTTATCAATTGAAATGTTGCAACTGCCACTTCGGTATGAATGGAAGTTGTCGAGGAATTCTTCGGTTTCAAAGACCAATGGAATCGTTAAAATTCAGCGTGGTGATTTTATCGGAATGGGAGAAGTGGCGCCCAATATTCGCTATGATGAAACACCGGAACGCGTAAAGGATGAGTTTGATTCGTTATATACAGTGTTCGAGAATCAGGGTTTTATCGATAATACAGACCAATTTGCTTCACTAAAAGTTTGTAAGGCATTGCAAATGGGTCTGGATATGGCACTTACAAACCTGAAAGCGGCTGAAAATGGAGTTACGCCGGCCAAGTTGCTGGGATTATCTGAGCCCGAGGCCCGTGATATTTGTTACACAATTCCTGTCATGGATCCTTCCCTGATTCAGGAGTTCATTGATTCTGAAAATCTTCGCAGGTTTTCCTGGTTAAAAATTAAAGTGAATTCGGAAACAGGATTGCAAATGGTGAAGGAAGTTCTGGGAAATTTCCAGGGTCAGATTGCGATTGATGGCAATGAGGCCTGGAAGGACAAAGAACAAGCTTTGGCATTTGCGTGTAGTTTGCCTAAGGACCGGATTTTGTTTTTGGAACAGCCTATGCCCGCTTCCATGCGAGATGAATACAAATGGCTTAGTCTCAGGGCTCCGATGGAAATCTGGGGAGACGAATCGGTTTTAAGCAATCCGGATCCTGATTTCTGGAAATCATCTTTTTCCGGAATCAATGTGAAGTTGATGAAATCAGGTTCCTTTAACAATGCCATTCAGATGTTGAAGTCGGCCAGGGAAGCTGGTCTTAAAACCATGGTCGGTTGCATGGTTGAAACCAGTTTGGGGATTTTAGCAGCCATGCAATTGGAGTCGCTGGCAGATTTTATGGATCTCGATGGTTTCCTATTGTTGCAAAATGAACCATTTGGCCTTTTGCATGAGGAGGGAGGAAAGGTTTTTCCTTGTCCTAAAGTTTGAATTGCAGGCTCACTTTAACACCAAAACTTCTCGCTCCGGGATTGGAGAGGTAGGTAAGCCGGTGAATGAAATCAATCCTGATCAAGTGAAGGATGTTCTCCACGCCATAACCAATTTCAGCATATGGTTTCCCTGGGACCAGGCTGGTAAATCCTGCAATCTCCTTTCCATCTACTTTTGAAGGGATTAGGTTGATGTTTTTCTTGTTGACTTCACCCACCAAGACATTTCCTTGTGCAATAAAACGAAGTTTAAGCTTTCTGATTAGTGGCAAACTGTTGAGCCCCAATCCTTCAAAATTGTGCTGGTAATTGAGGCTGACAAACCGGTCTGAAACAAACTCGAAAAATTGCATCATGTTGAAGGCAGACAAATTCATAAACAAGGTTTGGTTTCCAAGGTGGGCACGCAAAACAGGATATGGCACTGTGGATGGCGTTAGTCCTGCCATTAAGGATATCTTCCCGTTTCCAAGGAATCCATATCGCACAAATTGCACCGCTGAAAACTGAAACTTGTCGTAATTCAGGTCAGAACCTGCTACTCCTTTAAGTCCTCGGGTATAACGAAATGAAAGAATTGGCCACCTTGTAGCCCCAAGACTGACCCTTCTGTTTTCATTTTCTACAAATAGTTCGTCCCTGCCATACCGGATTTCTCCAGTGATTTCTGTGGTGCGGAAACTACTTTTTGTTTCCGAGTTGATTCCCTTAAATGCAGCATCGGCATTTTTATAATAGGCAAAATTGTAACTTTCAGTAACAGGCTCAAATGTCCATTGGCTTGCTTTTACTGAGATATTGAGTCCTTTTCTAACTTCCTTATCCAAACCAATAAATGATTTGCTGCTGTAATATGGCCTTGTTCTATCAAGATCTCCGATTCTTGTAAAAGCGGAAAAAAGGGAGTTTTCAATCAGTCCATTGTCGATGAGTGCCATTTGCTCCATGTCATAAGTTCTTCCAAGGCTGAGGTTGGTCCAGCGTTTTCTGCTCAAAATCCAGTCGGCCATTATTCCGTACTTGAATTTTTCATCCCGGGTTCCATAGGCCAGGTAACCTGAAAATACATATTTGCGACTCAATTCTGGGTTTGTGCGGAAGCCAAGCCGGAAGCGATGTCCTTCAATATTGTTCCAGCCATAGGTATAGAGGAAGGGACCATAGTCGAGCATTCCAATACGCTTGTTTCCATTGATGAAGATGTTCACAATTTCGACATAGGTTTTGATGGCAGGAATTTTCTTCACAGTATCAATCATCCTGAAAATGTTTCGCTCTGTGATGGAAAGTGTATCGTGCCGGTGTGAATTCCAATACGCTTCATCCCCTTTTCCAAAACCTTCCATGATTTCGATTGGCTTCTGGAAAAATGAATTATGCATGGGCCGGTTTACCACAATATTTTTTGCCGAGGTGTAGGATTTGGCAATCATTCCGGCCCAGTTGCTGTTGAGGTTGGCGATGTCAATCGTAATGCGGTTTTTCAAAGGCAGGTAAGCGCCAGATGTCGTTTTTCCCAATTCCTGCTGCACTTTTATTTTATCAATAAAATTGAGGTTGGCTTCCTTGGGAATGGTAAGATCCACCCGGGTGAGCGCCCAGTCGGATCTGTTAATCCAGATGCTTCCCCGAAATGCAAGATCCTGAGGTCGCTTGGGACTTACATCAATTCGGTAAATCCAGTCTCCGTTTACGAAACTGCTGTCCTCCAGCAAATAGTCGTAGTATATTTTCCAGCCATCTGCGATCGGGGAAACAAAATCCTTGCTTACGATATTGAGCCAGTTTTCATAAAAATTGTATTCCTGAAAGGAAGAACCAAGCATTTGGGAAACCACCTCACCTTCATCAACTCCAAGACCTGAAATTTTAGTTTTCTCAATCTGTTCTTTTCGAAGTTGAGGGGATTTGTTGTAATAATATTTTGAAATGGTTTCGGATATGAAGAAAGGAAGAATTGGGGTGCCGTCCTCTCCGGCAACTTTCCCGATGCTGTCTATTACATTCTGGATTTTCCGGATGATTTTCTTCTTCTTGAATTTGTCGGAAAGCTTATCAATGTCAACTTCCAGTTTGTTATAAGCCTCAAATTCATAAGAAATAAGGGAGCGCTTGTCGTTGTACATTTTGTTCTCTATCACATTCCGCAAAATTGGCCAGGCAGGATTTTCTCCTGGTTTAATTACCACTTCCGACAACTCAATGCCTGATTCCTGTAACTGAAAATTCAATGGCTGGCCTTTGGCAGGAATTTTCTTCGTGCGCATTTTGTATCCAATATAAATGGCCGAAAGGCTGTCTTGTGCGCCATTGAGGGAAATGGCGTAATTTCCGTCGAAGTCGCAAACGGTTCCAATGCGGGTTCCTTTCACCAGAATATTGGCAAAAGGAATTGGGTCACCGTTTTCTGCATCTGTGACCCTGCCTTTCAGCAATTTTGTCTGGCATAATGCAGAGTATTGGAAAAAAAAGGCCGAAATTATGGTAAGGAGCCGGAGATGATTCAAATGGATGCCTGCGAAGGAATTGCTTATTTTATCGCAAAAAAAGGAAAACAATAAGGATTAGGAAATCGAACTTCAGGATAATATTTCATCACGGGGGAAATGCAAGGGCAAACTACTTAATTTGCAACTGAAAGGAATAACCATGATTGAACTTCCCGTAATTCAGCCCGGTCAGCCACAAAGGACTCCCAAGCCCAACTGGCTTCGTGTAAAATTGCCCACTGGTCCGGAATATGCCAGAGTCCGCAGAATTGTGGATGAGCAAAAACTGCATACGATTTGCGAAAGCGGTAATTGCCCGAACATGGGGGAGTGCTGGGGCGAAGGCACCGCCACCTTTATGATTCTTGGAAATGTATGCACCCGTAGTTGTTCTTTTTGTGCAGTTGCTACAGGAAGGCCCAATGAATATGACACTGATGAACCCCGCAGGGTTGCCGAGGCAATTGCTGCAATGGGCGTGAAGCATGCCGTTATTACTTCTGTAAACCGGGATGAACTTAAGGACCGCGGTGCAGAAGTTTGGTATCAGACAGTAGTGAATGTAAAGGACTTAAGTCCGGCCACAACCATAGAAACTTTGATTCCAGATGTGAAAGGAAATTGGGATGCTTTGTCGAGAATGGTGGAGGCCCGGCAGGAAGTGGTTAGTCACAATATGGAAACGGTAGAAAGGCTTTATCGCCGCGTCCGGCCCCAGGCAAGATATGAGCGCAGTCTTGAGCAGATCAGGCGTACCAAGGAAATGGGCCACAGAACCAAATCCGGCATCATGGTTGGTTTGGGTGAAACGAAGGAGGAAATGTTTGTGGCAATGGATCATCTGGCCGCAAATGGACTCGATATCCTTACGGTTGGTCAGTATTTGCAGCCAACCAAACTTCATCTTGAGGTTGCTGAGTTCATCCATCCCGATACATTTGATATGTACCGGGAGGAAGGGCTCAGAAGGGGCCTGAAGTATGTAGAATCAGGTCCTTTGGTTCGAAGCAGCTACCATTCGGAGCGGCATGTTTTTGTTTGATACGGGCTTATTTTTCGTGCAGTACGCGAATTAAGGATTCCGTTGCAGTGCCTGCAATCTGGGCCATTTCCTCGCGGGAGAATATTTTATCAGATTCAGAATAGCCATTTTTCATTAAAAGCTTTCTGAGGGTTTCAGCTTCATTCAGCACTCTTTCTCTCATTGGCGTGTACGCCAGATGAACCATTTTGTCCTTCATTTGCTTTGTAAAATCCGACTGAATCTGGAGGGCATTCATCAACATTGGTCCGTTTTCGGACAAGGCTTTTATAACCCTTTCCCTCGGCAGAACTTTTACTTCAATGGCAGTGGATGCTTCTGCGAAACCCGGGTAAGGGTGGGGGAGAAGCGCATCAGACAAACCAATAATGGCTGGTCCAAAATCAAGTTGGGTAATGAGTGATTTTCCAAATGCCGTTGTGCGGTAGTGCTTTACAATTCCTTTTTCCAGCCAGAAAACAGATTGGGGGAATTGGCCTTCAAAAAACAAAAGGTGCTTTTTGGGAAGTCTAACGGTTTCAGTTGCTTCTTCTTTTATCAGCGCTTTGAAAAATTCGGAGAGCTGGTCTTTGGCATCCTGAAGTTTCCTTGGAGCAGCACTTCTTTGAAGTCCGTTGCTGGTTTTTTGAAACCGTGCTTCTACGGCAGCAAGCAATTCAAGTTCAGAAAATGGTTTTGTAAGGTAGTCGTCTGCGCCGAGTTCCATTGCCTTGCGCTGGTCTGATCTTTCGGCCTTGGCGGTGAGGAAAATGAACGGAATCCGGCTTAGGGCATCATCCCTGCGGAAAAGGTGTAAAACCCCATAACCATCGAGAATGGGCATCATAATATCGCAGACAACGAGGTCTGGATGCGCCTCTCGGGCAAGGGCAACTCCGTCTCTGCCGTTGGCGGCAGTTTTAACTTCGAATCCAGCCATCCCAAGGATTTCGGCTGTGTTTTCACGAATTTCATCGTGGTCTTCAATAAGCAGTATTTTTTTCATGTGTATGGAAAGTGAAGTGAAACTATTGAGCCTTTATTAAGTTCGCTGCGAAAGCTGATTCTGCCTTTCATCAGGGTTACATAACGCTGCACAATGTGCAGACCAAGTCCGGTTCCCTGAATATTATCAGCATTGCGGCCACGGAAAAACCTTTCAAAAAGGTGCTCCTGGTCTTCCGCTGAAACGCCAATGCCATTGTCTTCAATTGAAATGTGAAGGCCATTGTCTGCGTTGTTTGACAGAATAAATATTTTACCGTCTTCTGACGTGAATTTAATTGCATTTGAAAGGAGGTTGAGGAGAATGTTCCTCAAAAGATCTTTATCCATCCAAACCATGGTTTTACCCTCTGCCTGAAAAGTAATCAAACGGGTTTTTCCCGCATGAATTTGCATTTCATTTACCAATTCCCGGATCATTTTCGGCAAATGAAAAGTTGTGGGTTTCATGTCTATTTTGCCATCTTCCAGTTTGCCGAGTGAAAGAAATTCATTCAGCAGATTTGTCAGGTTTACCACCGTATCCTGAATTTTTTTGAGGTGCTTATCCCTTTGAGTCTGCTCCTCTTCTTTTTGATATTTTCCAATCAGAGTTGCCGAGGTTACAATGGTGGATAAGGGCGTTTTAAACTCATGGCTTGCCATGGTAACAAACCTGCTTTTTAATTCCCCAAGTTGTTTCTCTTTGGCCAGAGCTGATTGTAGTTCTATCCGTGAGTTTTCTAATTCTGAAAGTGTTTGTCTTAGCGTCTCGGTTCTTCTTTCTACCTCATCTTCCAGGCCGGCATTCAACAATCGAACTTCATACGTGATTTTTTCGAGTTCTGCCTTTTGGTTTAACATTTTTTCCTCGCTTTCCTTGCGGGTACTGATGTCTATGATAAAGGCAATTACAGAAAGACCTTCTTCCGTATGAAAATGGCTTAAACTAATTTCTACCGGTATGGTGGAGCCATCTTTTCTTTTGCCTTTCAAATCCAGACCCAAACCCATTGGCCTCACCTGCGGGTGCTGCGAAAAGTGTTTCCTATCTAATTCATGGTGTTTTTTCTTCTGGTCTGGCAGCAGAATTTCTACTTTTTGTCCAAGCAACTCATTCGTGCCAAAGCCAAAAATATTCTCGGCAAATTGGTTAACCAGAGTTATAGTCCCTTCTGCATTGGCTATGATCATGCCAACTGTAGCAAAATTGAATAATGCTTCAAATTTTTGCTTTTCCTTCAGAATCTGGTCTATGGGCCTCTGCGACATTGCTTGAGAAAATCTATCGTTTGCAAATAGCGGTCAGTCGAAAGACTGATACATGACAGAAACTTTCTAATAAACTGATATAAATCAGGAAGTGCTAAGAATCAATTTATGGTTTCAGTACCTGAAACCAATTTCGGCAATGTCCGCCATTAGGAAATCGGATGGTAAAGAAATAGCTTCCTTCTTCCAGCTTTTCTGGTGACCAATCGTTTTTGTATGAATCAGTGTGAAAAACAGGCAAGCCCCAGCGGTTGTAAATGTCCAGACCCCAGTCTGGCTGCGCACCTTTTATTTGAAGGATTTCGTTTTTTTCGTCTCTGTTAAAAGTAATCAGGTTGGGAACAAGAATATCTTCGATTTTGATTTCCTGGCTTGCAGATTCGCGGCAACCATCCTTAAATGCCTCCAAAATAATTCTGTAAGTCCCGGTGTTTTCATATTGGTGACTTGGTTCGGGGTCCGTGCTTTTGAATCCATCTCCAAAATCCCAGGAATAACCAAGGGCATTTAAAGAGGTATTTTTAAAAATTACGGAAGGATGATTGCAGTCTTCGTAGCGAAAAACTGGCTCAAAGGCTGGCATTATGCTTACCTTTTGATTGGTGAGGCGTAGGGTATCAAAGGCGTTTTCCAGGCATTCCCCGATACCTCCATTCAGGCGAACAGGAAAGTTTCCGGTGCCCGGAAAAACCTTCGTTACCTCTGGGGTGGAATAGGTTTCGTTTTTGCCAAAATCCCAGAGGTAAAAATCGGAGCTGTCTTTGCTGGAGAAAAAACGAACCTTCGTAATGCCTTCACAAGGCCTGAATTCCTTTTCAATTCCAATGCCCAGCGAAATCTTTTTGTTCTTAAGTTCATATGGAATTTTGCGGATGCAGCCATCCTGATTCTTGATATTGATGTTGTATAAAATGCTGCCAAGTGGCACAATTACAGGATTGTATGCCTGTGGATTGCTGAGATAATTTTGGGGCTGCCACCAGATCGGGTAGTTTGAAATCTGAGGAAAAGAAGGTCTGAGGGTATCGCCCACACAAAAGGAATCAATGGCAGAAAAATTTTCAAAAGGGAATGGGTCTGGAATGTTGATCGAATCCCCGTCAATTGATATGTACTTACAGGTTTTCGGATTTATAGCCTTTATCGTAAGCCAGTATTTTCCTGGAGAATTGTACACATATTGAATAACCCTTTCATTGGAAACAATGCTATCTCCATTGCCCATGTTCCAGACATAGGTTTCTCCGTTTTGAGAATTGTTTGTTAGTGTGAGGGTGGCCGGGCATTTTAGGGTACCTGCCCATTCAAGGTCCGCCATCAGATCGAATAAATTCAGTTTTAAAACGCCGTTGTTGCAATTGGAAGAGGAGATTTCCCTTTGATAGGAATTTTGGGTTCCCCGGTAATAATTATCCTGCGCGTCTTTGCAACCGCATACTGCCTGGGTAATCACACCATTTCTGTCAAATCGGCTCGTTCCACCATCTACATGTTCTCCTCTGCGTGAATTTGAGCCCAGATAGCTGCCGTAAACCATATCGCCTGCGTTTGGGCTCAGCACCAGAAAATAAAAGTCGGAGCTGTCGTCCGAAACGGGTTTTATGGCATCCGAACTGATTGGCAATCCTGCCGTGTAGCCTCCTGCAAACCCAGGTCCCGCATAGTTTACAGATCCTCCCCAGCCTGCAATAAAAATTCTTCCGCATGAATCAAGCATGAGTCCTGTCGGAACAAGATTGGGTTGCCGCCTTCGTTTGCCGAAAGTACACGACCACAGAAGAGAGGAAAGTTCCCCGTTGAATTTTTGTAAAAATTGGCCACCTTCATTATCCCCAAACGGGGTAGTTCTAGGCATTGCACCCATGGTTTGGCCAAGCAAGTAAATGTTTCCTTCCCCATCTGTTTCAAGTAAGAATGCCTGGTCGTATGCACTGCTTCCTGTGTATGTGCTGGCAAGAAAGGTTCCGTTTGTACTTTCAAAAACTGCGGCAAAACCATCAATTCCTGTCCCGTTTCGACTGTCTTGCCATGCATTTTGCCTTACTGGAAGGTCAGCGCTGTTGGTTCCTCCGCAAAGGGCAATTCGATTTCCAATGACCGGTTTGAGAGAGAAAAAGGCATCATCAGAACTACCTCCAAAATAAGTTGACCATAAAAGGCTGCTAAGGTTTGAATTCAATTTTGCCACCAGGCCATCAACTGCACCAGATCGAAATGGCCTGTAGGAAGAAACCATCGGAAAATCCGGCGAATGGGTGTTGCTGGCAATGAAAATGGACCCATCATCTGCAGATAGAATATCACCTCTGAACTGATCACCGTAATTGGTTACAAGGTTTTCATAAACAGTCATAATTCCATCGGTTCCTGTACCTCCTAAAAAGGTGGAAGCGAGAAGCTGATTGCCTGTTTTGCTGATTTTACTGATGAATAAATCGGAGCCAAGCTCATAGGTTGGAAGGATAAAACCACTTTCAAATCCAAAAGGATATTCAACCGGACCACCTCGAAAATTGGTTTGAAATGCGCCCGCACTTACTGGAAAATTTGGGGAGGAAGTAGTGCCAAAAACAAGCAGATTGTCGTTTTTGTCGACGGTGAGGGAATGCGGTGTATCTGCTCCGTTTCCGCCAAGAAAGGTGCAGGAAAGTAAGAGGCTGCCTGTGGAATCAAACTTTAAAATTCCAATGTCGTAGCTAAAAAATGCGGCTTCATTGTCTTGACCATTGTAGCTCCGGTCTATGGCGCCGGTGGTGGTAGGAAAGGAGCTGCCGTAAATCGTGCCAGCGGTATAAGAATTTCCACGGCTGTCACTCACTGCGGTGTTGGCCCAATTGTCATCAATCGCGCCACTGTAAGTGAAAAAAACAAGCAATGGGTCGATTACCGTTGGATAGCTTGGGTCGGGTTTTTTATCAAACCGAAACCCAACTCTTTTTCCATTCAAAACATAATGACAGGCAATTTCTTTTGCTACACCATTTACCAGTTGATATGCCTTTGGAATATGTTCTTCTAAAGTTCCGATGGAGGTGCGCACTCGCAATCTGCCTGCGGATAATTCAAGGCCATTTACTCCTTCAAATAGCATGGAAATGTCTTCGCCTGAATTGCCTTCGGAAAGTTCAAAATCGTATTTCAAAAATGAATCTCCACCCCGCAGCGATAAATTTATTCCCGGATAAAGGTCTGAATATCGAACCTCCGGAAATGACCTCACCCCGCTTTTTCTGGATTTTTCATCCGCACCCAGATAAAAATTATAAAGGACTTTTTCTGGTTCCCCGGCAGCCACAGGGTTTACTGCCTGGCTATTTTCAAATCTAACTGAATAATTATGACCGATGCTTCCACCGGTATCTGGCTTTTCGCCAAATCGCTTTGCATGCAAATGGGCCAGGGGGTGTCTGTCGGCTTTTCTTAATTGATAGGTAATCTGCTGTTTTTGAAGCCAGATTCGATGACTTCCAATCTGCGCTCTAAAATTGAATTGTTCTGGCCACTGCCCTTCGTTCCGGATAAATCCAGGCCGATTTGCTTCCAGATTGCCGGATAGCAGAAAGAAGGTTAGGGTAAAAACAATTTGAAAAACCCTGATGCATTTTTCAGAAAATCGCATTGGGACAAAATTAGAAGGACAATCCAATCATACAAGGATTGACGCAAGGAAAAAAACAATCACTTCATCATGAATGCACTTTGGGTTCTCAAACTAACCCCAAAGGTCAATGTGAAAGTGCTGTTGTAGTAACTTCCAATTTCAGTATTGTTTACAAAAGATCCTTTGATTGGGTCTCTTGCTTTAAGTGTAGGATCAAAAGGATTCAAATTTTTTGTAATTGATTCACTGGTATTTATAATTCCATGGAAGTATCGGGCATCAACAAAATACCAGCGGTCTAATATAAAAAATGTGACTCCTGTTCCTATAAGGATGCCCAAATCGTCACGACTTACATATTCTCTTCCATCTATTTTTTTATCACCATTTTTAAAGCTGGAGCGTAGGATTCCAGCATAACTGGGTCCTCCAAAAACATAGGGTCTTACCTTCCCGCCACCATTGAGCATACCTTTGAAAATGATGGGAACTTCCAGATAACTGACAGAAAAACTCTTAATTTCAGATTCCTGTGCGTCAATTTCAAAATAATCAGCTTTGTTTCCTCTTTGCGTAAAAAGCAAATTCATTTCAAACTGAAATCTTCTGAACCTCGCTGTCCGGACACTGAAAAAACCACCGGCAGAAAATCCAAATTTGGGTTTTTTCATTCCATCAAATGGTCTGTCCCCGCGAAGTATAGACACGTTTGGCCCTATTTTTGGCCCATACTCCATTAAGATTTGAGCCGTTGATTCATTGGAATAGAATGCAGAAAAGAGAAAAGCCAGTAAAAGGCCGGGTAGGGTTTTCATTAAATCTAATTTCCTAAATGATAGGCTTTGCATTTTGAGAGGGACAAATTGAATGAAAAAAGGGCTAAACAGCAAATTTTATAAAGCAGACTTGTTACCCGATGCACCTTGCAAAAATTCCAAGCGGGAGTTTCCGCCCATGTAAGTCCTCCATGTATAGTTCTCCAGCGGAATTTTCAGCCTGTGGAAAATAGGTATTTACCAGATTTAAGGCAATCAATGGAGATAATCCCATCGAATAAAGGTTGAGGATGAGGCAGTAATTTTCTTTTTCCAAAAGGGCTGCACAAGAGGAAAGCAGTTCAGAAAGTTTTTCTTCTAATATCCATTTTTCTCCGTCTGGACCTCTGCCATATGCCGGCGGATCGAGAATGATGCAATGGTATTTGCTCCCCCGCCTTTCTTCTCTTTTTACAAATTTGAGTGCATCATCCACAATCCAGCGGATTCCGTCAAGGCCGCTCGCCTCCATGTTTTCTCTGGACCAGCCCACCACCTGTTTTACAGCGTCCAGATGGCTTACTTGTGCCCCTGCCGCCCGGGCAATCACTGAAGCGATTCCTGTGTAGGCAAACAAGTTTAATACCTTGGGTGCAGCGCCAATCAAGCTGGAAATTCGGGTCAGTTCTGAACACATAAAATCCCAATTGGCCGCTTGCTCAGGAAATATGCCTACATGTTTGAAGGAGGAAAGCGATAGCTTGTATTGAATCTGAATTTTATCCCGTTGGTACTTGCAGATCCATTTTTCTTTCATGCCTGGTTTCAAAATCCAATTGCCCGATTCGGCATTGCCTTTTGATCGGTTAAAGATGGCATCGCTCATCTTTTCCCATTCGGATTCTGGCAAGGCACTTGGCCATATTGCCTGAGGTTCAGGTCTTCTCAAAATAAATTTTCCAAACCGTTCCAGCTTTTCTCCATTTCCTGTATCCAGGAGTTCGTAATCCGGCCAGGGTTCGGGCTTGAGTTGGGTAATCATTTTATTTGTTTTCAATCGATTGAAGGAAGTCCATTACCAAAGCAGCAAATTCTTGTGGCTTTTCTGCCTGAACCCAATGGCCGGCTCCGTTTATGGTGGCAATTTGGGCATGGGGAAATCTAAGTCTGATGCCTGCTTCATCTTCTTCCCGGATGTAACGGCTATTTGCGCCACGAACAAAAAGTGCTGGAACGGAAACCGGTAAAATTGGTTCAGGGTTCTCTCCAATGGTTTCAACGGCTTTTTCAAGCACAGGCAGGTTGATTCTCCATGCAAATTTTCCGTCTTCTTTCCGGTATAAATTTTTCAGTAAAAACTGCCTGACATCTTCTTCTTCAATATGGGTCGCCATGGCTTGTTCTGCCTCGGCCCTGCTTTGAGAATGTTCTAAATCCACGGCTTTTAGGCCGGCTATTACATTCTGGTGATGGGGCTGGTAAAGTCGCGGGGCAATATCGACAACCACCAGTCCTGCGAGTCTGTTTGGAAATTCGGCCGCAAATCGCATGGCAACTTTTCCACCCATGCTGTGACCGATGAGGAAAAATTTGTCGATTCCCCTCTGGTCTGCAAACTGTCTTAGGTCTTCAACGAGTTCGAAATATCCAAAATCCGAACTGTGCGGAGAGCGGCCATGGTTGCGCTGATCTGGAAGAAAAACCCGGAACTTTTCGGAAAATTTCTTGCTCACTGTCAGCCAATTTTCACCCGAACCGAAAATTCCATGGAGGATAATTAGGGGCGGGCCTTCGCCGGATTCCCGAAAATGAAGCTGTAAACTCATCTTGCAAAGCAAACGGATTCCGAACTAAACTGGCAATTTTTCACATTCAATTGTATTCGTATTGTGCATCCTTGTTCTAAATCCGTTTAATTGAGCCCTCAAATTAACCAAGCATTTGTGAACGCCGAAAATCCGGAAATTACCATTCTTATGCCCTGCCTCAATGAGGAAGCCACCATTCGGGTTTGTGTGGAAAAGGCATTCAAAGCCCTTAAATCTATGGACATTGCCGGGGAGGTTTTGGTGGCAGACAATGGCAGCACCGATCGTTCCGTTTTGATTGCAAAGGAGGCGGGTGCCCGGATTGTAATGGTTGAAAATAGTGGATATGGCTCCGCAATTGCAGGTGGCGCTGCGCAGAGCAAGGGGAAATTTATACTCATGGGCGATGCGGATGACAGTTATAATTTTTTGGAAATCGAGGTATTTGTCAAGGCCTGGAAAAGTGGTGCTGAATTTGTAATGGGCAATCGTTTTCTGGGAGGAATTGAACCAGGCGCAATGCCATTTTTGCATCGTTGGCTTGGGAATCCTGTTCTTTCGTATATCGGCCGGCTGTTTTTTTCCTCGTCTTTCGGTGATTTTCACTGCGGGATGCGGGGCTTTACCAGGGAGGCATTTGATAAGATGGAACTCATTTCAC
>Ga0114972_10002151_pt1 | contig 14725 bp, 9 predicted proteins | sample M_140807_EF_Meta_FD_87354 | JGI IMG/M metagenome (GOLD analysis project Ga0114972, IMG submission 87354) | Freshwater microbial communities from Lake Montjoie, Canada to study carbon cycling - M_140807_EF_MetaG | ecosystem: Environmental > Aquatic > Freshwater > Lake | place: Lake Montjoie... | reverse complement strand
GATGGAGTCATGAGTAAGCGAAAGGACCAAGCTCAATCGCCTGGGGTGGCATGCGGAATTCAAAACGGTCCAACAATGGGGTTGTGCAAGCCATCGTCGAATGTGGTCGGCAGCTTTTTCCTCGAGGGCATTGGCTCTGGACTCGTACAGCGTTGTCCAAGTCTCTGGAATCTCGATTCTTTGGTCCCCATGAGCAGCTAGCAAATCAAGCTCCTCGAGGACTTGCTGTATCTCTTGGACAAGCCCATCGAGGCTCTGGAGTCGGGAGTCTGTTTTTTGGCGATTGGCGGCCAAGGACCAACAGGCCAAGGTATCGGCGAGCCTTTCGAGTCGGTATAGCAACCTTTGCAAATGGAGCAAGCTGATTTGGATTGCGTGGATTTTTTCAGGTTCACTGGGGATCGCAAAAGGAAAATGCTGTGGGCCAAATTGGTCAGACCAGTAGGGTTGTGATGTGGATTGGAAATACTCATCTGCCGTGATCCATTTGCCCAGGGCCGGAGTGCGCTGAGTGCATCGCACTAGGTCCTCGAAGATCAAGGAGCTGCGATCCGGCCAGTGGGCCAGTACCAGCGTCGGAACTTGATGGTAATCCAACTGTTTGGCCATGGCCGAACCGATTTCCAGTAGGGCCTGAGGGTCAGAAGCATCGATGGTGTGTCCGAGAATCGTGTCGATCGCAGGGCTCTCGGAGCTTGTCTGCCACTTGAGCTTGGCATGCTCTTTTTCTGGGATCACCCCATCGAGGAACTTCGCCATGACCGAGCCTTGGAAGCCGTGGGACCGGGCCAAGGCAGGCAGGTGAGCTGGAACGCTGGGATAAAATGGCAGGAGGACTTTTGGGTACGGGATCCCTAAATCGATCGCTTGCCGCTTGGCTCTCTGAAAACTTCGGTGTACCGATCGTTCACTTAGGTAGGTGTGTTTGAGTTCCTGCGCAAAGCCACCGGCCACAGAGAGTGACTTCTCAGCAAGCCGCTCTGAGACGCGTTTGAATCCGTCGGGATTCGATTCGCGGAGTTTTTCAAGCGTCTGGGTGGTGGCAAAAAGACTCGTAGGGATCTTGTTTTGCATCTCCTTGGTAAAGCGACTTCCGAGTGTGTTCGAAGCTGTCAGGACCAAGTGCAACAGATAGCCTTGCTGGGAACAGTAGCGATCTCGTTCTTGCGACAGGGAATCGTAAGCCGCTGCGAGCCAGCGATCGGCATCTTCGAAGTTGCCTTGGTTGAAGCTTTTTGCTCCTTGAATCAACTGATCCGACACGACCATCCAATCGAGATTGAACGAGTATCGAAGCTTTCGGGCCATCTGCTGAACTTGCATGACGGCAAAGCCAAACGCGCAGAAGTCGTTTTCAAGACGTAGTGATTCCTCTGAGGGGGTAATCCCAGTAGCGGTTTGAGATTGCGAGGGCCTGATAAAACCAAGGATTTCCTCGCAAATCTCCCGTCGCGAGCGAGATCCGGAGTGGATCAGCTTGTTCCCGGCCAAGATCAACCGCTCTTCGAGGGGTTGATCTAAGGCGTTTTGGGCAAGTTCCGGGACAAGCACCAAGGCATTTTCGACATCCAAACCCGAGGAATCGCAGCGTCTGGACTCCGGAAGAAAACCCAAGACCCCCAGGATGCTCGGCGACCAAAGGGAGGTCCAAGCCACGTGGTAGTCCTGAAGTTGCGTACCAAGAGCCGGCCCAGTTGGATTTCCAACGGGTGGCTCTTCGAGGGACGCAGTGGCTAGAGCGAATATTAAACGGTTGAGGATGGATTCAGATTCCATAACCCGAGAGTATGAGGCATAATGGGTGGGCGGGAAGTCGAAATTGTCGAGGTTTTAAGGTCATGATTCAAGCACCTGGGAAGAATCTCAAGTCGGCTGAAAGGCTACGACGAGCCCCTTTACTCGGGATTTGTGTCGCTTTTTTCTTTGTTTTCGCTGTCTGCGTCGTGGGTTTGTGGAACGATTTGAACAACAGATCCAAGCTGATTCTATCCTCCGAAGTCTCCAATTTGGAATCTCACGTCGAACGATCGGTCATTCGAATCGAAGCTGATCTGCGAGACGGAAATTCCCTTGAGGACTTTGCAACCCCCAATGTTGCACCGTGGTTGACCGACCACTGGGCTCGTCTGATTACCCCGCAACCCAACCGACTTTATGCCTGTGTCGAGGATGCCAAGGGATCGATGCTCTCCTATGGGGGAAGAATCAACCTCAACGAAGAAAAGCCGACACGCAGAGAGCAAATCGACGGGTTTCCCAAGTTTGTTACGCGGGTGAAATTCGGCTTGCCCCCCGATTCCATGGCTGCCGTCGAGGTCGCTTTGCCCATCGAAGTCAAGGATCGGCGAATCGGGACCTACCGGACGGCGATCCCAGCCGACTGGATTTCGGCAAAAATCGCCAACGCGACACGTTCACGCTGGATCGTATGGCTTGCGATTCTCATCGCCCTTGGCTTGATCGTCTCGATAACCGCTTTCTTTCTGTTTCGATTAGGGGCACACACCCGGGACCTCGAGCAAGCTCTGCAGACTTCTGAGACAAGGCGTCTTGCGGACCTGAGCAAACTGGTTGTCAGCATGGCGCATGAACTAAGGAATCCGCTGAATTCGATAAGATTGAATCTATTCACTTCGGAGAAGTTCATCCGAGGGGATTCGCAAATGGACCAACAAGATGCCTTGGTGATGATCCACGAGTCGGTCAGTGAGATCGAACGGGTCAATGAGCTTATCGGGCAGCTGCTGGGATTTGTCAAAGCCGACGACGCTCAGGAATCATGGCTGAACCTGGACAACGAAATCCAATCTATCTTGCAATTCCTCAAGCCAACGCATGATCACCATGGCATCGAAATCGAATACCTCTCGGTGCAATCCAGCTCGATCGGAAAGGTTTCACGGAAGTATTTCCGCCAAATCCTGATCAATCTACTTCAAAACGCCAGGCAAGCGATGCCGCAAGGGGGTTGTATTCGATTGGATTTGCGTTCCGATGCACAATTGGTGATCCTTTCCGTCGAGGACTCTGGGCCCGGGGTTCCAGCGAACCTTTTTGAAAGGATCTTTGAACCTTTCTATAGCACCCATCAAGAAGGCGCGGGGTTGGGGCTCGCCGTCGTTAGGAATCTCATTGAGGCCACCGGAGGTAGCGTATCTTGCCAGCGGAGTAGTTCGCTGGGTGGATTGAAGTTTACGTTGCGATTCCATGCCAAACCAACAAGCATCGCCACAGCGCAAAATTATTCCTGAATCACTAAGCTTTCGGCTTGTAAACACAACAATAGAACTCGTAGGATAAGCGAAGAAAAATGAGTGAGGCCCGATGAATAATGCGCTGACTATCCTTGTGGTAGAAGACCAAAATCGGGAGCGAGAAGCGCTTTCTCGCATGCTCAAATCCGAGGGCTACCGCACCATCGCTGCCAGCAATCGCCCCGAGGCTGTTCGAGCATTCAAAGATCCCGTCGATCTTGTCGTTTGTGACCTGCGGCTCGGAACTGACAATGGTCTCGAGGTGCTTAAGGACTGGCGGGATACCAAACCATCCGTGCCGGTTCTCATGGTCACCGCGTATGGCGATATTCACTCGGCCGTCGAAGCCATGAAACTCGGGGCCTCGGATTACCTAACAAAGCCGCTCAAACCCGACGAACTTTTGATGCTTCTTAATCGCTATCTGCCAATGAGAGCTCGAGAGAAAAAGCAGAATGCGATCAACATCGGTGGCATCGGCCGAATGATCGGGCAGTCGGACAGGATGCGAGAGGTTTTCGATCAAATCCACAGGGTTTCGAACTCGGACTCCACCGTGCTGATCGTTGGAGAGTCTGGGACTGGCAAAGAGCTCGTCGCCTCGGCGATTCACGACAACAGCCGCCGCCGCAATGCACCGTTTATTGCCGTCAATGTCACAGCGCTGCCCGACGCTTTGATTGAATCGGAATTGTTCGGCTACGTTCGAGGTGCATTCACCGGTGCCGTCGAGTCCAGAGAGGGAAGATTCAGGGCCGCAAACAGTGGTACCCTTTTTATGGATGAAGTCGGAGATCTACCCCTGACGCTTCAGCCAAAACTACTTCGAGTCCTGGAGACTTATTCTTTTGCCCCTGTTGGTTCGAACCTCGAATCGCAAGTCGATATTCGACTCATCGCGGCCACGAGCCGCGTCCTGCCAGAAATGGTCCAAGACGGACAATTCCGAATCGACCTCTACCACCGCTTGAACGTCTTAACGATCGAACTTCCCCCGTTGCGAGATAGACCCGTGGATATCCCCGTCCTCGTCGAACATTTTCTTGTCGACTGCGCCAAACGGCATCTGCGAGAAGTCCCAGGGGTAGCGCCTGAATTGCTCAACTACCTGCAGCAATACGAGTGGCCCGGGAATGTTCGCCAACTGCGGAATGTCATCGAAAATATGCTCGTTATGGGCGACGAGAAAGTTCTTACCCTCAGGAACCTGCCTAAGTATCTAAGCGGCAACCCGCTGAGCGAACAGCACCCTTCGAGCAAAGGTGACTTCAATCTGGAAAACTTAGAGAAGGAAGCGATCCTCTCGGCCCTGAAGAAATCCTTCGGCAATCGAACCCATGCTGCCCACACTCTGGGGATCAGCGTCCGCACTCTGCAGCGCAAGCTAAAGCTATGGGGAATGGAATAAAAAAACTCCAGGCCCGCACCTAATTTCGATTCTCGCCATCAAAACCGGTTGGAGGGTTTTTGATGCCCGGAGCAAGGACCGACGCGTGCTAAGCCTGGAGTCATAGAATTCCCTAAGAGCAAACAGCGCGCCAAGAAAAGAAAAATCGCCAGCCTTGCCGTTTCTCGCATAGTTTTGCGTGAATTTTTTCATTTCGGCATCGTCAACGCCCAAGTCTAGTGCGACAAGCTGTCGCTTTGTGTGTCAATGTGTCGTAGTTGGTCGCAAGGTTTAGCGGTCGAAGGGGGGAGGCTGGTAGCATTGCCAAAGAACTCGGAATCGCGGTTCGACCTTTTTTGATGCGAGTGATATAGTTTGCGTTTAGAAAACCTAGTTGCCTCAGGCCGTGGCTAACCCACCAACCAACACGGAGAACTGTATGACCATGTCCCTGCCCACAGAACGAAAAACTTCCGTCATGACGGGAGCCGACATCGTCGTAAAATCGTTGGTGGATCACGGTGTGGAAATCGTTTTTGCCTACCCGGGCGGATGCTCCATGCCGATGCATCAGTCGCTGACGAAGTACGAAGGACGCTTGCGGACTATTTTGCCCAGGCACGAACAAGGGGGCGCGTTTGCTGCCCAGGGGATTGCAAGATCAACCGGCAAGGTCGGGGTTGTCATGGCCACCAGCGGCCCTGGAGCAACCAACTTGGTCACCGCGATCGCCGATGCCAAATTGGATAGCATTCCTCTGATTGCGATTACGGGCCAAGTCCCTACCGGGGTGATCGGTACCGACGCGTTTCAAGAAACCCCGATCGTCGAAATCTGTCGAGGGATCACCAAGCACCATTATTTGGTAACCAAAGTCGATGACGTTGCCAGGGTGATGAAAGAGGCGTTTTACATCGCCACGACCGGTCGGCCCGGTCCGGTGCTTATCGATATGCCCAAAGACGTCCAGTTGGATTCCTGCGAGGTCGATTGGGACGTCCCGATGAACCTTCCCGGCTATTCACCAACGAAGCATCCGAATGCGGCGCCTGAGCAGATACGACAAATTGCTGCTGCGGTCCAACATAGCAAACGCCCGGTGATCTACTGCGGTGGCGGTATTGTTACTGGTGAGGCTTCTGAGGAGCTTCGAGAGTTTGCAGAGAAAACGGGTATTCCCGTCACGATGACGGTCATGGGACTGGGAGTTTATCCCGCAGATGGGCCGCTGTGCATGGACATGCTCGGGATGCACGGGTCGGCCTACGCGAACTTCGCGGTTCGGGATTGCGACTTGCTCTTGGCCTTGGGAGTCCGTTTCGACGACCGAGTCACAGGCCATCTGGCCTCGTTTGCAAAGAATGCCAAGATCGTTCACGTTGATGTGGATGCCTCGGAGCTGAACAAAAACAAGATCGCTCACATCGCTGTTCGGAGCGATGTACGCTATGCACTTGGCGAACTAAACAAGATCATCGAGCCCCCAGAGAACATTCAAACCTGGGTCGATCACTGCAAAGAGCTCAGGGCCAAGTATCCTTTTCAATACGATCAGGGGTTCGACGGGATTTTGCAGCAGCATGCCATTCAAGCTTTATCCGACCTGACGGCAAATCGTCCTACGTTTGTCACCGTAGGGGTTGGTCAGCATCAAATGTGGGCCGCTCAGTTTTTCAAGTTTCGCAAGCCTCGAACTTGGCTCAGCAGCAGCGGCCTAGGGACGATGGGTTTTGGACTTCCGGCGGCCATGGGTGTACAAGCTGCCCACAAGGATGCATTGGTCATCGACATCGATGGCGACGGATCGTTCCAGATGAACATCCAAGAACTCGCAACCCTCCACTGCGAGAAGTTGCCGGTCAAGGTCCTTTTGCTCAACAACCAGCACTTAGGGATGGTTGTTCAATGGGAGGATCGCTTCATGGGCTCGAATCGCGCTCATACTTACCTCGGTCCGATTGACCACGAAGAAGCCCGAGGAGCCGGATCGACCGTTGCCCACACCTACGCAGAAAATCGCTACCCTGACTTTGTGGGGATCGCCAAAGGATTCGGTTGCGGAGCTGCGACGGTCCGCAAGAAGGCCGACCTCGAATCGGCCTTGATCGAAATGATCTCGTACCCAGGACCCTACGTTCTGGACGTTCAGGTCCCTTATCAAGAACACGTCTTGCCGATGATTCCCTCGGGGCGGACCGTCGACGAGATGATCCTTCGATAACTCCCCGAACAAAATTCCCTACAGTCGCTCGCCTTAGGTTTCACCATGCTAGACCTCTACGACAAAATCCAGGAAGCTTGCGCGGTGATCCGCAGGGCATGGAATCGAACGCCTCATGCAGGAATCATTCTCGGCACCGGGCTGGGATCTTTGGTTAAGAAGATCGATGTTCAAGCTGAGTTTGACTATTCCGAGATCCCGCATTTTCTCAAGTCGACCGCGACGAGCCATCGGGGCCGGTTGATTTGCGGCGAATTGCGTGGAGTACCGGTGGTTGCCATGGAAGGACGCTTCCATGTGTACGAGGGCTATCCGCTGGATCGAATCACCTTGCCAGTTCGAGTGATGAAATTTCTCGGGGCAGAGCTCTTGATGGTTTCCAACGCCTGCGGGGGCATGAATCCCAACTTCCAAGCCGGAGACATCATGCTCATCGAAGATCACATCAACCTCATGGGTGGCAACCCGTTGATCGGCATCAACGACGATCGACTCGGTCCTCGGTTTCCCGACATGAGTCAGCCCTACGATCGTGAATTGATCCACGAATCCTTGCGCATCGCGAGGAAAGCCGACATCGTGGCCCATCAAGGTGTCTTTGTTGCCGTGGCTGGACCCAATCTCGAAACGCGCGCCGAATATCGGTTTCTCAGGCAAATAGGGGCCGACGTCGTCGGCATGTCGACGGTTCCTGAAGTCATCGTCGCGGTCCATAGTGCGATGCGTACAGTCGGCTTCTCGGTGATCACCGATATGTGTTTACCTGATGCCCTAGAGGTCGCCAACGTTCAGAAGATCATCGCAATTGCCAATGATGCCGAACCTCGACTCACGACACTCCTGACTGGTGTCCTCGAATACGACGCAGCTTGCAATCCAAAACGCTGAGAAAACTCCTGTCGCGCCCTCTAGGGAGTCCACACCATTTCTCTACGTAGGTCCGCTAGCTGGATAACCCAACACTATCCTTCGTGCAAACCGCGCATCGGGATTGTGCTTGGCAGTGGCCTAGGCCAATTGGCCGACGCAATAGAATCCCCAACATCGATTCCCTATGCGGGCATTCCCGAGTTCCCACAGCCGGGTGTCTCCGGCCATTCCGGCGATCTAGTGCTCGGATATCTAGGGGGAACTCAGGTCGCGGCCCTCAAGGGGCGGTGTCACTTATACGAGGGCTGGTCGCTCGAGCAGTCGCTAATCCCTGTACGAACACTGCTTGAGCTGGGAATCGAACTGCTGATCCTCTCGAACGCCTCGGGCGGGATCAATCCTCGCTTTCACAGTGGGCAAGTCGTCGCGATCGATTCGCATATCGATTGGTTGTTCCAGACTCGAAAGTCTCCGAACCCAGATCCCTCGACAGGGTCTATCCTCATGCGATCCCACCGAACTTACGACTTGATGTGGTTGGCAAGGGCCCAGGAAACAGCGCTAGAAATGGGGTTTTGTTTGCCCACCGGGACTTATCTAGCCACCCTCGGCCCAAATTACGAAACCCGGGCCGAATACAGGGCTTTCGGGCGGATGGGAGCCGACATGGTTGGCATGAGCACGGTGCCCGAAGCACTCTTAGCAATGCAGCATGGTGTTCGAGTCCTGGCCTTCTCGGTTGTGACCAATGTCGCCAATGCGGATGTCCCCAGCGTGACCCACCACGCAGAGGTCTTGGAATGGTCGGCCAACGCACGGGCCAGACTCCAACCTCTGGTCACAAAGATCGCATCGAAGTATTTTAGATAGGTAAACTGCGAGTTTAGAACGATCATCCATGGATCAAAGACAACCAAACAATGCAGAGGATTCCGTCGCCGATGGAATCGGATCGATCGATAACGCTCCGACCCTCGCAATGCACCATGACGGCTTGACCATAGATGGCTATTCTCGCGCTGCGGTCCAAACTTACTGGCGCATTGCGGAGTTGAAAATAGGATTTGACCTAGGGGCTCAACCCTGGGATTTTATGTCCCTACCTAGAACGTTTATCAGCCATTCACACCTGGACCACATCGCCGCCATCCCGGCTTATGTTGCTCGGCGACGGATGATGAAAATGGAACGCCCAACTTTGTATCTACCCGATTACGCTTTGGCGACCGTGGATCAGATGCTGAAGGTTTTCACTCGACTAGACCGAGGTCGCATGCCTTGCGACCTCGTGCCAGTCCGAGAAAACCAGGAAATCGATTTGACCAGGGAATTGGTAGTAACCACTCACGCGATGAAACATTCGATCCCAGCCCTAGGCTATATCGTGTGGGAAAAACGTCGTAAGCTCAAATCGGAATTCGCAAACTGGACTGGCGATCAGATCAGGGATGCGAGACTCTCAGGGATCGATGTCACCGCAGAAACGCGCATTCCGCTTGTCGCCTACACGGGAGACACTGCTCCGGCAGGGCTCGACCGAAATCCAGACATGTTCCGCGCTAAAATTCTCATCACCGAAATGACCTTCCTCTCCCCGGATCACCGCAAAGACAAGATCCACAAAGATGGTCATATGCATCTGGATGATTTTGTGGAACGCAAAGATCTCTTTCTCAATGAGCAAATCGTCTGCGGTCACTTCAGCGTTCGCTACAACAAATCCCAAATCCAACGCTGGGTGGATAAAGCTCTACCAGGACGCTTGCAAGGCAGACTCAAACTCTGGGTCTAATTCAAACCGCCGAGACGCTCGCTGGCAAAAGTCTCCAGACAATCGCCAGGAATACTATGCCCAGGAAAAAACCACCTGCGATTGCCGCGCCCAAGGCCACCGAACTCTTGGTCTGCACGTCAAATTTCACCTTCATCCCCGGCGAAAGATGGATGCGTATCAGCCAAGAAAGCCACAGGCAAAGGCCAATCGCGACCAGTGCATGCATGGTCGTCACAAATGCCGATTGGTTGTAAGCCACCGCAATCGATGCGTCGGCAATCGACTGAGTGATTCCCCAACACAAACCCACCAAACCTACCCACCACCCCCAAGGCTCTTTGACCGACAAACCAAAGGCTGTTGTTAGGTTGAAAGCAGCATAAAGAACGCAAATCAACGTTCCTAGGGTTCCCGAACGAATCTCGACGGGCATGAGTGCTACCGCCGTTTCGCTTACTCTAAAAAATTGCGTGCCGACAACGCACAGAAATCGAACCACAACCCAAAACAAAAACATACCAACCAGGACATAATGATATCCCTGCAAAGCCCGGTAGATATTCTCAGGCGTATCCTTGGGAACGTAACTCCTAAGCACCACCTCTTTGGCTTGCGTCGCTTTCTGCGGCTGGTTCATCGAATCCTGTCCCCCCCGAACAAATTCCCATTAGTCGGCTTTTACCTCCCTGCGAGTACGTCAAATTGTCGCCGTGGCGGAGGGGAAGGCAAGTAGTTCTGCTCTTGTTTGGGGTGAAATTCGTTCTTAATTCCTTAGGGTTTTACGACAAAGTTGATCATTTTCCCAGGCACAATCACCACTTTTACCAGCTCCTTAGCGACCAAGAGCTCGGAAACGCGATCGTTTTCCCTAGCCAGTCGCTCGGTTGCTTGGTCGTCAATCCCCACAGGCATGCTGACCTTGGCTCGGACCTTGCCATTGACCTGAACCGGGATCTCGACCGAGGCGACTCGCAACTTTTCCTCGATGGCTTTTGGCCAAGGTGCATAAGCGAGGGATTCTTTGTGCCCAAGAGCATGCCAGAGTTCCTCAGCCAAATGGGGGGCGAAGGGGCCTAGGAGCAAGGTCAAGGTTTCCATGGCTGACCTGGGCCTTACCGTTTCTTTGGTGAAATGATTGACAAACTCCATCATTCGAGCAATTGCTGTATTGAACGAGAGGTTCTCGATGTCCTGCGTCACCGCAGCGATCGTGCTGTGGATGACTCGATCTTGCTCGGCCGTCGGCTCGACCTCCTGGACCGAGTCGCTCAATTGCATCTGCTCGGATTTCGAATCGACGATCAGTCTCCAAGCTCGATCGAGAAAATTTCGCACTCCGTTGACGCCTTGCATGCTCCAGGGCTTGGTCGCCTCCAACGGTCCCATGAACATCTCGTAGAGCCGCAAGGCATCGGCGCCGTACTCTTTGACAACGATCTCTGGATCCACGACATTCTTGAGCGCCTTGGACATCTTGGCAACGATCCGCTGCAAGGTTTCGCCCGTCTGACGATGCTTTGCGTTCCCATCTTGGTCTTCCTCTACTAGGTCGACTGAGACCAAAGCCCCTCGGTGGTCTTTAAAGGCATACGAAAGGATCATGCCTTGATTGACAAGCTTTTGAAAGGGTTCGGGGTGAGTGACGTATCCTCGATCGTGGAGAACCTTGTGCCAAAATCTGGCATACAAAAGGTGCAGCACGGCATGCTCGGCTCCACCTATATACAAATCGACAGGCATCCATGCGGCTTCCTGCTGGCGATCGACAAAAGCATCCGTACACTTTGGACTGATGAATCGCAAGTAATACCAGCACGAGCCTGCCCACTGAGGCATGGTGTTGGTCTCACGTCGATAGCGCTTGCCATCGAGCTCGACATACAGCCACGATGCATCCGCCTTGCCCAACGGAGGCTCAGGCCGTCCGTGAGGTTTGTAATCTTCTAGGTGAGGCAAATCGACAGGCAGGTGGCTCATGGGCACGGCTCGTATCTGGCCGTTGGGTTGTCCATCCTCGCGGAGTTCGTGCAGGATCGGGAACGGTTCGCCCCAAAATCGCTGGCGGCTAAAAAGCCAGTCTCGCAGTTTGTAGTTGACCGCTCCGCGCCCGAGTCCTGTGCGTTCCAAGCTCTCGATGACTTTGGCTTTTGCATCTTTGGTGCTCAGACCGTTAAGCTCTCGGCTCGCAATGGCGATCCCCTCACCGGCAAAGCAAACTTTGCCACTTCGAATCTCCTGGAGCTCCTGTGGGGTTCCTTGGATCGGCTCGACGACTTGGACGATCGGTAGATCGTACTTGACTGCGAACTCATAATCTCTGATGTCATGCGCGGGCACCGCCATGATTGCACCAGTCCCGTAGTTTCCAAGTACATAGTCGGCGACCCAAACCGGGATCGGCTTTTGGGTCATCGGATTGATCGCATAAGCTCCAGTGAACACACCTGTCTTTTGTTTGTCTCCCTCGGTGCGGTCTCTATCGCTCTTGAACGATGCGGCCTTGCAATACTCATCGACGACCTTGGACTGCTCAGCACTTGTGATCCGATGAACCAACGGATGCTCGGGAGCAACCACCATGTAGGTGGCCCCATAGAGGGTATCGGGGCGAGTGGTGTAGACACGTATGGACTCCTCGCCAAGAGCAGTTCCATTCTTGCAAGACACCTTGAAATCGACTTCGGCGCCTGTGCTTTTTCCAATCCAATCGGCCTGCAACTTTTTGATCCCTGCCGACCAGTCAAGCAGATCCAAATCGGCGAGCAAACGGTCTGCATAAGCGGTAATTCTGAGCATCCACTGTCTAAGCGGAATCCGTTGAACCGGATGATCCCCTCGCTCGCTCCTACCATCGATAACCTCTTCATTTGCCAGCACGGTGCCCAATGCAGGACACCAATTGACCAGCGCGTCGTCTTGGTAAGCCAAACGGAAGCGATCTTTGTAGCTTGCCACCTCCTCTGGCCCCTTGGCAATAACCTCCTCAGGGATAGGCATTTCGCTGATTGGACGACCTTTTCGCTCTTTGGGATCGTACCAAGTATCAAACAGAATCAGAAAGATCCACTGGGTCCAGCGAAAGTAATCGACGTCGGTCGTTGCCAAGCATCGATCCCAATCGTAGGAGAACCCCAGCATCTTGAGCTGACGTGTGAAGTTGGCGATGTTGGCTTCCGTGCTCTGTCGCGGCGGTGTGTTGGTTCGAATCGCGTACTCCTCGGCAGGCAAACCGAACGCGTCATAACCCATTGGGTGCAAGACCGTCTTACCCTGCATCCGCCAATATCGGCAATAGATGTCCGTCGCGGTGTAACCCTCCGGGTGCCCAACATGCAATCCAGCCCCGCTAGGATAAGGAAACATATCCAGCACGTAGAGCTTTCCCTTGCCGTTCGGGTCCGGAAGCTCCGGACAACGAAACGTCTTGTTCTGTTCCCAGTAGGATTGCCACTTGGGCTCGATGTCAGCAGGATTGTATCGAGGCATCTGTAAGGCTTATTAGCGACTTGAATGAGCAAAAAACAAACACTATGCCGAGTGGATCGCGCGTCCATCGACCGCCAAGGCGGCTTCGTGGATTGTCTCGGCAAGAGTCGGATGCGCATGGCAACTTCGTGCGATGTCTTCGCTACTTGCTCCAAACTCCATCGCAATCGCCGCTTCGGCAATCAAATCACCAGCCCGGGCTCCCATGATGTGGACACCCAGAACCCGGTCGGTTTTTGCATCGGCCAAGATTTTCACTCTTCCCTCTGCCTCGCCTAATGTCCTTGCGCGCCCGTTGGCTCCATAGCCTCCGACCCCCTTCTTAAACGCTACCCCGGCTTCCTTGAGCTGCTCCTCGGTCTTGCCAACCGTAGCAATCTCAGGATGAGTATAGACGATCGCCGGGACGCAATCGTAATTGAAATGCGCATGGATGCCTTGCATCCGCTCCACACAAACCACCCCCTCTTCCATGGCCTTGTGCGCAAGCATCGCTCCGCCGATCACATCACCTAAGGCATAAACCCCAGGCACCTTGGTCTGAAAGTCGCCATCGACTGGAATAAAACCTCGCTTGTCGGTCCCAATGCCGACATTTTCCAATCCGATGTTTTGGGTCAATGGAACGCGGCCGGCTGCCAGCAAAACGCGGTCGCTCTGGATCGGTTCGGCCCCTTTGCATCGCACCACGCATTTGCCGTTCTCCACTTTCGCAGACTCCACCCAAGACTGAAGTCGAAACTCGATCCCCTGACGGGTGAATGCTCTTTGAGCTAGCTGACTGAGCTCTTGGTCCATTCCTGGCAAAATTCTGTCGAGGGCTTCTAGCACGGTCACTTTAGAACCGAGCCGGTTCCAGACACTCCCGAGCTCAAGGCCGATGTATCCACCACCGATGACTGTCAGCCTCTCGGGGACTTGGTCGAACGACAGGGCCATAGTCGAGTTGCCAATGCACACACCATCTTCCTCGACCCCACGCATCGACGCAGGTTTGGAACCCGTCGCGATGATGATCCGCTTGGCCCTAAGCTCGACTGGGTTTCCATCGACAGTGGCTTGTACCAGGTTGGGTCCCAAAACCACGCCGCGACCTCGATAGCCTACGACCTTGTTCTTTTTGAACAGCAAGTCGATGCCGCCGGTGAGGGTCTGGACGATCTGATCCTTTCGCTTCATCATCGCTGCCAAATCGAGCTGGACTTGGCCGACTTGAATTCCGTGAGTCGAGAGCGCGGATTTGGTGTCATGATACAAATGACTAGACTCCAAAAGAGCCTTGCTCGGGATACAACCGACCCTAAGACAGGTTCCTCCGAATTTGTCATTCTCGTCGATACAAGCCACCGACAGCCCGAGCTGAGCGGCGCGAATCGCTGCGACATAGCCTCCGGGGCCAGCACCTAAAACAACTAAATCGAATTCTGCAATTGCCATCGGTTCACTCGCAACGGAAAATCCCTACGAAATTGGAGTGTAAAGCTTAACCTCGCAGGGTTAAAATCCAAGGTCCCTTGGGGGGCGTTGCGATAGTTTCTGTGGGTCGGGGAGAGTTTCCATTGATTGCCAAGCATATGGATCGCGTCGTGCGTGGATTGCAATGGCCGGTCGCCTACGCGATGGCTGCCATCAGCCCCCTGATTCTCGCGACGCTTGCACTGTGGATCGGTAGGTCTGCGAAATTCCCAGTTTATGCCATCATGTTCTGGCTCGGAGCCACCGCAACCCTGGCG
>Ga0114972_10002149_pt1 | contig 14735 bp, 15 predicted proteins | sample M_140807_EF_Meta_FD_87354 | JGI IMG/M metagenome (GOLD analysis project Ga0114972, IMG submission 87354) | Freshwater microbial communities from Lake Montjoie, Canada to study carbon cycling - M_140807_EF_MetaG | ecosystem: Environmental > Aquatic > Freshwater > Lake | place: Lake Montjoie... | reverse complement strand
GCTCTTTGCAGCCCGAGCAGGTGGCGGTGATGGAAGGCATCGGCGCGTGGGTGGCCAGAAACGGCGAAGCCGGGTTCGGTACCCGAGCCGGGCTTCCGCCCACTCACCTGTACGGGGCATCCACCTTGAGCGCCGACCGAAAGACGATCTACGCCATCTGCTTTGATGACCCCAAGGATGAGTTTGCGGTCAAGGGCATTCAGAACCATGTGGTCCGCGCCTCGGTACTGGGCTACGGCGAGGTTCCGGTGCGGAAGCTGGGCGGCGCCTCCTGGGCCGGAATCCCGGGCATCGCCTGGGTCACGGTCCCCCGCGAGGCCCTGGACGCCGACGCCACGGTCATCAAGATAGAACTAGAAGACGAGCTACGCCTCTACACCGGCCACGGCGACCCGATCACGTTCAATTAGGTTCTTTCGAGCCGAAGGTGTGCCCCGGTGGGCCGGGGCACCCACAAGGGCGAGGCTGAACTTGGAAACTTTGACTGTTTTTGCGGGTACGTAGCGGCGATCTCGGGCGGGAAAGTGCCTCCACGGGCGCAATAATTTAGGCCGATTCAGCGACCGAGTTTTTGTCGACTTGACCTCTTAATAGCTAGTAGCCGAGAACCGATTTTGACAACCTGGTTACGGTAGAAATGTCGCAATTGTGGGTGAGCTATTCCTGGGGAATCCGTCGCACTTACAGTGCTTGGGACGGTGTTAGGAATGAGGGACCAGGGCTGACGCCCTTCGCTGTATGATCACGCACCTGCGGTGCTTCGGGAGGCACAAACCTCGCGAGGACGCTCGGTGCCACAAATAGCTGGACTCGTTAAACAGAAGCGAGACTAACCAGCACCAAAGGTGCGCCAGCTTCTAGCGAAGGGCGTCAGCCCTGGAACCTGGCGTATCACCACGTTCCGAAGCACCGAAGATGCAACATCAAGACGGCGATGCGTCAGTTTGCTCCGGAATTGCCACTTCGCGCCAGAAATTACCGGCATGCCGGCCCAAACTTGCGAATATTTGATCGCTAGCGTGTGAAAGCATTCAACGCAGGTTGCAACCCAAAACTACACTGTAGGAGCCACCGTAACGTTGAATCGAAGGTAGTCTGATCCCAACGGGATCGCATCAAATAGCTATGGATCGCCTTGGCGATCCATAGGATCGTTTGGTAAATTTCCGCATCACAACGTGATGCCAGATCCTCCCGGCGGGACGACGAGAATCGTTGTTCACCTCGAAATTGCGAACTTCCGATTGGTAAATATTGAAATCCGACGTAGAATAAATCGGCGGCTACTGTTGGTACTCCACCAAACCTTGTCCGGGATCTCGGCTAGATCCTCAGAGGTCGACTTGGTGTGTGGACTGAAGGATAGCTTCAGTAATATTTGCTGACGATTGATTCGACGGCGTAGTTCGCGATCAGTTCGGAAATGGCATGAACAACCCAGGAGTTTAATGCATAAATTTTATCCGTTAGTCTTGCTCATTGGTGTTCCGTGCATCTCCATGGCTGATTTGGAGATTTCCGGAAACAAGGTCAGAATGGTCGGCAACGCAAAATGGTCTGCCAATAAATTTCGGTCCATACCAGGCATAACGTGGGAACAAGCTTGGTTGACGAAATCCTCAGACAAAATCCTTCCCATTGTTTATCGAGGGAACGTGCCTAAGCCACTATCGCCTACGGAATTGAAAACGATTCTCCGGACCGTACTAAATTCAATGTTGCCGACCTCAACAAAACTGTTGGCTGCCACTGAGGGAATCGGTACGGAAAAGGCAGCACTCAATGTTGGCGGAGCGTATGTTGTTAAAATGGGCGACTACTATGAGCGAGTCATCCTGGGCCTGGCCCAGTCTGGTCGATCGATCTTCATGGTGGGAGTGATGTTTGGCCCGAACGATAAGGTCGCGGCTACGCAGGCAAAAGAGTTGATGGAATCATTTCAATTCCGAGGAACTCGACTATTTAGAGTTTCCATAAAGTAATGAAAACGGTTGATCCTACGCCAATCGGCGCCGGAAAGACCGTTGGCGATATTCCGGTAGGTGGTGGTGCCGCATGTTACGAAAAACTGGCACCGAAAAAAAATCCACTGCATTATTGCTTGGAAGATGAGTAGGTATGACCGGACTAGTCACCGTTAAGGTTGGAGCGCAGATCGGAGGACCAGAGGCCAGCCATCTATGCTCTTTGCACGTGAAACTTAATAGAGTGTTTTCCGAACATCTGCCACGGTCAGGTACCGAAACTGATGGTCGTCTCGGAATCTGTCTCGTGGTGGATGGGTCGATCTATTCGTGGCCACCGCAACGTGATAGCGGAATCACGATCTATCGTGACGGGAAAATCGGAATCGATATCTACTTTACAACCAATGATTTCTTGATGGTGCCGGTGGATGAAGCTTGCGAATGGCTCGCGAAGCGGCTGCGGGATGGAATCCGTGCTGCAGTAGTGAAGGCCGAAGGTAGGGGGCACCCAATCAATGCTTCGATCGTAATGGAAGACGTGGAACGTGCTCTCGAAATATTTTGTGAATAAAATGACACTTCAAGTTGGGGATTCGTACTGAGGCAAAGGACGGTTATCGTGGTTGATTTGATCGAGCAAGCTCGATGTGCCCCGGTGGGCCGGGGCACCCACAAGATCTTGAAACATTCCATGCTTTCACGGGGACGTAATGGCTATTTCGGGGCCGGAAAGCGCCGCTCCGGGCTCCCCAATTTTGTGGTAGCCGAGAACCAATTTTGCCCACCGGATTGAAGGAAAATCCCCGGTTTTTGCATGCGCCAGGGCAGACTGCCGCACTTGCAGTGCTTGGGTGGTTTCCCGGGTGAGTTACCAGGGCTGACGCCCTTCGCTATATGACCTCGCACCTACGATGCTTTGGGACGCACGTACCTCGCGAGGACGCTCGGTGCCACAAATAGCTGGATTCTTTGACCAGAACCGAGACTAACCAGCACCGAAGGTGCGCCAGCTTATAGCGAAGGGCGTCAGCCCTGGACATGGCGCGTAACCCTTCTGTAGCACCGAAGGTGCGACATCAGACGCGACCTGTTCCGGTGTGATCAACAACACTTCTACGCCGCGGGTTGAGTGACGAGGTCGAGGAGCCAGATGGCTATGGATAGCTTGGAGGTTACTTCGGAGTGGGTTTCGCGGCCGTCGGCGAAGAGGACGGTGAGCTGGTTCTGGTCGCTCTCGAAGCCGATGGCGGGGTTGCTGATGTCGTTGACGGCGATGGCATGGACGCCCTTGCGGGTCATCTTCTCCCGGGCGACGGCGAGATCGGGCGATGGCTCGGCGGCGAAGGCGACGTAGGTCGCGGTCGGATTCCCTTGGGCCAGGGTGGCGATGATATCGGGATTGGGGATGAGTTCGATGCTCAAGGCATCGCTTGACCGCCGGATCTTGCCCGCCACGGGATGGCCCGGGCGGTAATCGGCCACGGCGGCGGCGGCGATGACGAGATCGGCGGCCACCGATTGGCAGGCGGCGAGCATCTCTTGCGCGGTCCGCACGGGCACGACCTTCGCCGCGCGCGGCAGCGCGGCCGACTGGGGACCGGCGACCACAGTCACGTCGGCTCCCATCCAAAGCGCAGCTTGGGCCAGGGCCACCCCCATCTTGCCGCTGGAGCGGTTGGTGAGGTAGCGCACATCGTCGATGGGCTCCTGCGTCGGTCCGCTGGTGATGAGCACGCGCTTGCCGACCAGGCTACGACGGCGCTGGAGGATGGCATCGGCGACGGCGGCGATATCGAGAATGGGCGCCAGTTTGCCCTGGCCGGTCTCCCCGCTGGCAACATCGCCTTCGGTCGGTTCCACGATGGTCGCGCCGCGTTCGGCCAAGGTGCGCACGCTCCCCAGCGCGTTTCGGTACATCTCCGGGTGCATCGCGGGGGCAATGACGATGGGGCAGGTCGCGGCGAGGACGAGGGTGGTGAGCATGTCTTCGCCAATGCCGTGCGCCAGTTGGTTAATGGTGTTGGCAGTGGCCGGAGCGATGATAATGAGATCGGCCTCCTTGGCCCAATCGATGTGGGCAATTTGACCGGCTTCCGGTTCGGTAAAGACGTCGGTGAGGCACGGCTGTTCGGTGAGGATCTCGAACATTAGTGGCGTCACAAACCGTTGCGCCGCATCGGTGAGGCAGCAGCGTACGGTATGACCGAGTCGAATGAGTTCGCGGGCCAGGTCGGCGGCGCGATAGGCCGAAATGGAGCCACAAACCCCCAGGACCACGTTCATTCGCTCACCAGGTCTTCCAGGGTCTGCACGGTGGCGGCGAGGTCGTCGTTTACGATGCGGTGACGATACTGCGGGGCGGCGGCCAGCTCTTCCTGCGCGTTCTGCAGGCGAAGCGCGATGGCGGCGGGAGAATCGGAAGCGCGACCGTGGATGCGGCGTTCCAATTCCTCGTACGACGGCGGCAGCAGGAAAACGCTTAGCGCATCGGGCCGTACGGTCATGGCGTGGAGAGCGCCCTGAACGTCGATCTTAAGAATGGCGATGAGGCCCTGCTCCAGCATCGCATCCAGATCCCGGAGCGGGGTCGCGTACCCGTTACCGTGGACTTGCTTAAATTCCAAAAAGTCCCCCGCGGCAGCCATTCGATCAAAGGTTGGGCGATCGACAAAGTGGTAGTCAATGCCGTTGGTCTCGCCGGTCCGCGGAGCCCGGGTGGTGTAGGCGACAACGCGCTTAACGCGGGGATTCCGCGCGCGCCACGTGTCGATCACCGTGTCTTTCCCGACGCCGCTCGGTCCGCTGAGGATGAGGATGCGACCCTCCATTACGGCCATAGCCCTCCGGCCGAGAGTCCCGCCGTTTCCGGCAGGCCAAACATAAGATTCAGGTTCTGCACCGCCACGCCGCCCGCGCCCTTGGTGAGGTTATCGATGGCGACCATGATGGTGAGCATCTCGGTCCGCTCGTCGTACCGAACGGCGAGATCGGCCCGGTTAGAGCCGCGCACGGCCTTGGTCTGGGGAAGTCCGTCGATGACCCGCACAAACGGCTCACCAGCGTAGAACTCGCGGTATATGGCGTCGAAATCTGCGGCTTTGGTCGGAGCGTAGATCGTGCCGAGCAATCCCCGGGTGACGGGGATAAGGTGAGGCGTAAAGCGGATGGGACGCCCGACCATCTGCTCGATCTCAGGGATGTGGCGGTGACCGGTGACGGCGTAGGGACGGATGTCTTCGGCGATCTCTGAGAAAAGATATTCGGTCTCCTTGCGACCGCGCCCAGCCCCGCTGACGCCGGTTTTGGTATCCACAATCGGGGTTCCGGTGAGCAGATCCAGACTCACCAGCGGCATCAGGGCCAGCAGGGCGGCGGTGACGTGGCAACCGGGATTCGCCACGAGGCGAGCATTCCGAATCTCGTCCCGATCCACCAGCTCGGGCAGGCCGTAGACGGCACCCAGGTTTGGTGCCGGTGATTTGCCGTAGTACTGGCGGTAGAGTTCGGGATCGCGGAGGCGAAAATCGGCGCTGAGGTCGATGACGCGGTAATGCGGAATCAGTTCCGCCGCGTGCTCGGCCGCAAACCCGGCCTCCTGCGCCAGCACCACGGCATCGATGCCCGTCCAAGTATCGGGGGCGTATTCGGAAAGGACCAGATCGGTGTTGAGCCACGGGCACTCTTGGTGAAGAGGAATCCCGGCGCTGCGACCGCTGGTAACCACGGCAACCTCAAACTGGGGATGGTCCAGCAGTAAGCGCACCACTTCGGCCCCCGCGTACCCAGTTCCCCCGACCACGGCGACGCGATAGGCGGCATCCGGAAAGGAGTTTGCGGCGGCGGATGGCGAGGCCATTGCGATAGTAAACCCCCGCTTGAACGGGTTAGTACGAAAATGTTAAACTGGACCACGATATGAAAGCTCTCGTTCTCACCTCGGTATTGGCCCTCGCGGCCGCTTCTTTCGGACAGTCTTGCTGTAAGGCAAAGGCGTCGGCCGAGGATGCATTCCTTTTGGCAGCCAAAGAGATGGAGATGAAGGCGGAAGGCAAGCAGGCCTGCTGCAAGTCGACGGTCGCCAAGACGGTGGTGAAGGGCGAGGGCGCGTGCTGTAACGCTCCGGGACAGCCGGTTAACTTTAAGGTGTACGTGGCGGGCGAGGGCTATAAGTTCTTTGGCTGCGACGGATCGGCGAATAAAGGCCGGAAGGAACTAATCGCTAAGGGCAATAAAGTAGGCAAAGTACAGCCGGTTTCGGTCGCCAAGCGCTGATTCTGCCTTTACGAACGGGAAAATTTGCGTTCGGCACTCTGGAATTGATTAAAGGGTTGTTATAATCCTGCCGATCCCCGTCGCCGTTGCCGGAGTGCAATTTTTCCCATGACTCAGTCGCAATCTTCCGCGTCCCCGCCCGGTCTCTTTTCGCAATACGACACGGGCGGCTTTTTCGACGAGATGTTCGACGCGGAAGGGAATCCGAGGCCGCACTACCAAAACGTTTTTCGCACCCTAGACGGCATGTCTCAGGCCGAATTTCGTGCCCGCTGTGAGCTGGCAGATATCACCCTGATGAATCAGGGCATTACGTTCACGGTTTACGGGAACGACCAAGGGATTGAGAAGCCGTTCCCAGTGGACTTAATCCCGCGCATTATTCCAGCGAAAGAATGGGCGCACATTGCCGCCGGTCTCTCGCAGCGGGTGGTGGCGCTTAACCTGTTTCTGGATGACATCTATCACGAGGGGAGGATTCTGCAGGAAGGCGTCATCCCTCGGGATCTGATCATTCAAGCCCCGAACTATCGCCGCAGTTTTGTGGGGGCGGATGTTCCGGGCGGGGTACACGTTCAGATCTGCGGAACCGACCTGATTCGGGATGCGGATGGCACGTATCGCGTTCTGGAAGATAACTGTCGGACGCCAAGTGGAGTCAGCTATATGCTGGAGAACCGGCTGATTCTCACGCGGACTTTTCCGTCGCTGTTTCGGGACAATCGGGTACGGCCGGTGGATCGTTACACGACCCAATTGCTGGAGAATCTGCGGGGCTTTGCCCCGGGGCAACGCGACGATATGAACGTGGTGTTGCTAACACCCGGCGTTTATAACTCGGCGTACTTTGAGCACTCGTTCTTGGCGCAGCAGATGGGAATTGAGCTGGTGGAGGGGCGGGATCTGTTTACCGAGGACAACATCGTTTACGTGAAAACCACCAACGGCAAGCAACGGGTGGACGTGATTTATCGGCGGATTGACGATGACTACCTGGACCCGTTGACGTTCCGACCGGAGAGTTCGCTGGGCGTTCCGGGCTTGGTGCATGCGTATCGTAGCGGGAACGTGGCGTTGGCAAATGGGATTGGCACCGGAGTGGCAGACGATAAGAGCGTGTACCCGTACGTGCCAGATATGATCAAGTTTTATGGCTTAGGGGAGCCGATATTGCCTCAGGTGGAAACCTATATGGGCTGGCGAGAAGATGATCTGAAGTACATGCTGGAGCATGCGGCAGAGCTAGTGTTTAAGGCGACAAACGAGAGTGGCGGGTACGGAATGTTGATTGGTCCACAAGCGACGAAGGCTGAGATAGAAGAATATTTGGAGGTGGTGAAGGCAAACCCTCGGGGGTATATCGCTCAGCCGCTGATTGCTTTGAGTCGGACTCCCTGCTTCTTTGATGCTGGGATTGAGGGGCGGCATGTAGATCTGCGACCGTATGTTTTGGTGGATCGGAACATGGGCGTGACGGTGGTTCCGGGTGCGCTAACTCGGGTGGCGTTGCGGAAAGGGAGTTACGTGGTTAATAGCAGTCAGGGTGGCGGATCGAAGGACACGTGGGTTCTGGCGGGGGAGGCTTAAGTTATGCTGAGCCGACACGCGGATGCCGCTTTTTGGATTGGACGCTACATTGAGCGGGCCGAGGCGACCGCCCGGATGATTGATGTTCACTACCACTTTGGCCTGGAAAGCCCCTTGGTGGGCAAGGCACTTACTTGGGAATCGATCATTGCGATTAGCGGGCAAGAAGTTTTATATCATAAGAAGTATCGGCAACAGGACGAAGGCTCGATCCTGCAGTTCTTTGCGTTTGATGAAGACAATCCGAACTCAATATCTAATTCGATTAAGTATGCGCGGTCAAACGGTCGGGCAATTCGGGACCAGATTTCGAGTGAAATGTGGGAAAGCTTGAACCGGTTTTATCTGGAATACCAAACGTGGAACGTGCAGAAGGTTATGAAAGAATCGCCGTTCGAGTTTTTTGCCTGGGTAAAGAACCGGTCTCACTTGTTCCAAGGGATTACGAATCGCACCTTGATGATGGGGGAGCCGCGCGATTTCCACGATGCGGGTCGGTTCCTAGAACGGGCGGACCAAACGGCTCGAATTTTGGACGTGAAGTATCACGACATTCTTCCCAAATTCAGTGGAGATGCGCTGGTGCAGGATCAGGCGTCGGGAGTCGGCGGACCGGTGGATACGCACGGTTGGATATCGGTGCTTAAGAGTGTGGGTGCTTTTGAGGCTTTCCGAAAGACGCATCGAAAGGGCGTGACTCCGGCTCGGGTGTCGGAATTCTTGGTGCTGGATTCGAAGTTTCCCGCTTCAGTTCGCCATTGCGTTGGCCGCGTTAACGATTGTCTGCGACGCGTGAGCGGAAACAAGGACTTGTCGCCGAGAAACGAGGCGGAGCGTAAGGTGGGTTTGCTGTACAACGAGCTTAACTATATGCGGGGCGAGGACTTGATCAAGATGGGGCTCCACCAGTCGCTGGAGAAGATCCAGGACGACTGTGCCGACATTGGCAACGCGATAAAGAAAACATACTTACGCTACTGACGGCGGACGTTGGAGCCATTCCCGGATTTCGGTGGGGATGCTGACGGCTTTTCGTTCCGGCCCGATCACGACGTGCCAGGTGTGCCCGGTGGTAGCGAGTTCACCGGTGCGGGTGTTGTAGATCTGATATTCGAACCGGATGCTGGCACGCCGGGTTTCGGATACCGATACGCGAACGTCGATGACGTCGTCGTAGAGGATTTCGCGCTTGTATTCGGCGTGGGCTTCTACGACGGGGAGTTTGAAACCCCGACTTTCCATGTCCGAATAGTTAAAACCCCGCGAGCGGCACCAAGCGCCACGGGCTTGTTCGAACCACAGGAAGTAGTTGCCGTAGTAGGCGTGGCCCATTTGATCGGTTTCCCCGTAGCGAACGCGAATCAGTTCTGAAATCGGGGACGGATCGATCATTCTTCGAATTTCTTGAGGATCAGAACACCAGCTAGTGGTTCGCCTTCGGCATTCTCATCGGGGAGTGAGGGTACGACGGCGCGCGGACGGTAATCGGTGGCTAAGTAGTCACCAATGAACTGCCAGGTTTCGCTTTCGACCTGTTCGAACACCGGGAATGGGATGCGGCTGAGAACGGCGTCGCGGGCGGCTCGCTCGCGTTGGCTACCGCTGATGACGTAGACGAGATCGGGGAGGCGAGGATTCACTTCTCTTCGGAAGCATCCATAGAGCGGCTTTCCGCCCTTGGTGGGAAGGAAAAAGTTAACGTTGCCACCCAGCAATGAGTTGAGTTCATCGCGGGTGTAGGGCCGATTTTGTTCAAATGTCATGGTAGCGTCAAAATACGCGGACCGTCTTTGGTGACGCCCACGGTGTGTTCAAAGTGAGCACCGAGAGATCCATCTTTGGACAAAACCGCCCAGGGATCGTTCTTCCGATGCTTGTAATCGCCGCGACCGGCGGTCACCATGGGTTCCACGCAGAAGGTCATGCCCTCGCGAATTCTCATGCCCGATCCGGGACGGCCAACGTTCGCGACGTCCAGACCCGGTTCGTGAACGGCGGTGCCAACTCCGTGGCCCACCATCTGCTTTAGGATAGAAAATCGGTTCTTCTCAACGTGTCGCTGAATCGCGTAGCCCACGTCGCCCAAGGTCGATCCAGGCCAGCAGCGTTCGATGCCCAACCACATTGACTTTTCGGTGACTTCGAGCAACTTTTCAGAGCGAGGATTATGAGGGGCCGGGCCAACGATCACCGTGAGAGCGGTATCGGCAAACCATCCGTCGATTTCTGCCACCAAGTCGATACCCAGCACATCCCCCGCTTTAAGAGCGATGGGCCGCGGGGTACCGTGAATGACCTCATCATTTACGCTGAGGCAGGTGGCGTACAGATAAGTGACTTGGCTGAAACCCGGGTGATAACCCAGTAATCCAGGGCGAGCTCCGTTTTCTCGAAGGGTACTGATGGCCAGTTCTTCAAGCTCCGTGAGCTTCACTCCGGGCTGAGCCTGAGCCTTCAATGCCAGAAGGGTTCTTGCCGCCGCGCGACCCGCTGCCGCCATGGCATCCATCTCGCCAGCGGTCTTCAGTCGGATATCGTCGCGGGTGGCGATGGAGGGCATTACGTATATTGTGAACCAAAATGCCCCGCGGTACCGTATTGAGTACCAGCGGGGCTATTAGACAGACACGTCCAGAGATTCAGACGCAATTAATATCTCAGGGTTCCTGTATACGCACGACATTCTAAAATTTGACTTTGAAATGAAGATGGACCAGCTAATCTGCCACCTTCCAAGGAGTTTCTAGCCACCCTTGGACCGCATTTTATTTTCCGCGGGAGAAGCCTCGGGCGATGCCTATGAAGCCGCACTGGCAAAACGGCTACCAGATTTTTCTCTGGAAGGCATCGGTGGTCGGCGTTCCCGCGAGGCGGGCGTAAGGCTGATTGGTGATAGTTCGCAGTGGGGTGCTATTTCCATCACAGAATCGCTGCGAAAGTTTTCGGTGGTGATCCGCACTTTTTACCGTGCGAAACGGGCAATCAAGAAAGGGAGTCCGGGAGTGTTTGTGCCTATCGACTTTGGTTACATGAACATTCGCCTCGCGCGGCATGCCAAGAACCACGGCTGGAAAGTGTTGTACTTTGTCCCTCCCGGGTCCTGGCGGAAGGATAAGCAGGGGAAGGATTTGCCAGCCATAACCGATGCAATCGTCACTCCTTTTGCATGGAGTGCGGAATTGCTGAAAGGCATGGGGGCGAACGCGTTTTGTTTTGGCCACCCATTGCTGGGGCTTATTGAACCGGTTACTGGCGGTACCCGCCGGGGGATTGCAGTTTTACCGGGATCGCGCGATCAGGAACTGCGGGAGCTTATCCCCGTGTTTGCGGAGGCTCTGAAGGGAGAGGCGGTTACCCTTGCCTTGGCTCCTTCCACCGATGCGGGCCAGATACGAGAGGAATGGAAGCGGTTGGCGGGCGTCTCGCCGGAGATTATTCAGGGTGATGCGGCAAGAGCGCTTACCGGGGCCGAACTTGCCTTGGTCTGTAGCGGCACAGCAACGCTGGAGGCGGCTATTTGTCGAACTCCAATGGTGGTGGCCTACCGGGTCTCAAAGGCCGTGCAGCGAGAAGCTAAGTTGATTCGGTTTCAGATCCCACGCCGGATTTCGTTGCCCAATATCCTTTTAGAGGAGGACCCAGACCCAGTGCCGGAATTGGTTCACGACCGCTGCACAGCGGAATCTATCCGAACCGAGGTGGTAAAACTGCGCCGAAATCCGAATCTTCAGCTTGAGGCCTTTGATCGGCTCGTCCCGATTTTGGGCGAACGCGACGCAATCAGCCGAACCGCTAATCTGATTCGACACATGGCGGGCTGAAGAACCTCGGATTTGACCTCCGCGCGGGGTACCTTACCTGAGTGTCCATCCTGGCCACCCTGGCTTTTGCCGTAATTGCCCGTACGAACCCACCGGTCTCCGCGAATGAACTTGCGCGGGGGGCGAAGCTATTGTTGGTGCCGCTGGACAGTCGACCGGCTAGCGGTCAGTTTGCCCAGATGATTGGAAAGATCGCGGATCTGGATGTTCGCATGCCTCCATACGAGTCGCTCGGAAGATTCACCGTACCAGGGGATCCAGATCGGGTTTTGTCGTGGTTGGAAAAGCAACCGCTGCAGGAGTGCGCAGCCGTAGTAGCGTCGGCGGATATGATCGCCTACGGGGGACTCATCGAGAGCCGCGTGAATAGCGTGAATTCGGATCTGGCGATTTCACGATTAAATCGTCTGGTTCGTCTTAAAGATAAAAATCCAGACCTAAAACTATACATATTTTCTGCGACCATGCGGCTGGCTCCGACGGCGACGCGGGAAGCGGCGCCATGGCGGATGAACCTGGCGCGCTTTGTGGAACTTGAAGACAAGGCTCAGCGAACGGGACTGCTGACCGCGCGGAAGGAGGCGAATCGCCTGCGCGGCCTGATACCAGCCGGCGTGATCGGCAGATACTACGCCACTCGCCGGCGAAACACGGCGGTTCAACGATCGCTAGTGTCGATGGCGGGGCGCGGGCAGATTGATTACTTGGTGGTTGGTCAGGATGATGCTCGGCAATACGGACCGCATGTGGCCGAGACGCGTCAGTTACAGCTGAATACAGCTCGTGAAGCGGCGCAGGACCGGACGTACTTTTGCGAGGGAATTGATCAACTTTCCAACGTTTTATTGTCTAGAAGTCTATTGGTACAAAATCGTTGGACGCCAAAAGTTCGGGTGGTTTGGAGCGATCCCGACCGTGCCAAGCAGTTTGCCCCGTTTGAGTCCAAGCCGATTGAAGACAGTCTACGCGATCAGCTTCTGGCAGCAGGCGCAGTTCCCGGCACGGACGAGGACTTCGATTACAGCCTATATGTCAACGTGCCCAGGCCGGACAAGGACAAGTTCGCTCAGTTTGGAGAAGCCCTCGGCGCCGAACTTGATAATGGGTTACCGGTCGCGGTTGCCGACATCAATTTGGCTAACGATGGCACCAGTGATCCACGCATTTTTAGCTTGCTGACCGAGAACGACCGGGCCAATCATCTGCTGAGTTTTGCTGGTTGGAACACAGCGGGTAACACGATGGGAACGGCGATTCCGGCGAGCAATTTGTACTTGCTGGCGCGAAAAATCAATGCCGATGGCGTCCGTCGCGAACTAGCGCAGCGAGAGTTCCTTTTGCATCGATTCGTGGATGACTACGCGTTCCACAAGTTTGTACGACCAGCGGCTTACCAGCTGATCAAGACGCTGCCCGGTGCCAGTAAGGAAGAGACAACCGGTGAGTCATTTAGCGCTCTCAACGAATTTGTTCGGGATGATTTGGCTAAGTATACGGACCAATACTTCCAAGATTTCTTTAAGAGTAAGACGTTTTTTGTGCTCGGGAAAGAGTATGCAATCCGTGAATTGGACGACGTAAAGGTATGGCTCCCGTGGCCCCGCGCGTATGAGGTGAGAATTGAGTTTAGGATGGAAAGCGGCATGGTCAGTGATGCTCGCGAGCGGACTACTTCTCGGTAGCGCTTGCTCGGTAGACCGGGAAGTGGCACGTGTCATCCGGCGAGAGTTACCGAAAGTGCTTGGTCCGGCCGAACGGTACGAAGTGAAGGTGCGCGGTACTCGGATGCGCGAAAACACGGTGCACGAAGCATCGTTGCTGGCGATTGGTTTACGTCCCCGCCCGGATTTTCGCATTGATCGGTTAGAGGCTCAAGCGTGGCAGGTACAAGTGGATCCGAAGTCGAGGAGCATCACCAAATTGGGGAAGTTGAACGCGATCGTAACCATTACAGCAGAAGATACCGAGGCATTTGTCACCGCGAAGCCCTGGCTCGGACGGGTTAAGTTGGAAGAGGTAACGGTGACTTTTCCGGGCTCCAATAGGGCATCTCTATCCGCCATCGCAACATTCACCGGCCTTAGGGCCCTGGGCGTGGACCTATCGCCGCGGGTTCCGATTTCGGCGGACGGAAGCCTAGTCGCGAGCGGGGCGCGTGTAGAAATTTCCATTGATGCCATTCGGGCAGCGCGGATCACCTTGCCGCGGGCAACCAATCGCTGGGTGGAAGACGCGGTAAATCCCATTGCAGACTTGTCTGGGCTACCAATTTCCCTGCAAGTGAGCGGGCTAGATGGAAAAGTCACTTCAATCCAGGCAAATATTCGGCAGCGCGACGCCTTGCCGTAATTCCGTAAACTACCGTTATGGCAAAGGAGCATAAGTTCAAAGCTTCTCTCGTGTGGACCGGAGCGGCGGCCGGACCTGCGGAGACCTACCAATCGTATTCGCGCGAATGGACATTTACCCAGGAAGGGCGAGAGGATCTGGTGGGAACGGCCGCAGTACCGTACCGTGGTGATCCGGCATTGCGGAATCCAGAGGACCTTTTGCTGGCCTCGGTTAGTGCCTGCCATTGTCTCAGCTACCTGGCGGAAGCCGCTCTTGCGGGGGTCACGGTGGTGGACTACAACGACGAGTGCGAGGCCCTGATGACCGTGAAAGACGGCAAGATGCGGATCACCGAGATTATCTTGCGGCCCCTAGTAACCATTTCGTCGGGGTCCATAGAGGCGGCAGACGCCCTTCATGAGAAAGCTCACGATGTTTGCTTCATTGCAAACAGCGTGAACTTTGAGATTCTGGTGGAACCGGAGACGGAACTAGCCCCTACCAGCGCGTAGAGATGGCCCAGAGTTGGGCGGTGCCGGGCGGTCCGCTTGCGTATACTTTAGCACGGGCGGGAAATCTGGTAACAACTAGAGCCGAATGATCTCTTCCGCCGCGCGACTGGCACTTTACGCTCAAAACGCCTTTGACGGGCCGTTCGCGAAGATGGCGTACGGAGTATTGCGGTACTCGCCTAATGAGGTGGTGGCAGTGATTGATGCTGACCTAGCGGGGCGGGATGCGGCGGAGTTTGGGCCGT
>Ga0114972_10002148_pt1 | contig 14739 bp, 14 predicted proteins | sample M_140807_EF_Meta_FD_87354 | JGI IMG/M metagenome (GOLD analysis project Ga0114972, IMG submission 87354) | Freshwater microbial communities from Lake Montjoie, Canada to study carbon cycling - M_140807_EF_MetaG | ecosystem: Environmental > Aquatic > Freshwater > Lake | place: Lake Montjoie... | reverse complement strand
CTTTATGCCTGATCCAATGGCCCCCGGAACCAATGCTTGCACCATTGGTTATTTCGGTGCGCGTCCGGACCTCGACCTTGGCAAAACCAGCTATGTTGGTGTTGCAGGGGCCTTGGGCAACAATGTTCACACCGCTTCTCCATCGGATGGTCCTGGTGTAAGCCTGCAAAAATATGTTGGTATCTACACCAACCGTTCCAAGAACAAAACCTCCACAATCACTGATGGATCATCCAATACGCTTGCTTTGGGTGAGCTTTTGGGTGGATCCGCTGCGCAAGGCGCCCAGCGCGATTTCCTTCCCGTTTGGATTGGCGCGGGTTCTCTGGGAACCAAATTCGGAATGGCTCCGGGTGGTGGGGCAGGTGCCAACAACGGTGGCTGGAACTACTTCTCGAGTCGTCACACGGGCACCGTGAACTTTGCCTTCGGAGACGGGTCGATCCGTCCCCTTCGTCAAGGCGCTTCAGGCGTTCGTAACCCCACAACGGCTGGAAGCGACTGGTTTGTTTTTCAAGCAATGTCCGGGATGATGGATGGCGATGTTTATCCCTCTGGTCAATTGGGTAACTAAGCACGATCGGATTACATTTTTTTCAAAAGGAGGTGATGGAGTGATTTCGATGAAACGATTTGCGGCTTTTGCTCTTCTTTGTGCGGTTGGCTGTGGTGGCGACACCAAGTCGACACCTGTAAAAGACCTCAACAAGCAACTTCCTCCTGCCCCTATGGGTGCAGGTGGCAAAAAGTCCAACAGCCCCGCAATGTCTGAGAAGTAAGCTGCATTTGGGTAGGGAACTTTTGGGGAGTCGGACTTTGTTGTCCAACTCCCCTTTTTTATTTGATCCTCCATTCTGCCTGGAAAAACCGTTTTTGTTGGAAATTGGCATGAGGTCAAAAGCTTGATATCATTCAATATTTAAATAATAAATTTTCCTAATTTTAATGCATAATAAAATTGTCAAAATGCATATTTTAGGCAAAACAGCATGGGTTTGTGGCCCTGCGAGCTCATTTTTCTTCCCAAATCCTGCCACTTTTTTCCCGATAACCGGCATTGTCCCTCAAGTCGTTACCACCGGATCGCCGATGAATCCCGTAGAAGGGCCATTCCGACTTCCCAACCCATGGAGGGTTTGGGGTTCTCACGCGTTCGAAGTCGGCGTGGCAAGCGAGGAAGGGAGACCAAAATGAAACGAGCGCGGTCTTTGGCAGTATGGACTCTTATGAGTCTTGCGCCTTTTGGCCTTACGGGGTGCTTCCCATGGTCGCTGGCATTCTTGCCGGTTTTGACCAATCAGCCATGGGTCACCGAACGGATGGAAGAAAAGTTCACCAAAACGAGTGATCACAAGACGCCGATCCTTCCGCCGATTCGGCAAGGATTTGCGCCTCCGACCTGTGAGGATCCGCCAGACGAAGCCCAGGTGCTTCGCGCGCTTCCCCGGATCACCCGTGGTGTGCCTTTCTTTTATGAAGAGTTCCGTGATGATGTTCAAATTGTCACCGAGCGTCTCGTTGACAAGATCGATCCCCCACGCTTCTTCCCCCTTATCGGGCCTGCGCAGCTTCACCACTGCCACTGGAAGTGCACGGTGTATTACAACGAGATCATCGAGTCGGGTTACCCCTTCCCTATGAAGGTGAAGAATCCCCGGATCCAGGTTGTCTACATCGACAAGGATCACCTCCACATGTATGTGGGAGAAGATCCGGAGACCCAAAGGTCGGTCACTCGTGACCTGACACCAAACACGATTCCCAACCAGTAATCCTTCTGGATGGTCTTTACCGGGTCGGACACCCGTCCGACCCCTCGCTTCCTGTCATTGGACGCGAGTCTTGCCGGGTTACTGATTGATGCGGGATCCAATTCCGACCTTTTAGTGCCAAGGCAAGGGCAACAATGATGCTTGCTTGATAGATGATGGTAAATCCTTCGACCTCGACTTTGCTTTTGCCAATGGTTCCACCGACTAGTGGCAATCGCCAAAAAAGACTTTTGGGCGGGGTGATTTACTTTTGACTTTCCAGGTGCAAACCGGGCGGATCAAGATGTCTGGCCGGATAATCTGTCGCCTTCCGGGACTACCGGATCTCAATTCTCCATAAATATTGGAAGAGTTCGTCATCCCGGGTACCAGGAACAAACCTGATCCATTGCCGCATAACAAAATTTCAAATAGGTCTACCATGGGCGCACCCAAAAACGCAACGCTTGGTGCAATTGTCCTTTCGGGACTCCCCCTTGGACTCTTCCTGGTTTCGGACAACACCCTCCACGCCCAGGAAGACACAGGCGCGCCTCGACCCGCCCGTCGCGTTCAACTATATCCTGAGCGCTCAACGGATCTGTCCCCGCACGAAAAAGAATATCTTCAAAATCAATCGCAAAAGCACGAAAAAGCAAGGCGCGAGGCCCGCGCCCATCTTGACGCCTTGCGGGTTGAGCTAGCCTGGTTGGCGGATCCGCTCCTTTTCGCACAGCCTCCCAGTATCAAGGCCGTTGGCAAAGATGAAAAGTTTGTAGTCGAATTGCGCGGCGTAGTTTCCTCAAACCAGCACAGGCAGCGGGCGCTCGACCTGGCTGCAAAGTTTGCGGAAACCCCAATCAAGGACAAACTCCTTGTTTTAGTTGGTCCTTCCTCCCGCCGGGCGTCGGTTGCCACCCAGGAATTGCAGGCCAAAGCAGAACGCCACCTCGCCGACAAATTGATCGAATTCAGCCAGGACCTGCGCATTGACGAGGTCTACCCTGATGGTGTTATCAAGGTTAGCGGAAGAGTCCTTTCCTATGAGGACAAGGTCTCTGTAAGCAGAAGTCTCAGGCGGCTAACGGGTTGCATGGCGGTGGATAACCGTTGTGAGGTTGGCCCCATGATGCAGGATGGCGAAATGGTTACCATCATCACAAGTGATGGAAATCTTTCCCTTCCCGGTCGCATCCAGGAAAAAACGATGGGCCCGGTCCTGGTGCTCCAGGAAGAAAATCCCGCTTTTCGTGATCGCCCGGTTTTTGTTCCGGTCAAAGCCATTGAACCGCCAGCGGCAACGCCCGCTTCGCCTATGGAATCTTCCGCCAAAATCGTTCCATTAGTCGCCCCGGCCCGTCCAAATGCTGGCGATGTTGGGGAAACCCAAGTGATCGAGGTCGCTCCTCCTTCGGCGACGCGAATTTCCAGACCGATCAACAACACTCCGTTGAATCCCCCAACGAGGATGCACCCGGTCACGGATAGAATGTCCCCGGTCGCGATCTCCCAATCGGGACGCGTAATGCGCCCGGCAAAGGAGATCGTTGAAGGCGCTAATCCTGAAAAATGCCAGGAAGAAATCCCTTTGGGCAGTATTGAGCGTACCTATCAGGGAAAACCATTCCAGCTATCCGGTTCGGTTCGCATTATTCCCAAAGCCGAAGTTCAAAAGCGTTCTTCCGCCGAGTTGGCAAATTCGGGTGCCATGGAAAGAAGCCGGGTTGCGGCATACCCTCGTCCTGAGACCACAAGCGTGGTCGCCCAGGGACGAACCGAACCGAGCCCCTTGGCATCCGGTTCCAAACCGGAAATGGCTCCCAAACCGCGAACGGTGGCAACTGTTCCCGCAAAGGCAACAATTCCGGCAACAGGAGCCGAACCCACAGTGATCCCCGCCTCCGCTGGAAGCACCGGGACCATTGAGATTGAGCCTCCTGTAAGTCCTTCGCTTCCGGTTTCCGCGCTTGTGGATTTGGCCAGGAAAGCATGCGGATCCTATGCCATAAATGTGTCGGGAACCACCGAAAATGGAATGTCCCTGATCAGGATCAGAGTGCGCGACCATCGTGCCGAAGCCGAAGTACTTCGCCGTGTGCTTGCACTTTCGTCTTTTGGACACTCGTCGGTTAAAGTCGATGTGGAACGATTGCGTTAGAGGATAAAAATCACTTTGCCCGTACCTGAAATGGTGGGCAGGTCCTGAATTGGAAGAGTCCTTCCTCGCTGCCGTGGCCGGGTGTTTCCAAGGAAACCCCGGCCACGGTATTTTTATTGCATATTAAAAACATCAAAAGAATAGAATTCTGATAGTAACAAATTTTACTGGCCCGGAGCAGTAAGTGGGCATCCAGCTTCGAGGAAGCCCTGAAGCAGCATTTGCGCAGCGATGGCGTCGCGTCTGGCCCGGCGGTTTTGATGGGAAAGGTCCATCTCCCAAAGAGCCGTTTCCGCAAAACGGGTGGTGAACGATTCATCGACCATATGGTAGGGTAGACCTGTTGCCTTGTGCGCCCATTGAGCGAAGCCACGCGCGCGATGGGCCGATTCCCCTTCTTCGCCTTGTGAGCGGATGGGAAGACCAACGATCAGGGCGGAAATCCCTTCCTCTCGGACAAGCCGCTGAATCCAGCGCTTGTCCGAGTCATTCCCTTTGCGGGTCCATACTTCCAGGGGCGAAGCGATTTTCCGGTCTTCATCGCAAACCGCCGCGCCGATGCGCACGGTTCCCGGATCGAGAGCGAGAATCCGCCCCTTTTGTGGAAAAGGAGCGGAAGGAGCGGGCGGCGTGCCGGGAGAACTCAAAGGTAAGCCTCTTTGCCTTGCGCCTTAAGGAGATCCACCATCTGTTTGACGGTTCCCTCGTCTTTGCGATGGGCGATCAGCGTGGCGTCGCGATCCTGGATAATAAGGAGATCTGATACGCCAATCGTAGTGATGAGTCGGTCCTTTTCGCCCACGATGACGCAGTTGGTGGTTTCAATTCCCGAGTGGTTGCCCAATATGGTGTTGCCTTTAGGATCCTGGGGATTGAGCCTTTCCAGGGCGAGCCAACTTCCGACATCGTCCCAGGCGAACGGGGCTTCGACCACGAGAACCTGGGGATGCTTTTCGAGCACAGCGTAGTCGATGGAGATTTTTTCCAGGGTGGGGAAAATTTCCTCCAGCACCTTTTGGCGATCCGGAGTATTCCATGCCTTGGCGATTTTGGTGACCCCCTCATAAATTCCAGGTTTATTTGCCTTGAGGGCATTGAGGATGGTGGCGGCGCGCCAAACGAAGATACCCGAATTCCAGTAATATTCGCCCGAGTTGAAGAACCTTTCGGCGACATCGGGGGCTGGTTTCTCGCGAAAACCTCCGACCTCGAAGGCCTTGACTCCAAGGGGACCTTCTGTGGGTTTACCCCTTTGGATATACCCATAGCCTGTGGAAGGGTAGGTGGGACGGATGCCAAAGGTAACCACGGCGTCCTTGTGATCGGTCGCCAATTGCGCCGCAGCGCGAACGGCCCGGACAAATTCGCGAACAGGTTCGATAACATGGTCGGCGGGGGTGACAACCATAACGCCTTCGGGATCGACTTCGGCGATCAGAGCCGCGCCAAGAGCCACGCAAGGGGCAGTATCCCGCCCCACCGGTTCGCCCACAATGCGATCAAGGGTGGATCCCGGGAGTTGTTCGAGGGTGGATTGGCGATAGGCATCGCCCGTGATGATCCAGACATTGCCCGTCCCGGCCAATCCCTCGAGGCGTTCGTGCGCGGCCTGGAGCAGTGTGGCGCCATTGGTGACGCTTAAAAACTGCTTGGGAAGGGCCTTGCGACTGCGAGGCCAAAACCTGGTTCCACCACCACCCGCCATGATCATAGCATGAATCATCGAACTCAAACCTCCTTGAAAGAACCATTCATCCCTGAGTCTTCATCCCAAATACTGTTTTTGGCCATCCTATTCCGAAGTTGCCTTGAGATGCAACGATCCCTTTTGGGCCCGGGCCAAAACACTATCCAGATCCATGGTCCCGAGTTGTGTTTTCAAATCTTCAGGATCGGTCGCCAACAGAGGCGAAATTTCCACATCGAGTTGGGCAAGTTTTTCCCTGTGAAGGGCGTCCCCGGCGCAATCATTGGCGGGAAACGCGGAGGCCAGCCAGGCCCGATTGCGGGCAAAGAGCCCCGCCCGAACGGTTTCAGGGGAGTCGGGCCCCATGGCGTTTTTGAGGGGGGCAAATTCCTCTTCACGAAGCGACCGGACAAGGGTCCACCTGGTCGCCAGGGGCAGTGCATCAAAGACAAATTTTTCAAACTTGAGAGCGTTTTCTGTCTTTGGGAGGACAGGCGCGCCTTTTTCGTTCACAAACGGGACCTTCTTCCTGGCCAGATGAAACGGGAGCCGGGCATGGCCAGGGGCGATCTCTTCCAGGAATTTCCTCGAAAAGAGGTGGATGGCCGGGCTGCCACAGCGAAACAACAATCCGCCGTCTTCGGCTTTGGCCTCTGTCTGTTCTGGGGTCAGGTCGGAATATTCCACCAGTGCGCAGCGTGGGGCATTCCCGTGATGGTTGCCCGGCGTCTGTGCGAAAACGCCAACCTTTTCCGATGCGATGGTTTTTTCCACAAAGCGGGATGAGACATCGGCATTGTGACGCAAGTGATGACCCAAAAAGATGGGATCGGCGATACGGACCAGGGGGTTGTCGACCTGGAAATAAAAGATCTGTTCAATGCCTTTTTTGGCCATCCAGTCAAGCCACCCCAGACCGGCCAGGGCGGCAAGACACCCCCCATGTCCATCAGGCGAGGCAAAAAGGCGCCCCGGTGCCTCAAGAAGCAACCGGCCTGTTTCCAGATCCACAGCGGGCATGGTTCCCTGTTGGAAAAAGTGTAGCTGGTCCGGGCCAAGACCAAAGCCGTTGTTTTCGTTGAAGAAAGCGAGGGTGGCCTTGTGGGTCGCCGGGCTGGTCATCACAAGGAGGGGAATAGCAACCCCATACCTTCGGGAAAGGGCGCAAACCCGTTCACTGTGGTACTGGAAAAGGGATTTCCCCGAAATGGGTCCGACCGAAAGGCACCCCTTGGGAACGGTTGCCCCAAGCCGGGTTCCCTGGCCGCCCGCGACCAGCACACAAGTGACTTTGCCTTGGGAAAGCGCTTGGCTTCCCGTTTCGGCACAAGACCGGGCTTCGGAGGCATCCAGGTAGGGGTCGAAAAATTGCGGAGCCTCAAGGGAGTTGGAGGTTCCCGCGGCAGTTTTGGTCCTCGATTTCCAAAGTGAATCAATCAGCTCAAAATCAACAAGATCAATCTGCTTTAAGAGATTTTCGCGGGTGGTGCTGTCAAGCTTGTCCCAATCCAGAAGCAGGTGGGTTTGCCCGTGGCGGGAAAGTCTTCCGAAAAGCTCCTCAGGGAACCCTGTCGGAATTGGGAAATCAGTATTGGTTTCGTTTGGGGACATGGGGTGCTCCCTAGAACGCAAAACTCAGCCCATCGTAAGCCAGGCGGACATTTCCCGGCAGCGAATCGTTGATCTTGTCGTGATCGAGTTCGTGGCTGATGTGGGTGAGGTAGGCTTGTCGTGGTTCGAGTTTTTCAATGACCTCAAGGGCCTGGCCCACGCTGAAATGGGCGGGATGGGGTTGGGGCCTGAGCCCATCCAGAATCAGCACATCAAGCCCCTCGAGCATCTCCATGCTCGATCGGGGAATTTTGTTGACATCGGTGCAATAGGCGACATCCCCAAAGCGAAATCCGAATACATCGAAATGGGCATGTTCCAGGGGGATGGCGACAACTTTTTCCCCAAGGATTTCATTTGGGCCGGGTTTTAGTCGGTCAAAGGTGAGTTTGGGGATAAACCCGGCGCCCATCTGTTCCGATGCCGGACCAAATGCGTAGGAGAACGATTCGCGAATGCGCCTTTCGGTATCGCCAGAACACCAAAGGGGAACAGGGCCCCCGATGATTTTGGGAATGGGACGCAAATCATCCAGGCCATGAATATGGTCGGCGTGATAGTGTGTCAGCAGGCATGCGTGGATGTGGGCGGTGCCCGCCCGCAAGAGTTGGAGCCTGAGTTCCGGAGGTGTGTCGATCAGGAAAGTGGTTCCCGAAATTTCCACCAGCGCCGCGCATCGGTATCGGTGGTTTCGGGGATTGTCTGATCGGCACACCGCGCAGGAGCAACCCAACATGGGTACACCCACCGAGGTTCCGGTTCCCAGAAATGTAAATCGTCTGCTCATTGGATGGGATCGTTGGCAAATTTGGCAGATGGGGTTTTGGGTTGATTCTAGAACGCGCCCGTTCCACGCTTCGACCACCAGGGGAGTTGGGTGCCCCCATCGATCGAAAGGATGGAGCCGGTGATGGAATCACTTGCGGGATCGCAAAGGAAGACGACGCCCCGGGCAATTTCTTCGGGCTTCATAAGCCTACCCATGGGCAGGCCGCGGCCCGCCTTGTCCAGGACCTCCTCGGTGAAAAATTTGCGCTCGCCTGGGGTGTCGGTCCATCCTGGATAAACCATGTTGACACGAATCCCCTCGCTGATCAGTTCGATGGCGGCTGTCCGGCCCATCTGGTCGAGGGCGGCTTTGGCCATGTTGTAAGCCATGCAGGATGGGGTCGCGACATGAGCGTGCGGAGAGCTGATCAGGACCGCGCTTCCTGGTTTTTTGGCTTCGAGAAGGCGGTTGGTAAAAGCTCTCAAGTTGTACAGGGCGCCCCACATGCTGACATCAATGGTTCGGTGGAAACCCTTCATGTCGGCTTTATGAAAGAATTCACGGTCGCTGTAGATTGCGCTGTTGACGAGGATGTCGATGACGCCAAATTGGGCCTGACCCTGGGTGAACATCTCTTCAACGGCTGCTTGGTCGGAAACATCACAAACCATTTCAACGGCGCGGCGTCCCATGGCAAGGATGTGGCCAAGGGTGTCGCTTCCGCCTTCGGGGAATCGGATATCGTTGAGGATGATATCGGCGCCTTCCTGGGCCAAGGCGATTGCCGTGGCTTTGCCGATACCGCCACCAGAACCCGTAACGAGGGCCACCTTTCCAGCAAGTTTCATTATCATCCCCCAAGCCTTCACCCAATCCAGGGGTGCCCGCGTGAACAATCCACGCCAAAACACCTATCCTCAAGTAAGGACATCTTACGACAACCAGTGACACCCAACCCGCGGCACTTTGGATGATTCCTGCCATCGCACGAACGAAACCTAATGATCCCCCCTGGATCCACCCCCGGGCGGCGTATGTGCACATCCCTTTTTGTGCCCACAAATGCGGTTATTGCGACTTTGCCATTGCCACGGGGAAGGATGACCGGATCGATGCCTATTTGACCGCAATTTCCCGTGAAATTGCCCTTTTGGGAGGGGTTCAGCAGATTCGAACCCTTTTTGTGGGAGGAGGGACTCCCAGTCACCTAAGTGTCGGTCAATTGGCGCATCTCTGCTCCATCCTGGGGGAATGGCTACCCGTCCAAAAAGGTGGGGAAGTTTCCCTGGAGGCCAATCCCGAATCTCTCACCCGGGAAAAGGTCAAACTTTTGGCGGATGCCGGTTTTACGCGGATCAGCCTGGGCGCCCAATCTTTCTCCAAAGGAACCCTCAAGAGCCTGGATCGGCCCCACGATCCCGATGCCGTCCGCGAAGCGGTAAACCTGGTAAAGGAATCGGGCCTGGTCGTGTCATTGGATTTGATCTTTGGGGCTCCGGAGCAAACGATTATCCAGTGGCAAACCGATCTCGGGGAAGCCATCCGATTGGGGACGGATCACATTAGCACCTATGGTTTGACCTACGAGAAAGGCACACCACTCGAGAAGCGGGTTAGGCTTGGGATGGTGAGGCCTGTGGGAGAGGATCTCGAGCGGGCGATGTATGCCGAGGCGATCGCCAGTCTCGGCGGGGCGGGTTATGAGCATTATGAGATCTCCAATTTTGCAAAACCGCAAAAGCGATGCGCTCACAACGAGGTCTATTGGGCCAATGAGGCGCACCATGGGTTTGGAATGGGGGCAGCGGGATATGTCGGATTGTCAAGGGATCTCAATACGCGTGATCTGGAACGCTATATTCGCCTTTGCTCCCAAGGAACCAGGCCCGTGTTTCAATCGGAAACCCTGAATCCACGTGAGCGTGCAGGGGAAACCATGGCCCAAAATCTTCGCCGGATCGAGGGAGTCGAAACGGGTCGATTCCTGGAACAGACAGGATTTGATCCGCAAATACTCTTTGCAACGGAATTGGAACGGCTTGTTGAGCAGGGATTTCTTGAGACCAATCCGGAGCGGTTTCGCCTCACTCCCGAGGGGAAATTTGTCGCGGATTCGGTGATCGAGCGCTTGATGCGGTGTGTGTGAAAGTATTCACGCCACTTTGCGGATTCCACTTGGGAGGACGAACGGATGATCCGGGGAATTTTGTTGGCAGTCTTTGCGGGATCCCTTTTGGCCGGATTGTTTTCGCCTGTTTCCACAGGGGTAGGCGACCCAAAGACCGGGCTTCCCCGGGCGATTGCCGCACCGTTTTCCACAGGGCCCATAAAACTCGATGGCAAGCTGGACGAAGGCGCATGGGCCAAGGCTCCGTGGTCGGAGCTGTTTGAGGATATTGAAGGCTCAAAAAATCCCAAACCGCCTTTGGCAACCCGCGTGAAATTACTACACGATGTTTTGGGTCTTTATATCGGGGTTCAAATGGAGGAGCCCCACCTTCAGGGAGTCTTCACCGAACACGACAGTTATATCTTTCATCTGGACAACGATTTTGAGGTGTTTCTGGACCCGGATGGCGATTGCCAAAACTATGCTGAACTGGAAATGAACGCAAGAAACACCACCTGGGATCTCCTTTTGACCAAGCCTTATCGTGACGGGGGCAGAGCCCTGGACAGCTTCGAATTCAAAGGGTTGAAAACCGCGGTGCAGCTGGATGGCACCATCAATGACCCCTCCGACAACGACAAAGGTTGGTCGATCGAGATTTTCATTCCATGGAAGAGTCTTGGGGAAATCGGGGGGAGCTCCCCTCCCAAAACAGGTGATCGTTGGCGGATCAATTTTTCACGGGTGGAATGGGAATGGGATGTAAAAGATGGCAAGTATGTGAAAAAACCCGGAAAGGCTGAAAGAAACTGGGTCTGGTCGCCCCAGGGTGAGATCAACATGCACCTGCCCGAGCGTTGGGGTTCGGTTGTGTTTGTGGGACCCGAGGACGGATCCAAGCCATTGCCTGCCGATTCCAAGGCGTCAGCAAGGCTCCTTTTGGGCCGAATCCATGGCGCCCAACATGTCTATCGGGGGAAAACCGGCAAATTTGCCACCAGCCTCGAGGAGCTCAAATTGGATCCCGCCCCTTTTGCGAAAGAGGCTGTCCAGATTTGGGCCAACGAGGGGCGATACGAGGCGACCGTTTCGGACAAGGCCTTCCCCAAATTGAAGATCATTGAGGATGGGCTGTTGCGGTAGATGCGCTGACTATGAATAGGGGTATGGCGACGGAAATATTTGCGGGATATCGGAAAATTGCTTGAAGGGGGTTCAAAATGGCGGACAAAGTGATCAAGACCGAAGAAGAGTGGAAAGCAGTCCTTTCGCCCGAAGCGTTTCGGATTGCCCGCAAACAGGGTACCGAAAGGGCATTTACAGGCACCTATTGGGATAATCATGCCCCGGGGACCTATTCGTGTGTTTGTTGTGGCCAACCGCTTTTTTCGTCGACAACCAAGTTCGACTCCGGAACAGGTTGGCCCAGTTTTTTTCGCCCACTCACCGAGGAAGCTGTCGCTAGCCAACACGATTGGAGTCACAATATGCACCGAGTCGAGGCGCTTTGCAGTCGCTGTGATGCGCATCTTGGACATGTCTTCGAGGATGGACCGGCCCCGACAGGCTTGCGATTTTGCATGAATTCCGGGGCGCTCCACTTTCAGCCGGAATAATCTACCCAATAAATTGGAAAAACGGATGGCTTAACCGGCGGTCATAAGCCATCCGATATGGTGAATCGACATCCAGAATCGCTGGATATCGGTGAAACCCGCTTCGCGGAAAAGCTCTTCCATTCTTGCATCGCCCACACGGAAGAGCCCCGCATCGATTTGGGCCTGAAGGGATTCCCACCGATCCAAGGGAAGGCCCCGTTCGAGGGATATTCTTTTCCAGCCACGCATCATCGTTTGCCAGCCTCTGGTTCCAGGGCCCGCAACGGCATCAAGGTGTATGTGCATGGCGCCTGTGCGAAGTTTCGAGCGGATCTGGCGCAAAAACGCCAATTTGGATCCATCATCCTTGATAAAGTGCATCACCAGTATCGAGGTGGACCCATCAAAAGGGTTCGATTCTGCAAGGGTCTCGAGAGTCCCTTCGTGCAGGCAAAGGTCAGGATGTCCAGCAAGCTTTTCCCGGCAAGTTGAGATCATGGTGGGAGATGTGTCGACACCCGTTAGGGACCAGTTTGGGCGCATTCGGGCGAAAACTTCAAGTTCGGTTCCCGTGCCGCACCCAACGACAAGAACCTGGCCGTTTTCCGGAACAGCTTCGCTCAGGAGTCCTGCTGAAGTGGGAAATAGGGAATCATAATCGGGCATGATGGCCCGGATCAAAAAATCGTACCCCATGCCGTATTGTGAGTCGAAATCAAAAGGCTTTTTCCAGTCGGCGACATTCATGGAGAAAATGATTCCTTGCTTTTGAATTTGTGAACTGGATTGGCGAATTAATTCCTAAGAGTCTTCGGGCCGCCTGTGTTGGAAAAGGATTCTTTTTGCCAATTTTTCAGGACCATGGCACGGAGTTCTTCCACGGTTTTTGCATGGGAGGGATTTTTGGCCAGATTGTGGAATTCGTTCGGGTCGACATTATGGTCGTAAAGTTCCGAGCCTTTTTTGCCATTGTCCCATTCGGTGTAGCGGAAGCGCTCTGTGCGAACCGAATGCCCCGGAAATCCTCCACGCCAAACCTGGGTAAAAGCTGGCCGGTTGCGGGGAGCGGAAGGGTTGTCGAGTAAATCCCGAAGAGTCGATCCCTGGAGGTTTTCCGGGACCTTGAACCCCGCGAGGTCGGCAAGGGTGGGATAAAGATCGACCAGTTCCACGGTTCGGCCGGTCGATTGGCCTTTTGTCTTTTGTCTGGGATCGGCAATCACCATTGGCACGCGCGCCGACTCCTCGAAGAGGCTTTGTTTCATCCATAAGCCATGCTCCCCGGTCAAATATCCATGATCGCTCCAAAAAACGATGATTGTGTTCTCGGAAAGTTTGAGCCGATCAATTGCATCGAGCAACCTGCCCACCTGCGCATCGGCAAAGGAGATGGCGGCGTAATAGGCCCGTTTGGCTTCGCGGGCCTTGTCCAAAGAGACGCCGAAATTTGGCCAAGGCTGGGTGGAAGCAATGGCTGGGGGCAAAAGGGTTTCCCGGTGCCCCTTGGGTTCCTCGACAAAACCAATCGAATCGATCGGATACATGTCGAAATATTTTTTGGGAGCGACATAAGGGCAGTGGGGACGAAAGAACCCGGCTGCGATGAAGAAGGGCTTTTCCTTGTGGTCTTCCATCAACTTGATGGCCCGACTTGCCACCATGCCATCGGTTTGCTCCTCGTCGGTTCCTTCCGCGGCCAGAAAACTTAGAGAGGATCCGAGACCCTGTTTTGGCGTGTGATTGGTCAGTCTGTTTTCCTCGTCCTTGTCCCGGCCACGGGGGTTGTAGCGCTCTTCCCAGGATAGGGGATCATCGAGGCCGTTGGTCCCGATTTGCCCCGGGTTGCCATAGTGGAAAATTTTTCCAACACGGGCGACAAAATAACCATTTTGGGAAAATAGCTGAGGCAAGGTGGTGGCATTGGGCAGGGTTTTCTTGCGGAAATCTGTTTGGAGTTCAAAGATTTTGGTAGTATCGGGGCGAAGGCCTGTCATGACGGAAACGCGACTGGGACTGCAAAGGGGAAATTGGCAGTAGGCCCGGTCAAACTTTGTACCCATGCGGGCAAGCCGATCGATATTGGGAGTTTTGACCACTTTGTGCCCATAACAGCCCAATTCGGTGTTCATGTCATCTACTGCGATGAACAGGACATTTGGGTGAGTTGTGGCAAACGAGGCAGGAGCGATACCTAGCAGGGAAACGATTGCCAGAAAGACCTGAAAGGGCCGCACCCGCTGGTTTTTGGACATAATTAAGTAAACTTGGTGAACATGGTGAAACAGTTGAAAATCCATTCCCAAAGTTTATTTAGGACTTGGGCAAGTTTGGGGGGCCTAAAGAAAACCAAATAAAGAAGTTGTTGGGTATCTACTCTGGGCAGTCAGTGGCTGGGAATTTGGTTGCACAAGCAATTTTGAGGGACGGGCCAAACCGCAAATGGGATTTGTCCAACAAAAAAAAGCCCCCATTAGGGGGCCGTTTGGAGTTTCGGAGATGTATTGGCGAGTGGTTTAGTTATGGATCGTGGCCGCGGAACGCTTGAGGCGGTGGTAGGTGCCTACCGACTTGGGAGGCGGGCAATCTGTGACAGGTTGGGCGACCAAAGGATTTGGGACCCCGGCGATTTCGGAACGCAAGACCTGCTTGCTTCGGGGAGCGTCGATCCCCAACCGAACCCGATTTCCCAAGACCTCGACGACGGTGACCCAAACGTCATCACCAATCATGATTCTTTCACCAACCTTGCGACTGAGTACTAACATTGCTCGTCCTCCTTGCGAAAAACCGGCTCCTGCCGGAAAGAAACTTCGGTTCAGCCCCGCCGAACCAATTCATGATATCTGGATCTCTTTCTCCGTATCAAGAACTTTTCCAAATAAAATTTGAAAAGTTTCTTAAGATCCTTGTGATCGGGCGCCGATCTACAAGATGTGGGATCCTTTAAAATCTCTAGCTTATTTTTCCCGCGACTGCAGAAAAAATTTCAAGATTTTCTCCGAATCCTGATCCGCACCCTTCACACACCGAAAATCCACATCGAACACAGCGGGTT
>Ga0114972_10002147_pt1 | contig 14740 bp, 10 predicted proteins | sample M_140807_EF_Meta_FD_87354 | JGI IMG/M metagenome (GOLD analysis project Ga0114972, IMG submission 87354) | Freshwater microbial communities from Lake Montjoie, Canada to study carbon cycling - M_140807_EF_MetaG | ecosystem: Environmental > Aquatic > Freshwater > Lake | place: Lake Montjoie... | reverse complement strand
GGGTGCTAGGGAGCACAATCTAAAAAATCTTGACATAAAGATTCCTAAAAACAAGTTAGTCGTTTTCACAGGTGTTAGCGGAAGTGGAAAATCTTCATTGGCATTCGATACTATTTATAATGAAGGACAAAGAAGATACATGGAAAGCTTTTCAGCATACGCCCGACAATTCATGGGTGATATGGAAAGGCCAGATGTCGATAAAATTTCAGGACTTTCTCCCGTGATTTCAATTGAACAAAAAACCACGAATAAAAATCCAAGAAGTACAGTTGGTACCATTACAGAAATTTCCGATTTTTTAAGATTGTTGTTTGCAAAAATAGGGGAGGCCCATAGCTACAACACAGGAAAAAAAATGGTGAAGTTTAGTGAAGAAGAAATTGTGGAATCCATATTTGATCGATTTAAAAATAAAAAAATTAGTTTACTGGCACCGTTAGTTAGGGGAAGAAAAGGACATTACAGAGAACTTTTTGAAGACATTCGAAAGAAAGGTTTTTTGAAAGTAAGAGTTGATGGCGAGGTTGTAGATCTAAAAGCTAAAATGCAATTAGATCGATACAAAATTCATGATATAGAAGTTGTTGTAGACAGACTACAAGTAACCGATGACATGAAAGTGAGGTTAAGTCAAAGTATTCAGCAAACTTTGAAAATGGGAAAAGATTTATTGTTTTTATTTGTGAATGACGAAAACACTATTACCCAATACAGCAAACAATTAATGTGTTTGGAAACAGGCATTAGTTATGAAGAACCTTCGCCCAATTCATTTTCATTTAATTCGCCTTATGGCGCTTGTCCCACCTGTAAAGGATTAGGAACAATCTATCAAATTAATATGAATGCCATCATACCAGATGATTCAAAGTCTGTGAATGAAGGTGGTATTGTTCCTTTAGGAGAAGTAAGAGAAGCTCAATCTTTCAAACAAGTGCAAAGCTTAGCTAGAAAAAATAAAATAAATTTAGATAAGCCCATCAATACATTGACACCAACTGCTCTAAATTTTTTGCTATATGGCTCCGAACAAAAAGACGAAAACTTTTTGGAAGTAGAGATGGAAGAATCACTTCCTTCTTCATCATTATATCAAGATTACGAAGGCGTTGTTAATTTAGTGAAAAGATGGTTTAATTCAACAAACACTTCTGAGGCAATTAGAGACTGGGCGGAGAAATTCATGAGCTTAAAAGAATGTAATACATGTAACGGTTCGCGATTAAAAAAAGAAAGTCAGTGGTTTAAAATTGACAATAAAAATATTGCAGAATTAAGTGATTTGGATTTGTCGGTTTTAACGGAATGGTTTTTTAATATTGAAGATAGATTATCAAAAAAACAAAATAATATAGCCAAAGATATTCTTAAAGAAATCAGAGAGCGCTTAGGGTTTTTGATGAATGTAGGATTAACGTATCTTACTTTGTACAGGCCTTCCAAAAGCTTGAGTGGCGGCGAGTATCAACGAATTAGATTAGCCACTCAAATCGGATCCCAATTACAAGGTATTACTTATATTTTAGATGAGCCTAGTATTGGATTACATCAAAGAGATAACATGCGATTAATTACCGCACTTTGCAATTTAAGAGATATTGGAAATAGTGTTTTAGTTGTTGAGCATGATAAGGATATTATGATGGCTGCTGATTATTTAATCGACATTGGGCCAAGAGCGGGTAAGCATGGTGGTGAAATTGTTTCACAAGGTTCGCCAAAAGAATTGTTGAAATCTAATTCAGACACAGCACTTTATTTAAACGGAAAGAAACGCATTCCTGTTCCGAAGGAACGAAGAAAGGGTAATGGACATTTTATTCAAATAGAAGGCGCTACAGGAAACAATCTAAAAAATGTTACAGTAAAAATACCATTAGCAAAATTTATAGTTGTATCGGGTGTAAGTGGTAGTGGAAAATCTACTTTGGTAAATGAAACATTGTATCCAATTTTAAATCAACATTGTTATCATTCCAAAACCAATCCACTTACTTACAAATCCGTAAAAGGACTTGAACACATTGATAAAGTAATAGAAATAGATCAGAGTCCAATAGGCAGAACGCCAAGAAGCAATCCAGCTACATACTGTGGATTTTTTACGGACATTAGAACGCTATTTGCATCAGTACCAGAAGCAAAAATTAGAGGATACAATGCAGGAAGATTTTCATTCAATGTGAAAAGTGGAAGGTGCGAAGTTTGTGAAGGTGGCGGAATGCGTGTAATTGAAATGAATTTCTTACCAGACGTTTTGGTTCATTGCGAGAAATGTAACGGTAAAAGATACAATAGAGAAACCCTCGAAATAAGATACAAAGGAAAATCTATCAGCGATGTTTTAAACATGACAGTAGATGAAGCGGTAGATTTTTTTAATGCGGTTCCATACATCTATAGAAAAATAAAAGTGCTGCAAGAAGTTGGCTTGGGATATATAACGCTTGGTCAAAGTGCTGTTACTTTAAGTGGAGGCGAAGCTCAGCGAGTGAAATTAGCAACTGAATTAGGAAAAAGAGACACCGGAAAAACATTTTATATTTTAGATGAACCTAGCACAGGACTTCATTTTCAGGACATAGGATTATTGCTGGATGTGTTAAACAAACTAGTTGAAAGAGGTAATACGGTTTTAGTTATTGAGCACAATCTTGATATTATAAAGGTAGCCGATCATGTAATTGATATAGGACCAGAGGGTGGCAAGGGAGGAGGTAAGGTTTTATTTGAAGGAGCTCCTGAGTTAATTTCAAACTCAAAAGAAAGCATTACAAAAAAATACTTATTGAACGAGTTGAATTATAATTAGTTTGTATATATTTGTGAAATGAAGAATTATTATTTTATTCTAATCCTTACTCAATTATTTTTATTTCAAAATTGCATTGCTCAGAATGTCGGCATTGGCACCTCCAATCCATCTCCCTCCGCACAATTAGAGGTTAGCTCTATTAATAAAGGGTTTCTTCCTCCGAGAATGACTACAGCTCAAAGAAACAATATTGTAAGTCCGGCAGATGGACTTCAAATTTTCAATACCACAACCAATTGTTTAGAAATTTATATTTCCGGATATTGGCAAAATATTTATTGTTCAATATATACTTTTGTTAATGATATTGACGGAAATCAATACCCCACTGTGGAAATTTGTAACAAACTATTTTCAAAAAAGAATTTATCTGTTTGTAGATATAGAAATGGAGATATCATTCCTAATGTAACAGATTCGGCTGTTTGGAATAATCTAACAACTGGCGCTTGGTGTTGGTATAAAAACGACTCAGCAACATACGCAGCCACTTATGGAAAATTATACAATTGGTATGTAGTTGCCGACCCAAGAGGACTTGCACCTGAAGGATGGCACGTAACAACTGATGCAGATTGGAATAAATTAATTAAATGTATAGACCCAATTGCTGATACCGCTGCTGCGTCATCTTCACAAAGTCTATTAGCTGGAGGTACTTTAAAATCTACTGGTAACGACTCTTGGGCTTCTCCAAACACAGGAGCAACTGATAGTGTTGGTTTTTGTGCCTTACCCGGAGGGTATAGAGGAAACAATTCTATTTTTTCAAATATTTCTTTATATGGCTATTGGTGGACAACTACTGGTAAAGATGCTTTGACCTCATATTATCGAGTGCTTTTTTATAATAATACAAGAATTAACAGAATTGCATTTAATAAAAAATATGGATATTCTGTGAGAATCATAAAAGATTAAAATAGTTTTTCTACGCTCTGCTCATTGATTAAATTAATTCCAGGCTTTTTGCCAATTTCAAAACTTCCATACTGCTCATCAATACCGAGGAACTTTGCGCCGTTCAATGTTGCCCATTTTAAGGCATCTTCCATTGTGATTGTTGAATTGGTTTCCAAAATTGTATTTATTTCATCCATTATCGATAAGTGTTCGTTGGAAGCCAAACTATCGGTGCCGATTACAAGATTACATTGCTGTTGAACAAATAAATTCACATCAGGCAAATCCCCACTTATATATTTATTTGCATTTGGACACAAACAAAAAAACAAATTATCCAATTGCGCTTTATATTTTTCTTTTGCACTTAAAATATCGCTTTCGGTTGTATGTAAATTATGAACCAATAAAAGCTTTTGAGTTTCATTAAAATGAGGCAATAGTGCCAATAAACTGCTTTTGTTATGTGGATCAAAAAAATCAATATTTATATTTAATTTTTTATACAATTCTAAAAAGCCACCTTCCTTGCTTTTATAGAAATCATTTTCATCTTTCGCCTCTTGGTTATGCATGCTGATAATAGCATTTTTTTCGAAATCAATTATTTTTTGCAGTAGTACATGTGATACGGAATATGGAGCATGAGGAACTATTGAGTTGTTTGTATTGAGTGTTGAAAATTCTTCAAAAAGTAAATTAGATTGTTCAAATCTTTCATTTGCAACTTCAAGAGGAAAGCCACTTGCTTCAATGAAATTTTGATAACATAATTTGCCTTTTCTTTTTTGTGGAATTGATAAATTGGTATTGCAAATATCCCCAACTGCTACAATTCCATTTGCAATCATTTCATGCTCAGCCATTTCAATGGCTTGTGCTATAATTTCTTTTTTTGCTTCTCTTTTGCCCATTACACCTAACAAAAATTCGATCAATCCCGTTTCTTTGGGAATCATTCCTTTCATGTGGGAAAGCTCTACATGACAGTGGCAATTGATAAATCCCGGAGAAAGAATCCCTTCGTAAAACTTAATATCTTCGCCAGCCTCAGCACTATTGATAATGTCAAATATTGTATTATTCTGATCTACAATTAATACAGAATTTGCGGGTAAAAACTGTTGTCCATTAAAAATTTTATCGGCTGTTAATTTTCTATACAAAATGATTGATTGATATACTGTAAATTTGCATGCTTTGGTTCAATTGAGCCAATTAAAGTTAAAATTACAGTATGTTAGATAAACTGGATGCAATAAAAGCAAAATTTGATAATCTTGGGGTAGCACTTACGAATCCTGATATTGTGGCTGACAATAAAAAATTTAGTGCTATGAGTAAGGAATATAGGAGTCTTGGCAAAATTGTAGATGTGAGAAATGCCTATGTTCAACTATTGGAAAATATAGAATTCAATAGAGAAGTATTGAATGCCGATGATGAAGAAATGAGGGATTTGGCAAAAGTGGAGTTGCCTGCATTAGAAACACAAAAAGAACAACTTGAAAAGCAAATTAGAAATCTATTGATTCCAAAAGATCCTTATGATGAAAAAAATGCAATTCTTGAAGTAAGAGCAGGTACGGGTGGAGACGAAGCATCTTTATTTGCTGGAAATTTGTTGAGAATGTATATTAAATATTGTGAGAAAAAAGGTTGGAAAACAGCGTTGCTCAGTGAAAGTGAAGGAACAGTAGGTGGATACAAAGAAGTTCAATTAGAAGTAATAGGAGATGATGTGTATGGCACTTTGAAATTTGAAAGCGGTGTTCATCGCGTGCAGAGAGTTCCTGATACAGAAGCAAGCGGACGTGTTCACACAAGTGCAGCTACGGTAGCAGTTATGCCTGAAGCAGAAGAAGTGGATTTTGAATTAAAAGAAAGTGATGTGAAAATGGAAACTGCTCGAAGCGGTGGTGCGGGCGGACAAAATGTAAATAAAGTAGAAACCAAAGTATTCTTAACACACAAGCCTACAGGAATTGTGGTGGTTTGTCAAACGGAAAGAAGTCAGTTGGCAAACAGAGAAAAAGCAATGGATATGCTGCGTACAAAATTGTATGATGAGGAAGTTAGAAAAGCTGAAGAAGCAATTTCTCAAAAAAGAAAAAGTTTGGTAAGCACCGGCGATAGAAGTGCTAAAATTAGAACCTACAATTATCCTCAGGGAAGAGTTACAGACCATCGAATTGGTTTAACGGTGTATAATTTAGATGCGGTTTTAAATGGCGAAGTGCAGGAGTTTATTGATGCTTTACAATTTGCGGAAAATGCCGAGAAATTAACCAATACATAAAATTAAATTAAGCTTAAATTATTATCTTGTAAGATGCAAAACTTTTCAACTTCATTGCCTGTTGCTATTGGATCAGACCATGCAGGCTTCGACTACAAAGAACAAATAAAAAACTTCTTATCAAATCATAATGTTTCATTTGTTGATTTAGGAACATTAATCAATGAGTCTGTTGATTATCCAGATTATGCTCATCCTGTTGCAACTGCTGTTGAAAATAAGGAAGCCGCATTTGGAATTTTGATTTGCGGAAGCGCTAACGGAGTTGCAATTACAGCAAACAAACACCAAGATATTCGAGCAGCCCTTTGCTGGAAAACTGAAATCGCTGCTTTAGCCAGACAACACAACAACGCAAATGTAATTTGTTTGCCTGCCAGATTTATCAGCATTGAAGAAGCCATAGAAATGGTTGACATTTTTATGAAAACTTCTTTTGAAGGAGGAAGGCATGAAAACAGAGTGAACAAAATCGCCTGCCATTAACTAAATTTATTTTTATGAAATCTTTCTTTTTCATTTTCTGTATGATTTTGACTTCAGGCTTTTCTTTTGGGCAAATTTATTCATCATCAAATTATGCCTCAGTAATATCAATAGAAGAGTTGCAAAAGCATTTAACTATAATTGCCAGCGATGAAATGGAAGGAAGAGAAACAGGTACCCCTGGCCAAAGGAAAGCATCCGCGTATATAGAAAACCAATTTAAATCAATTGGATTACAAGCCCCCAAACAACTAAATGGCTATCAACAATTTTTTTCTTTAAATCAGGATTCTGCCTTAAAAGATTCATTGACTATCAATGGAGAAATTAAACAATACGGCATTGATTATATTGGTAACGTTACGCTAAATTCTACAGGTGTTTTTGCTTCAGACTCAATTGTCTTTGTTGGTTATGGAATTGAAGATGATGTATATAATGACTACATCAATAAATATGTAACGGGTAAAGTGGTTGTTTTTGTTAGCGGGGAACCCAAAAAAGGAAAAAAATATTTGATTAATCCTACCGGAAAAAAATCTGCTTGGACATCCTCAGGGCTTTCTAAAAAACTAGAGTTGGCAAAATTGAAGGGAGCTGTTGGTGCTTTTTATATTAATCTATTACAAGACAATTTTAGCGAAACGATTATAAAGAAAAGTTTATTTTCTGATTTGAATTATGTAGATAATCAAGAAGTTTCCCAAAAAGTAAATTGTATTACAATTAGCCATTCATTAGCAACTATAATTTTAGGAGATCAGTTCGACGATTATTTAGATGCAGCAAATAAAGGAAATTTGCTAAACGAAATTAATATAGAAAAAGCTGCAAAAATTGAATACCAGTTTGCCAAAAAAACAAAAAATATTTTGGCTTCTAATGTTATTGGGGTTATAGAGGGTACAGATAAGAAAAATGAATACGTTGTGTTAAGTGCTCATTATGATCATTTAGGTAAAAAAAATGGAGTTGTTTATAATGGGGCAGATGATGACGGAAGCGGCACCGTAGCTGTAATCCAAATGGCATCCGCATTTGCTAAGGCAAAAAAAGAAGGACACGGACCAAGAAGAACAATGGTATTCATGACCGTTAGTGGTGAAGAAAAAGGACTTTGGGGTAGCGAATATTACAGCAATCACCCGGTTTTTTCTTTGGAAAAAACATCCGTGGATTTAAACACAGATATGATTGGAAGAATTGATACAGAAAGAAAATTGTCTGACACTTTGAATTATGTTTATGTAGTAGGCCATGATAAATTAAGCTCTGAACTACCAATCATCAATGAAGAAGCAAACAAACAACATACAAAACTTACTTTAGATTATAAATTTGATGATCCGGAAGATCCAAACAGAATCTATTATAGAAGCGATCATTATAATTTCGCTAGAAAAGGAGTTCCGGTTTTGTTTTTTTATGACGGCATGTTATTAGCTGATTATCATCAACCAACAGACGATGTAGATAAAATCAATTGGCCCCTTTATCAAAAAAGAGCACAAATGATTTTTCATACAGCTTGGGAAATTGCGAATAGAGATGAAATGCTTGTAAGAGACAAGCCACTACCTGTTGGAAGTAGATAAGATTTCTACTCGAAAAAACATAACATTACTTGTACAAAAATCATTTTTAATTTCTATGAAAATATATTGTTTGTTAGCATTTAGCTTATTATTGGCGACACAATCTTTTTCTCAATCAAAAACAAAAAAAGAAATCATCCAGCTTTTAAAAACTCAAGATGAGTCGTGGAATAAAGGAGATATTGAAGGCTTTATGCAAACATACTGGCAAAATGATTCGCTAATGTTTATTGGAAAATCGGGTGTAACATATGGTTGGCAAAACACATTGAATAATTACAAAAAAGGATATCCGGATACAACGTCAATGGGTAAGTTAGATTTCAAGTTGATTAATATTCAAAAGCTTTCTCGTCGCTACTATCATGTTGTTGGTAAATGGCATCTAAAAAGAACAATTGGAGATTTACAAGGACACTTTACTCTGCTTTTAAAGAAAATAAAAAATCGCTGGTATATTATTGCAGATCACAGTAGTTAATTACAACTTCCATCTTTTTTTGAGGTGCTTCACTAAAAAATAAAAGGTTGTAATCAAACAGATGTAATAAATAATATTTTTCCAATTGGGACTTCCTTCAAAAAATCCTAATCCAAAATAAATTCCTATATAGCAGTTTGCCATCATCCATAATAGAACAATTGAAATTGTATTAGCTATTAAAATCAGAAACCCTCTTGTATCGTCTTCCATAACAGAAATGTATTTTAAATTAAAACTGTACTATTAGATTAGGCTAAAATACCATTAATTTTGTGGAGATGCCAAGATTTAATAAAAACGACACCATTAATTTAATAAGCAAACTCAGTTTCACAAGAGTTTGGAATGGAATAAAAGTTTTATCTAGTTTTTATTTAACGCAACTATTAAATAAGCCTGTTCAATGGGGATTGCCAGTTTCCATATCATTTGAACCTACTACGAGTTGTAATCTTCGTTGTCCCGAATGCCCAAGCGGATTAAGGGCTTTTTCCAGACCAACCGGTATGTTGGAAGATAGTTTTTTTACCAAAACCATAGATGAGATTCATCAACACATTTTGTATTTGATATTTTATTTTCAGGGAGAGCCTTATTTGAATCCGGATTTTTTAAACATGGTAAAATATGCAGCCTCAAAAAATATTTATACAGCTACCTCTACAAATGCTCATTATCTTACTGATGAAAATGCCAAAAAAACTGTTGAGAGCGGATTAGACAGATTGATAATTTCCATTGACGGCACCACTCAAGAAACCTATCAGCAATATAGAGTAGGAGGCAAGCTGGAAAAGGTTATTGAAGGAACAAAAAATATTATTAAATGGAAAAAAGAATTGAACAGTAAAAAGCCATTCGTGTTTTTTCAATTCTTAGTGGTGAAGCATAACGAACATCAAATTGAAGACATTAAAAAACTAGCAAAAGAAATTGGAGTTGATGAAGTAAGATTTAAAACTGCTCAGGTCTATGATTATGAAAATGACCCTAATCAACTTATTCCTTCTATCAATAAATTTAGCCGGTATATAAAAAATTCAGATGGGACATATCAACCCAAAAATAAGTTAGCAAATAAATGCTGGAAATTATGGCATGCTAATGTTATTACTTGGGATGGATTAGTAGTGCCATGTTGCTTCGATAAAGATGCTACTCATCAATTGGGGAATTTAAAAAACCAATCTTTTAAAGCAGTTTGGCAAAACAACAACTACAAACAATTCAGAACGGAAATAATGAAAAGCAGAAAAAATATTGATATCTGTTCTAATTGTAGCGAAGGCAATTCTGTTTGGAGAGATTAATTAGTTGTACTTTATTGAACTATGTTGGAGCAACAATTCAATAATCGTTTCCGTCAAATTATTTTATTTGCCATAATTGTTGCCATTGCCATTGTTTTAATATCCAAATTATCTGTTTTTATTCCTGGCATTTTAGGAGCATTTACTTTATATATTTTAAGCAGAAATTATTATTTTTTTTTAGTCCAACAAAAAAACTGGAAAAACGGCTTGGCTGCACTCTTGCTCATTTTCATGTCCATCATTTTAATTTTATTGCCAATCTATTTAGGCATTTTATTAATTGCTCCAAAACTCAATCAATTAATAGACCAACAAGATAAAATTGTACAAGGTATTCAAGTGGTTGCCGGTAAAATAAAAGCACAAACTGGATTTGTTTTATTAACATCAGAAAATGCCAAAACCATTTCAGAAAAACTTTCCTTATTTGTAGTTAGTATGTTAAACAGCACTTTAAATATTGTTATGAATTTATTGTTGATGTTTTTTCTGTTCTATTATTTCTTAATGATTGGAAAGGAAATGGAAATGACTTTTAAAAAATTATTACCGCTTCAACAAAAGAATATACAATTGCTAACAAGTGATACAAAAAATATGGTTAAGGCAAACGCTCTTGGAATCCCATTGATTTGCATTGTTCAGGGCATATTTTCTTCGGCAGGATATTATTTTTGTAAGGTAGACGACTGGGTTCTATGGGCATTCCTAACTGCTTTATTTGCTTTTTTTCCGGTTTTGGGAACTATGGTAATTTGGATACCTCTTGTGTTATATATGTATGCAGTTGGTAACTCTTATAATGCAACAGCTTTAGGATTATACAGTTTATTAATCACCGGTAATGTAGATTATGTTGCTCGTTTAATATTTATGAAAAAAATGGGAGACGTACATCCCCTAATTACACTCATTGGAGTTATTGCAGGGTTGAATTTATTTGGCTTTATGGGTCTTATATTTGGTCCTTTATTGATTAGTTATTTTATTGTGCTTATAAAAATTTACTTTAGTGAATTTTCTATTAATGCAGAAAGTAATAGTTAACTTAAAACAATTTTTCTATGACCAATAAGCCTAGCAGAATCTTTGATTTTGTGTCATTGCAATTAGCTAAATTTCCTAAGGATGACATGTTAGCCACTAAAGAAAATGGCAGCTGGAAAAAATACAGTACTCAAACAATTATTGATACAGTTAATCAATTGAGTATAGGATTATTGAACGTTGGTTTGGGCTCAAAACAATTAAATGTTGACACACAATATAAAGTTGCCGTCATTGCTCATAATTGTCCAGAGTGGATTATGCTTGATTTGGCTTGCCAACAAATTGGAGTAATTCTTTGTCCCATTTATCCCACTACAAATTCAAAAGAAATCGCCTTCATTTTAAATGACGCAACAATTAAATACGTATTTGTAAGTGGATCAGAAATTTTTGAAAAAGTCTCAACCCTCAGAAATGAAGTACCATCTCTCATAGAAATTTATTCTTTTGATCAATTGCCCAATTCAAAGCATTGGAAAGAAATAATCATGGATGTCAAAATAGATCATCATCGGTTGGACGTAATTAAGCAATCCATTCATGAATCTGTTTGCGCAACAATAATATATACCTCAGGCACAACAGGCTTGCCAAAAGGAGTAATGTTAAGCCATCAAAATATTGTAAGCAATGTTATCAATTCGAAAAATAGTTTCCCCTTTGATGATATGCCAACTGCAAGAGCACTAAGCTTTTTGCCGTTGAATCATATTTTTGAAAGAATGGCCTCATATATTTATATCAGCAGTGGCATTTCAATTTATTATGCAGAAAGTATGGAATCGATTGGCGCCAATTTGTTAGAGATAAAACCACAAATATTCACAACAGTTCCTCGATTGCTCGAAAAAGTGTACGAAAAAATTATGTCTAAAGGCAATGAGCTAAAAGGCATCAAGAAAATTCTATTTAATTGGGCGGTATCATTGGGTGAAAAATATGATAATATCAATAAAGGATCGGCTTTGTATCAAGCTCAACTTTTTATTGCAAATAAATTGATTTTCAATAAATGGAGATCGGCTATTGGAGGAAATATAAAATTCATCATAACGGGCGGGGCTGCTTGTCAAGAAAGATTAATGCGAATCTTTAATGCAGCTCAGATTTATGTTTATGAAGGCTATGGTCCCACAGAAAACAGTCCTGTTATTTCTGTTAATTGCAGAAAAAAAGGTGGCCAAAAATTTGGAACGGTAGGGGTTGTGATAGATGGACAAGAAGTAAAAATCGAGGAGGATGGCGAAATTTGTGTAAAAGGTCCGAGTGTAATGATGGGTTATTATAAACGTCCAGATTTAACCTCCGAAGTATTAATTAATGGCTGGTTGCACACAGGAGATATTGGAATGTTTGAAGAAGGGAAATATTTAAAAATAACCGACAGAAAAAAAGAACTGTTCAAAACAAGCGGCGGAAAATATGTAGCGCCACAGGCATTAGAAAATAAATTCAAAGAGTCGCCATTTATAGAGCAAATGCTGGTGCTTGGAGATAATGAAAAATATGTAGGCGCGTTGATTGTACCTTCATTTCCTAATATAAAAAAATGGTTACAACAAGAATCGATTTCTGTAGAAAACAATCATGAAATGATAGCTCATGCTCATGTAATAAAATTATACAAAAAAATTATAGCAGATTACAACAAGCATTTCAATCCAACTGAACAAATAAAAAAATTCGAGTTGCTTGCCACAGAATGGACAATAGAAAAAGGTGAGCTAACTCCCAAATTAAGTATGAAAAGAAAAGTGATTGTAGAAAATTATCAAGAATTAATTACAAAACTCTTTAGATAATTACCATCCTAATACCCAGGCAAAAATCAATGGTGCTACAATTGTTGCATCACTTTCTACAATAAACTTTGGCGTATTAACATCTAATTTACCCCAAGTGATTTTTTCATTAGGAACAGCTCCTGAATAAGAGCCATAAGATGTTGTAGAATCGCTTATTTGACAGAAATAACTCCAGAACGGAACATCATGCCACTCTAAATCTTGATACATCATTGGCACTACACAAATAGGAAAATCTCCTGCTATTCCACCGCCAATTTGAAAAAACCCAACCCCTTTGCCAGAAGAATTATTTCTGTACCAATCAGACAACCAAACCATATATTCGATACCACTTTTCATTGTGCTAGCCTTCATTTCATTTTTAATAACATAAGAGGCGAATATATTTCCCATGGTGCTATCTTCCCAACCAGGCACCACAATTGGAATATTCTTTTGTGCGGCAGCCAACATCCAACTGTTTTTAGGATCTATTTCATAATACTGTTCCAACACACCACTCAATAACATTTTATACATGAATTCATGCGGAAAATAGCGCTCTCCTTTATCATCAGCATCTTTCCACAATTGATGAATGTGTTTTTGTAATCTTCTGAAAGCCTCCTCCTCAGGAATGCAAGTATCGGTAACTCTGTTGTAATGATTTTCTAATAAATCCCATTCGTCTTGTGGGCTTAAATCTCTGTAGTTAGGAACTCTTTTGTAGTGTGAATGCGCTACTAAATTCATGATATCTTCCTCTAAATTGGCACCAGTACAACTAATAATGGCAACTTTATCCTGACGAATCATTTCAGCAAAACTCAATCCCAATTCAGCTGTGCTCATGGCTCCGGCAAGCGTAACCATCATTTTCCCTCCTTCTAATAAATGAGTTTCGTATCCTTTTGCAGCATCCATTAAAGCAGCAGCATTAAAATGACGATAATGATATTGAACAAATTGTGAAACAGGACCCTTTTGCATATAAATAATTTTTGAGCAGCAAAAATAAGTTTATTCAACAAAGATTTGAATTTACTTGCTGTTTTTTTGCGGTTATGTCAATAAAAAAAGAGGTTAAGAAACTTAACCTCTTTTAAGAATAGTTTTTATATAAATTACTTAATAGGCTTTATTTCGTCTATTAAATTTTTAGCACCACCAAGTTTATCTATACACCACAAAACATAGCGAACATCTACACAAATGGTTCTGTTCAAATCTTTATCAAATGCAATCTTATGACTCAATGCCTCGTAGTTGCCATCAAATGCTAGTCCAATAAGATTTCCATTTCCATCAATTACAGGGCTACCACTATTTCCTCCAGTGATGTCATTTGTTGTAATGAAACCAATTACCAGGTCTTTTTTAGCCGCATCCATATATTGACCAAAATCTTTTTTCTTAAATAATTCAACTTGTTTTGCTGGCAAGTCAAATTCATAATCACCTGGCACATATTTCTCCATAATACCTGTAGCAGTTGTAAAACAATCATAAGCAACTGCATCTTTTGGCTTGTAACTCTTCACATTACCATAGCTAACACGCATGCTAAAGTTAGCATCTGGATACATTTTTGAAGCAGCAACAGGATCTCTTTCCATGATGCCTTTTAAATAACTTCTTCCTAATTCATTGTTTCTATTTACAAAAGCTGTGTAAAGAGGAGCATATTTAGTGTTGTAGTTTTTTACAAATGATTGAGCAAAATCAAAAGCAAAATCAGATTCAAGTGTTATTGCTTTTGGATCGTTAATGAAAGCGCTCCATTTTTGATCATCCAAAATCATTGTTTTTGTAAACACGTCTTGCGCCCATTTTTTAAATGTGTTTTCATCTGACAAATCACCATATAATCCAATCTTTTGAAAAATATTATCAGGGTGCTGACTCTTGTCTATATCTGTGTAAAATGCTTTTGCAACTGCAGCTAAAATATTTTTATCACTCGGAATATCTTCAGCTTTTACAAAGTTTTTTCTTGCTGCATCTG
>Ga0114972_10002146_pt1 | contig 14753 bp, 13 predicted proteins | sample M_140807_EF_Meta_FD_87354 | JGI IMG/M metagenome (GOLD analysis project Ga0114972, IMG submission 87354) | Freshwater microbial communities from Lake Montjoie, Canada to study carbon cycling - M_140807_EF_MetaG | ecosystem: Environmental > Aquatic > Freshwater > Lake | place: Lake Montjoie... | reverse complement strand
CAGTCGTTTCGGTTTCACGCGGGCCAGGTCCCGCTCGAGAAGCTCGGAAAGTGGCTCGACACGGACACCAAGGATCTCGGAACGTTCAGCGCGGGCGGGAAGATCCCTCTCGGAGACCCGTCGTTCGGCTGGCTGGGCGACATGTTCGTCATGGTGGGCGGGCAGGGTGACGCGTCGGTGTCCCCAAACGACTACACGCAATTTGGCTTCTACTTCGTCGATCCCCAGGGCAACGAGCGCGGCGCGGGGCTCCTTCCGAAGTTGACCTTTCAGCCGCTCGGGGCCTTCCCGCGGGTGGGCATTCGGTCGGTGGCGACGAGCACCAAAGGCGGCGAGGTTGGGAGCGCCCCTTTCACCCTCCATGTTGCGTGGGACGATCGGGGCGAGAGCATGGCGCAAGAGTCGGCGAGCGCGCTTGCTTACGCGGATGTCCTCTGTTCCGAGGACGCGCCGTAGACGGCCTCCGCTCCTACTCCCTTGGGCGTCATGCGCTTACGTCCCCCGCGTGGACGTGAAGGAAAAACTCGACGCGCGTGGGATCGTTCATTTCCATCGGGGCACGGTGCTCTGCGCGATGAGTGCCACCCCAATGCGGATGTACTGGGGGCACGTGGGCGTCACCTCGCAGAGCCGGTTCACCGGTAGAATTTTCGTCAAAGCGAGCGGCGTCCGTCTCTACAAGGTGCTCATGGAGCCGACGGGAAATCCGTCGATTGACCGACGATGGTGGCTCGGTTTCGAAGGGTCACGTCCCTATTCGTTCGACCACACGCTGGCCGAGCTCAAGCGTGCGGCGGATCACGTGAACCACGCGGAACGCGAAGAATCCACCGACTGAAAGGGCACGTCGTTCGCAACACCGAACCTCGTGGCGTACGTCGTCGTCGTCGAGGGGGATTGCCAAGTGATCGTGCGCGCCGACCGGCGCAACGTGCGGGTTCACGTCGAGCGGGGCCTGCGCGTGACCGAGGACAATCGGCGCTCGTTTCCCGAGCGGTCTCTGTTTCTGGACGGCGTGTTCGTCGGCCCGCCGTTCATCGATAACGTTCGACGACAGTACGCGCTCGATCACCACCAGGGTGTGATTCGGTCCTTCACGCTCGCCACCTGCGAGCAGGCCGCCGTCATCGTGGCGCTCGGACTGCCGCTCGCCGAAGACGTGTGGCACTTGTACGTGAACGAACCGGACCTCGACGCGCTCTTCGCCGTCTGGGTCTTGCTCCACCACGAACTCTTCGTGGACGCCGATCGTTCCGTCCTGCGCTCGGTGGTGCCGCTCTTGCGCGTGGAAGGCAACATCGACACTTTCGGATTCGAGCTTGCGGCGCTGACCGGTTTGTCGCCGCAAAGGTACGTGAGGGAGCGACGCCGCATCGAACGCCTTCGTCACCGCGAGGTGCTCCATCGCAGAACGAGTGAGTGGGCGAGCCTCGATTGGCTTGCCTACTCGAGAACGACGCTCGAGGAGATAGACGAGGAGTTTAAGGCCGTATTGCGCGCAAAAAGCGGAAAGGACGTCGTGATGAAACCGCGCGACGAGCGCAAGGTGGCGGTCTGGATTCAGTCGCCTCTCGGGATCTACGAAGTCGAAGAAGCCCTTCGAATACGTTACGGCGATGCCTTGGCGCGCATCGTGCTCGAGCGCGGGGACGGTCGGTTCACGCTGCTTCAGTGCGATCCGTTCATGGCAAAGAATCTCGAGGACCTCTATCCGCTGCTCGACGCCGCGGATGCCCACGCCGACCCCAAAGAGGCCGACGGTTGGGGCGGCTCGGCCGAAATTGGCGGCTCTCCGAGGCGCCAGGCGAGCGCACTCTGCGGGGCGGACGTCTTGCGCCTCGTGGCAGGTTTCGATGCGCTCGAACCCGTAGCGATCATGCCCCGCGCGCGTTAAGGCTCGCGGTCGGCCACGTCGAGCCGTCCGGGAACGGCTCGAACGGGTGGCGCGTTTTTCCGCGCATCACGCCGCGCGCTCGATGTCCGGCGGGCTCGCTTCTTTCGCGGAGGCGGCGGTCATTTTTGCGCGGTCGCGCCAGATGAGGGCGCCTGGCAGCACCAGCACGGCGAAACAAAGGCACGCGACCTCGCCGAGCACCGCGGCAATCCCCATGCTTCGCACGGCGTAGTTGACCGACCGAACCAGCGCCAGGTAGCCGAACATCGTCGTCGCGCTGCACAGGATCACCGCGCCACCGGTTTCGCGAACGGCCGTCACCATCCCGCCTGCCCCTTCGGTCCGGTAACGCTGCATGATGTTGACGGCGTAGTCGACGCCGATGCCGAACGTCAGTGGCAGCGCGATGAAGTTGAGGAAGTTCAACTTTACGTTCGCGAGTGCGAGCGAGCCCGTCATCCATCCGATACCGCCAAGAAGCGTCCCAAGGACGATCACGGTCGTGCCGCGGAACCGGAAGGCGACCGCCACCACGGCCAAGGTCAGCAGCAGCGAGAGGATGACGAGGCGCGGGACGTCGCTGACGAGCGCGGCCCAAATGTCGGCGTAAATGACGGCGCGACCAGAACCGAGAATGGTTCCTTGTCCGTGCGGCAGCTCGGTCCGTCGGTAGGAGTCTGCCCAGCGGAAGAGGTAGTGGGCGTCTTCGACGAGGTCGGTGCTGACCGGCTCGATGTAGACGATGCGGCCACGGGTGCCATCGCGCTCGGTGAAAGCGCGCGCGGCAGACTCGGGGAGCTCTGCCATCGTGTAGGGCTTCAGGTCGTTGGGCGGGAGGGAGCGCTCGAGTGCCGCGTAGTCGTCGGCTCCGACAACGCCGCGTCGTTTGGCGCGGAGCACGCGGTCCTTTAGCTCGAGCAGGAGCGGGACCTTCGTGGCCTGGTCCTTCGCCACGAAGTCTTGCAGCGTGTACACCGCTTTGAATGGCTTGGCGTCGTCGGGCGCTTGCGCGCGCCGCTTCATGAGCTCCTCAATCAGCAGTGGGACCTGCTCGGTGCGGTCGACGAGGACCGCCATCCCGTCGCTGCCGACGTACCGCGTGATTTCGACGGCGAGCTTTCGCGCGCGCACCTCGCCTTGCCGCTTGCTCGTGTCGGTGCGCAAGTTGTTGAGGTCGTATTCCATGGGGTCGTTGCGGACCCACTTCGCTGTTGCGACGGTACCCAGAACGGCGAGGAGCACGCCCGCGATCGTCGTTGCCCTGGGGGCGCGAGCGACGAGCGCGGCGAACGGTGCGCCGAACTCGAGGCCACCGCTCGTCGAGCGTGGAAGGAGGCCGAAGAGGCCACCGCGGTCCGGGCGAAGCCCCACAAGCCGGTCGGCGACGACGAGGATCGACGGCAGGAACGCGTAGGTCGCGAGCCAGCAGAGGAGCATTCCGATGCCTCCGATGATGCCGAAGTCGCGGAAGCCTCGGAATTCCGTCGCGACGAGCGATACGTACGATGCGCTCGCGGCAGCCGCGGCGGTCAACGTCGGCAACCAGGTGTCCGCGTGCGCGGTGCGGATGGCCTCGTCGTTGCTGGCACCTCTGCGACGGACCTCGAGGTATCGGGCCATGTAAATGATCCCGGAGTTGATCCCGTTGCCGGCCACGATGGTGAACAGGAAGCCCGTCGCCATGTTCAGCTCCCCGACGACGAGCTCGGTCACGCCGAAGGTCAAGCTCACGCCGATGCCGATCGTCAGCATCATCGAGAGCAACATACGGAGCCGTAGGTAGTAGAGGAACACGACGCCGATGAGCATCAGTGTGCCGACGAGACCAACCTCGGTGAGGTCGTCGTTGATCGCCTTGAACTCGGCGATCGCGCTGACGAGGTCGCCCGCCATGCTGTAGTGCAGATCCGGGTGGAAGCGCGTCAACCCGACGCCGTCGATCGCCGCACGGATGCGTCGTAGCGCTTCGCGTCCGCCTTCGAAGTCGGTGCCAAGGATGCCCGAGCGAATCGCGACCACCAGCACCTTGCCGTCTTTCGACTGGTAGTAGCCGTCGGGGAACTCCGGGAGCTTGCTGCGGCTTGCGTCGTCGAGCCCGAAGCGTTGCTTCAATGCCGCCGCGTCGAATTTCGAACGGAGTTGCTGTTGGGCAGGCTTTGCGACGTCGTCGTCGTCGTCGTCGTCGTCGAGGGATGCACCCGTGGCTCTGGCGACTTCGTCATCCCAGTCGTCGATCAGTTTCTGAAGTTCGCTGGCCTCGGCGAAGAGGCCCGAGCGTGGCTCGAGGAACGCGAGCGCGTCGTGAGGTCCGCTCTCTGCGGCGCCCACCCAGGGGTGACCCAGTTTCCGCGTTTCCTCCACGACCGCATCGGCCGCTTTGCGGAGCGCCGCGGTGTCGCCTCCTTCGAGTACGACGAACGCGGTCGAGACGCCGCTCGTGCGCGCTTTGACGCGTTCGAGTTCCTGAACACTCGGTCGGGTCGACGGCAAAAGCGCTTCGAAACCGGGCTGGACTCGAAGCTTGAGCGCCAGCAAAAGCGAGGACGCCGACAGTGCGAAGGCGACAGCGAGCACCAGCGACGGTCGGGCCAGCTGGAACTCGGCAAGACGATACCAGGCGCCGCGGCGGTTCGCGGGCGTGGACTCGGCACCTCGGTTCGTGGTCGGAGGATTCGTTTCGTTGGCCAAGGCCCGCCTCTTCGCGTGAGTGTCGCGGGGGTATAGCGCGAAGCCGTGCGGAGATAGTAAAAAGGTTCTCAATGATCGGGATTCGAACGAGCTTGAGGGGTCGAAGCCAGGCGTTCGTGTGGGTGACGTTGGCTTCCGCGGTGGGAACGCTCGGCCTCGCGTGCGCGAAGGGCAACAACGGTGAAGGGGCCTCCGGTGCGGGTGGACTCGCGTGGTCTTCGAGTTCCGGCGCTGGGGCGGGAGGTGCGACCGCGACCGGACCTGCGACGTCCGTTGGCTCGGTGGGGGGCGCTTCGGGTTCCGGTCTCGCGACGACCACCGTCACGGCCGCGAGCGGGCAGGGTGGGGGAGGACCCGGCGCATCGACCGCGGGGTCCTCGGTGGCCACGAGCGGGAGCGGAGGTTCGATGGCGGCGGGGCAGGCGGTGTTGCTTGCCGGTGGTGCGAACGCGCTGATTGGGGCGCACTTCGACGGCAGCGTTTGGACGACGACCAAGTTGGTTGGTGCTTCGAATCGCGCGCCGAGCATCGCTTACGTTCATCCGACGCTCGCGGTTGGAGTCCACCGCGACGCGACGAACGGCGCGTTGACGTACGAGTCCTTCGACGGGATGGCCTGGGCCTCACCCGCGGCGGTCGGCCCTACGGTGACGACGCAAGGCGCTCCGTCGCTTGCCGTCCGTGGTGCGTCCGCGGACGTCGTGTTCCACGGTGACGACTTCAAACACTACTTCGGGAGCTACGCGGGGAGCTGGATGCCCACCGCGGAGGCCGTCAAGCCCGGCCTCGGTACTCAATCGTTCGGCCCCGTCCCCGGCACCTTCGCGGTGACGGGGCAGGAGGGCGTGCTCGCTTTCCCCGGCGGAGATGGCGGACTCTTCGTGCAGTCGCGCGTTGCGGGTGCGTGGCAAAATGCAGCGCAACTCCCCAACGCCAAGTGCTCCGCCACGCCGGCCCTGGTCGGGCTCTCTTCGGGGGCCGAGCTCCTGCTCGTGTACGTGAATTCCGCAGACAAAAAGCTCATGTTTGCGACCCGTAAGGCTGGAACGTGGAGCTCCTCGGCGGTCGTCGAGGCGAACAGTTACTCGGGCGACCCGCCAGCGCTCGCGGCAGGACCCAATGGCGAGGCGGTCCTTGCTTTTCGTGGCTTCGACAACAAGCCCTACGTCTCGCGCTTCGTTCCCGTCGAATCGCCTCCTTGGTCGCTGCCCACGCCTATCGCGGCGTCGAACCCTGAGATCGCGAGTTCGCCCTCGCTCGCCGCAGGGATTGGTGGTCACGATGCGGAGCTCGCGTACATCGGCAAGGACGGCAGCGCCTACCACGCGTACCTCGCGGCTGGAGTGTGGTCTGCGCCGAGTTCCCTCGGCGGCTCAGGTTTGCTTCACGTCGCGATGGCGAGCCTTCCCTGAGCGTTTGCGCGAGCGCGGCGCCCCAGAGCGCCAATCCCGCTCGCCTCGGTGAGACCGCGTGTATGCTTTTGCGATGCGCCCGGTCTTGCTGTTCGTCCTCGGCATCGTGTCCGCGTGTGGCGGCACCTCGAGCGCGGAGTCGGCATCCGGCGTCGAGCCCACTCCCCGCACCACTCCCCTCGCCGAGTTTTTACCGAAGCCCACGGGGGAGTGTCCGGTTCTCGCCGACGGCTACGTGACCTTTGCGCCCGCCGGCATTCCCCCACGGCGCGTGCGACTATGGCTCGATGCGAGCGTGACGGCGTCCGGTCCGCTCGTCTTTTACTGGCACGGCACAGGAAGCAAGCCGGAGGAGGCGCCCTACGGCCTCGGCAATCCCACCATCGCCAGCATCAAAGCGCAGGGAGGGATCGTGGCGGCCCCGGAGCATGATCCGGATGCGGCCCAATTTCCTTGGTACCTCACGACGGGCGCCGGCAAGGAGGACGACCTCGTCCTCGCCGATGAGGTCCTTGCCTGCGTGCGCGAGGCTAGGAGCATCGACGAGCGCCGGATCCACGTTGCGGGCATGAGCGCCGGCGCACTTCAGACCGTCCAGATGGCGTACCGCCGTTCTGGCTACGTCGCGAGCATCGTTCCGTATTCCGGTGGGCTCGTTGGGTACCCGAACGACCAAGATCCGGAGAACCGCTTCGCCGCGATGATCCTTCACGGTGGGCCGAAGGACCAGGTGATCGTGAACTTCGAGAAGTTGAGCGTCGCACTGCACGATGGACTCGAGACGGAGGGGCGGTTCTCGTTTCTCTGCAACCACGGGCTTGGTCACAAGATCCCGTTCGATGCTCGGCCAGCCGTTTGGCAATTTCTTCAGGCTCACCCGTTCGGTACCTCGCCTTCTCCTTACGAGGATGGGCTGCCTTCAGACTTCCCGTCGTACTGCGCGCTCGACGATGCCGCGTCCGCGGCGAGCCCTTAGAAGGCGGTACGAAGGCTCGCGGCCCACGTCTCCGTTGCGGCGACGTTCGTTCCGACGACGGTGCGTTGGTAAGTTCCCTCGAACGCGACGTGGTCGGTGAGGTGGACGTACGGCATCACGGCGATGGCGACGCTCTGCGCCTGGATGCGCTCTCCGACTCCGACCCCCGGCGCAGCCGGGCCGTACGCCGCGGCGTACGCGGCATTTCGGTACGAGTTGAGGTCCGCTTCCACGTGGGGGCCGACACTCAATCCAACCGGCCAGGGCAGAACCCAGCGGGCAGCCTCGAGGCGGAGGAGGTTCGTTGCTTGAAGTTGGGCGTTGCTTTGGCGATCGCCGTCGTAGGCGCCCGAGCCGACGAAGAACCGCGCGCGATACCGCAGTTGCAAAACCTCGTTCGGAGGGGTGAGCAACACCTCGAGCGTGGTGCCCCCGCCGAGCAGGTTCAGGTGAAGCGTCGAGAACTTCGCGAGGTCGAGGCGGAGCGGCAGCATGCCCTGCAGGAACAGACCGAAGGTGTGGCGCGGTGTCTTGACCAGGTTCGCGGACACCAGGCCTCGCACGAGGCCGCCCTTGTCGGCGGGGTGAAAGACGAAGCCGCGGGGTAGGGCGTCCGTGTCCGACTCGACGCGTTCCTCGGCAGATTGAAACAGGCCGCCCTCCACGCGTGCGTAGCAATCGAAAAACGGGCCGAGGGTGCCGACCGCGTAGCCTGCGCCCAGCGTCGCGAGCTTCGTGTCCGCCCGCTGCCAGGTCGACTCGAGGGGGCTGGGCATGGCCATGCCGAACGCGCCGACGAAGGAGGTATCCACGTCGATTTCGCCCTCCCGGCCTCCGACCGACGGCCAGGTCGCGGGGTCGGCCATGGCGGCGGTGCTCAGCGTCGCGAAGGCAACGGCCACGAGGGCCGCGGGGAGGAAAGTTGAGCGTGGCATCGAAGGTACCGTTGGGAGGGCATGCTCTGCACGGGTTCACGTTGAACCCATGCGGCCGAGCGCAAGTACGTTCGGCGTGACCTTGATCTAGAGTACCATGATCGCGTCCTGCATTCGGCTCGACACCGACGGTGATGGCAAACGAATCGAAGCGCCGCTGGCGTGGCAAGGGGTTGAAGGCGCTGCGCTACGGGCGTCTCCACTACCTCGAGGAGCCCGACGAAGGGGCGGTGCGTCGCCGACTCGTCTTGGCCGGCGCTTCGGTGGTGCTGGTCGTGCTGCTCGGCACGCTCGGCTTCCACCGCGCGGGGCTCGGGGCGTGGTCCTGGCGGGATTGTTTCTACATGGTGCTCATCACCGTCACCACCGTCGGTTACTCCGAGGTGTTGCCGCTCGACGCGGTCGCGTACGGCCGAGAAGTGGCCGTCGCGGTGATGCTCGGCGGGATGAGCGTGAGCTTCTACTTCCTGTCGGCGCTGACGGCGTTCATCATCGAAGGTGACCTTCGAGAAGCTCTCTGGAGACGGAAGATGCACAAGCGACTCTCGACGATGAAGGACCATGATGTTGTCTGCGGTGCGGGTCGAACTGGCTCCGCGGTCGTCGAGGAATTGTTGCGCGAGGATCGCCGCCTCGTCGTGATCGAGCGCCGCTCGGAGGCCCTCGATCAGTTGGTGCGCATCCACGGGGAGCGGTTCGTCGCCATCGTCGGTGATGCGACGGACGAGAGTGTCCTCGAGGAGGCACGGGTCGCGGAGGCGCGAGGGCTCGTGACGACGCTCGAGCTCGACCAGGACAACCTCTTCGTCGCCTTGTCGGCTCGCGGCCTGAATCCCTCGCTTCGAATTGTCAGTCGCGCTTCCGAGCGCGCAACGACCAAGCTTCGCAAAGCCGGAGCAAACGCTGTGATCAATCCGACGCACATTGGTGGGCGGCGCATGGCCCACGAGCTCGTCCGTCCGAACGTCGTGGGCTTTCTCGACTTCATGGCGCGGGACCTCGAACAAAACCTGACGATCGAGGAACTGCGGCTCCCGCCCTCCAGCCCGCTCATCGGTGTCACCCTTGCGGAATCACGCATTCGTGACGAGTCGAGTGCGCTCGTTCTCGCCGTGCTCCACGATGGGCAGCAAACCTACAATCCGCCCCCCCAGTTCCGGCTACTGGACGGGATGACGCTCATCGCGCTCGGCGAGCGCGAGCAGCTGGAGAGACTCGCGCGTTACGTTCGCGGTGAGCTTCGGCGGTAGCGTTCGGTTGCGTGCGCGGCGCGGCGGACGGTCCTGCTCACTCGTACGGATCATCTGAAACTGCGGCTTGCGGCTTCGCCTTCCCGGGTTTCGCAGGCTTTGCAGGCTTTGCAGGCTTGGGGGGCGTCGGCTCCGCATCGTACGGGTCGTCGAGCGCCGGGGCGGCGCTGTGCGAGGTGCCCTCGTCCTTCGACGTGTGGCCGGTTCCGTGCCCACCGGCATGACCGCCGCCGTGCGCGGGCGGCTCGACGTCGGGCTCGCGGGCGACCCGGTCGGCCTCATCGCACGCCGCATCGAGGCGTTTTTCGCAAGCGAGCTTCAGGAGTTTCAGAGCGAAGGCGCGGTTTCGTCGAACGCCGTGTCCGCGCGCCGAGGCCATGCCTAGCCGCATGCAGCCGAGGCGGTCCTTCTCTTGGCAGGCGAAGCGATACAGGTCGAGGGCGTATTCGTGGCGTTTCGGAACGCCGTCGCCGCGCTCGTGCAGGTATCCAAGTCGCGCGCACCCCGCGGGCTCCCCGTCAGCGAGGCAACTCGACTTGTAAAGTTCGACAGCGCGCTTGATGTTGCGCTCGACCCCGCGTCCTTCCTCGTAGGCTGCGCCGAGCTCGCTGCAACCGCGTGGGTCCGACTTCTCGCAGGCCCGACGGAAAAGCTCGACTGCCTTCGCATCGTCGCGCGCGGCACCCCGCCCGTCGACCATCAAGACGCCAAGGCCGCTGCAACCACGCGGATCGCCGCCCTCGCACGCCTTCCGGAAAAAGGTCGCTGCGCGGTCGTCGTTTTGTCCGACCTTGACTCCATTCTCGTAGAGCCGGCCGAGCTGGGCGCATGCGAGGAGCGCGCCGTTGTCGCAGCCTTTGGTGAGCTCCTCAGGCGATGCGCTGGGCATTCCCTGAGGGCGGCGTTTCGGTAGCGGTGGCCCGCCCGATCGGCTCGCAGCGGCCGCCGCAGGTTCACCCTCCGCGCGCTTGCCTGCGACAGCTTTCGCGGCGGGGGCATGGTCTTCGGTCGCCTTCCCCGCGTGGGCCTGTTTCGGCGCGGAAGGGTGGCCGCCGTGCTCTCCGTGGCCATTGGGGTCGTCGGCCTGGGCGGCATGCTCGTCCGAGGACGTTGCGGTGTGCGCATCGCGTCCCTTGGGATGGTGCTCGGCGCGGTCCTTCGTCGGATGGGCGGGCGCCCCCTTGCTCGCGTGCGCTTTCCCTTCGGCGTGCTCTTCGTGGCCTTTCGCCGCGTGCTCTTCGTGGCCTTTCGCCGCGTGCTCTTCGTGGCCTTTCGCCGCGTGCTCTTCGTGGCCTTTCGTCGCGTGCTCTTCGTGGCCTTTCGTCGCGTGCTCTTTTTCAGCGTGGTCGGTCTTCGCCGCTGCGTGCGGCTCGTTTCCGCCGCCGTGCCGCGCCTCGGCACACCCGACAAGGTCTCCGTTTTCGCATGCGCCGACGCGGAGCTGCTTGGCCTTGCCGCTCGGCTCGGCCGCGTAAATGGCCGACAGCTGATCGCAGCTGTGAGCGTCACCGCTGTCGCAGGCCTTCTGGCAGGCCTCGACGTCGCCGCCCTTGCACGGGTCCTCCGCCTTGCCCGCGTGCGCGCTGGCATCCCCCGCTGCATGCGCCGAGGCTTGCGCGTCCGCAGGGTGCTCGTCGTCGTCGTGGTGCCCGCCCTTCTTGCCAGGCCCACCCTCGTCGCCGTGCCCCTTGCTGGCGGTGCCATGCGAAGCGCCTTTGGCGTCGGAACCGTGAGACGCGCTGGCGCTGTGAGCACCCTCCGCGGCCGTCTCGTGCTTTCCGCAGCCCACGCTCACCAGGGCAAAGACCACCGCAGCCCTCTTCATGGGACGAAAGGTGCCGACACTCCGCGCGCGGGTCAAGGAACGCCGACCGGTCGCGGAACGATTTGCGCTCCGAACCGTTAAGCCTCAAAGGCACAAAACGACAACGCCGACCTGCACTTGGCAAGTCGGCGTCGTCGCTGCGCAGGCGCGCTCAGCGCTTCGGAGGACCCGCCGGCTTGGCACCGGCACCAGCCTTCTTGTCCCCCGAGTGCCCATGGTAGGTGCGCGTCGGAGCGAACTCTCCCAGCTTGTGTCCAACCATGTTCTCGGTGACGAAAACCGGGACGAATTTACGCCCGTTGTGCACCGCGAACGTGAGGCCAATGGCCTCAGGGACGATCGTCGATCGACGCGACCAGGTGCGAATCGCCTTCTTGTCGTTCGCCTCCCGAGCCTTGTTGATCTTGTCGAGCAGATGGCCGTCGATGAACGGACCCTTCTTGATACTACGAGGCATGTCTCAATTCCTCTTCCGGTCTATCAGCTCTTGTTGCGGCGGCGGACGATCATGCCGTCCGTACGCTTGTTATTTCGGGTCTTCTTGCCCTTGGCGAGCTGACCCCACGGTGAGCACGGGTGACGGCCACCGGAGGTGCGGCCTTCACCACCGCCCATCGGGTGATCGACCGGGTTCATCGCGACGCCGCGGTTGTGCGGGCGCCGTCCGAGCCAGCGCTTACGGCCGGCCTTACCAAGGTTCAGGTTGGCGTGATCGGTGTTGGACACCTGACCGATGGTCGCACGGCAATCCAAGTGAACCTTGCGGATCTCCCCGCTCGGAAGGCGAATCTGGGCGTAGTCGCCGTCCTTCGCCATGAGCTGGGCCGCGTTGCCCGCCGAGCGCACGAGCTGCCCACCCTTGCCCTTGCGGAGCTCAAGGTTATGGATCGACGTGCCCGTCGGGATGTGTCGCAAGCGCAGGCTGTTGCCAGGCTTGATGTCCGCCTTCACGCTCGCGACGATCTCGGTACCAACCTCGAGCCCATCGGGCGCGAGGATGTAGCTCTTCTCGCCGTCGGCGTAATGAAGGAGTGCGATGCGTGCCGTTCGGTTGGGATCGTACTCGATCGTCGCGACCTTGGCGGGGACGCCAATCTTGGTGCGGCGGAAGTCGATGACCCGGAAGCGGCGCTTGTGGCCACCGCCGCGGAAGCGGCTCGTGATGCGCCCGTGGTTGTTTCGGCCGCCGGTCGAGGTCTTCTTCTCGATGAGCGTACGCTCCGGCGTGTCCGTCGTGATCTCGCTGAAGTCGCTGACGGTGTAATACCGACGCGACGGCGAGGTCGGCTTGAATTTCTTAATGCCCATGGTCCTATTCCGTCCCTTCGGCGGCTTCCTCGAAGAAGGCGATCTTGGCGCCCGCCTCGAGAGTCACGATGGCTTTCTTCCAGTTCGGGAGCTTGCCATGGCCGCGGCCCATGCGGCGGTACTTGCCGCGCTGGATCAGCGTGTTCACCGAGGTGACCTTCACGCCGAAGAGCTGCTCGATGGCACCCTTGATCTGGATCTTGTTCGCGGTCTCGGCGACCTCGAAAATGTATTGGTTCGAATCCTCACGAAGACGCGAAGCCTTCTCGGTCAGGAGGATCGGGCGCTTAACGATGTGTTCTGCGTACATGGCTCGGTCACTCCTTCTCCGCGAAGCGTCCTTGGAGCGCGAGCGCGGCGTCGCGCGTCACGACCAGGTGCTTGTGCCTGAGGAGGTCGTACACGTTCACGCCCTCGGGGGGCAGGAACTGCTTGTCCTTCATGTTCTGGATGGACAACTCGAGGTTCGTGTTGCCTCCCTTGTCCACGACGAGCGCCTTGCCTTCGACCTTTAGGGTGCCGAGGGTCTGCGCGAGCGCCTTGGTTTTGATTTCCGCTAGCTGGAAGTTCTCGACCACGATGAGCCGATCTTCCTTTGCGAAGAGCGAGAGGGCGCTCTTGAGAGCACCGAGACGCACCTTGCGCGGCGGACGGTAGCCGTAGTCACGCGGCTGCAGCTCGTGCGCGTGACCACCGCCAACGCGGTGAGGCGCGCGCTTGCCGCCTTGACGAGCCGAACCGGTTCCCTTCTGCTTGAAGAGTTTCTGGCCGGTGCCGGCGACTGCCGAGCGCTCCTTGGTCGCCTGGGTTCCCTGGCGGCGCGACGCGCGCTGAGCCGTAACGACCTCGTGCAAAAGGTGAATCTTCACCTCTGCGCCCCAAACCGCGTCGTCGAGATCGATGTCGCCGACGGGCTCTCGTTTCAGATTGTAGACCTTGACTTTCATCACTCAGCCCTCACGTCTTGATCTCGACGTCCACACCGGACGACAGGTCGAGCTTCATAAGCGCATCCAGCGTCTGCTGGGTCGGCTCGATGATGTCGAGCAGGCGCTTGTGGGTGCGAATCTCGAACTGCTCGCGCGACTTTTTGTCGACGTGCGGTCCGCGAAGCACGGTGTAGCGACGCAGTTCGGTCGGCAGCGGCACCGGACCGGCCACGCGGGCACCGGTCCTCTTTGCGGTCTCGACGATGTCGTTGGTCGACTTGTCGAGGAGCTGGTGATCGAACGCGCGCAGGCGAATACGAATCTTCGTGGAATCCATAGCGTTTCTCAGAGAACGATCTTGGTAACGACGCCCGCGCCGACGGTCTTGCCGCCCTCGCGGATGGCGAAGCGAATCTGCTCTTCGAGCGCGACAGGCGCGATGAGCTCGATGTTCATGGTGACGTTGTCGCCCGGCATGATCATCTTGACGCCTTCGGGGAGCTTGACCGAACCGGTCACGTCCGTCGTGCGGAAGTAGAACTGCGGACGGTAGTTGTCGAAGAACGGCGTGTGACGGCCACCCTCCTCCTTTTTGAGGACGTAAACCTCGCCCTCAAACTTCGTGTGCGGGTGGATGCTGCCCGGCTTCGCGAGAACCTGGCCGCGCTGGATGTCGTCCTTCTCGATGCCGCGGAGCAAGCAGCCGACGTTGTCGCCAGCTTGACCGAAGTCCATCTCCTTGCGGAACATCTCGACGCCCGTGACCGTGGTCTTGCGCGTGTCGCCGAAGCCGATGATCTCGACCTCCTCGCCCGTCTTGACCTGGCCACGCTCGATGCGGCCCGTCGCGACGGTGCCGCGGCCCTTGATGCTGAACACGTCCTCGACGGCCATGAGGAACGGCTTGTCCACCGCACGCACCGGCTCGGGGATGTAGCTGTCGAGCGCCGCGATCAGCTCCTTGATCTTGAGCGACCACTGCGGGTCGCCCTGGAGGGCCGGGAGGGCCGCACCGCGGACGACGGGCGCGTTGTCGCCGTCGAACTTGTACTTGTTCAGAAGCTCGCGGACTTCCATCTCGACCAGGTCGAGCATCTCGGGGTCCTCGACCGCGTCGCACTTGTTCAAGAACACGACGAGGTAGTTCAAACCGACCTGGCGAGCGAGCAGCACGTGCTCACGCGTCTGCGGCATGACCGAGTCGAGCGCGCTGACGGTGAGGATTGCTCCGTCCATCTGCGCCGCGCCGGTGATCATGTTCTTGATGTAGTCGGCGTGACCGGGGCAATCGATGTGCGCGTAGTGACGCGTCGCGCTCTCGTACTCGACGTGGGAGACGGCGATCGTGACGGTCTTGCTGTCGTCGCGAACCGTGCCACCCTTGGCGATGTCCGAATAGCTCTTCAGCGTGGCCATCTTGTCGCGCGCCTGAACGGCGAGCAACGATGCGGTCAGCGTCGTCTTGCCATGGTCGATGTGACCGATGGTGCCGACGTTGACGTGGGGCTTGGTGCGGACGAATTTCTCCTTGGCCAT
>Ga0114972_10002144_pt1 | contig 14774 bp, 16 predicted proteins | sample M_140807_EF_Meta_FD_87354 | JGI IMG/M metagenome (GOLD analysis project Ga0114972, IMG submission 87354) | Freshwater microbial communities from Lake Montjoie, Canada to study carbon cycling - M_140807_EF_MetaG | ecosystem: Environmental > Aquatic > Freshwater > Lake | place: Lake Montjoie... | reverse complement strand
TGATCCGCGCATAGACGGCCTCGCGGCGAAGACCCGTCACTGGCCCCGTCACTGGCGACATCCCCTCATGAACAGCCTCTGTCATATCTCTTTATGGCCGGTTTGATGAAATCAGTAATATGTCTCCCTTTCGTCTGATATCCCCCATACACCAGTAAATCAAACAATTTTTGTAAAATTCCGGAGAGTGAATTGACATTTTTTGATTTTCACTGATATCTTAGCAACCGTAAAAATGAGAGATCACATTCAGGGAGACGGGCTATGCTCAATCGTCGTCAATTTGCTCTTGGTATTGCCGCTGTTGCCGGTGCTTCGGGCGCGATCAAGGGGGCTGCGGCCCAGACCGGCCCGATCCGCGTCGGCTTTCTGACTGTCAATTCGGGCGCACTTGCCGCCGGTGGCCGACAGCTCGAAGAAGGCATCAAGCTGTTTCTCAAGCAGCGTGACAACAAGATCGGCGGCCGTCCCGTCGAACTGATCATCGCCGACACCGCCGGACAGCCCGCCAACACCCGCACCAAGGCGCAGGAATTGATCGAGCGCAACAATGTGCATGTGATCATCGGCCCGCTGGCGGCTTTCGAGGCTTTGGCCATCAACGACTATATCCAGCAGGTCGGCATCCCGACCATCTCGGATTCGGCTGCCGCCGAAGACCTGACCCAGCGCAAATTGAACCCGTGGTTTGTGCGCGCAGTCAGCAGCTCGGCCCAGCCAGCCCATGCTTTGGCCGATTACGCCGCCAAAACGCTGAAATACAAGAAAATCGCGATTGTTGCCGATGACTTCGCCTTCGGCCACGAAATCTCGGCCGGTTTCCAGCGCGTGTTCGAGGAAAACGGCGGCAAGGTGCTGCAAAAGCTGTGGTCGCCGCTCAATGTGGCCGATTACGGCTCCTACATCACCCAGATCGACCGTTCGGCCGATGCCGTGCTGGCCAATTTCGCCGGTGCCAACGGCTTGCGCTTCATCAAGCAGTATAACGAATACGGCCTGTCGGGCACGATCCCGCTGTTGGGCCATATGACGACAATCGACGAAGGCATCCTGAAAAACATGGGTGACGAGGCCAAGGGCGTTGTCTCGACCGGCTGGTATTCGGCCGCCATCGACACCCCTGCCAACAAAGAATTCGTGGCCGCCTGCCGCGCCGAATACAAGGCCGATCCCGGCTATTACACGCTGGGTGCCTATCTCTCGGGCATGTTCCTCGAAGAAGCCGTCAAAAAGGTCAACGGCAATGTCGAGGACAAGACCGCTTTGATGAAGGCTCTGCGCAATATCGACCTGAAGGACACGCCGGCCGGTCCGATCAAAATCGACGAATACGGCAATCCGACCATGAACATCTATATCCGCAAGGTGGAAACGGTTGACGGCCGTTTGATGAACAAGGTCATCCATACCTATCCTTCGGTCAGCCAGTTCTGGACCTATGATCCGAAAACCTTCCTGCAAAGCCCCGTCTATGCCCGCGAATGGGCTGTGAAGGGCTAACAGACCTTCTCCGGTTTTCACCTCTCGCGACGGATCGGCAGCGATGTCCGGTCCGTCGCCCATTCTGACCCCATCACCATAAAGGTTCGCTGATGTCGATCGGCTTCTGGCTGCTGCAAAGCCTGAACGCGCTGGCGCTGGGCGGGCTGTTGTTTCTGCTCTCCTCCGGCTTTTCGCTGATTTTCGGCCTGATGCGGGTCGCCAATCTCAGCCATGGCGCTTATTTCATGCTCGGGGCCTATGTCGGCCTGTCGGTGCTGCAAGCCGGCTTTGGCTTCATCGAGGCCATTCTGGCCGCTGGCGTCGTGATTGCCGTGCTGGGTGGCTTGATCGAGCGGTTCCTGCTGCGCCGTCTGGCCAACCGCACGCTTGCACAGGTGCTGGTGACGCTGGGACTGGCTTTCGCGATTGCCGATATCTGCCTGATGCTGTGGTCGGGCGACCCGATGCAACTGCCCGCCCCGCGCTGGCTGTCGCAACCGATCCGTGCCTTCGGCTTTGTGTTTCCCGGCTATCGGGTGTTTGTGGTCGAGGTGTCGATTGTCGTGGCCATTCTGCTGTGGCTGCTGATCGAACGCACCAAGCTGGGCGCGATGGTGCGCGCCAGCGTCGACGATATCCAGATGGCACGCGGCGTCGGTATTCCCGCGCAAAAACTGTTCAGCTTCATCTTCTGTCTCGGTGCCGCTCTGGCAGGAATGGGCGGCGTGCTGGGCGGCCCGATCCTCTCGGTCTATCCCGGTCTTGACGGCGAAATGCTGCCTCTCGCGCTGGTTGTGGTGATTCTGGGCGGGATCGGCAGCATCGGCGGGGCCTTTGTCGGCGCCTATATCACCGGCTTTGTCTACACCTTCGGCCAGACCCTGTTGCCCGCCTTTTCCTATGTGATCCTGTTTCTGCCGATGATCGTGGTTTTGGCGTTCCGTCCGAGCGGCCTGTTTGGAAAGTCCGCGCCATGACCCGCAAATCCCGCATCACCCTGATCAGCCTGAGCCTGCTGATCCTCGCGCTGGCGGCTCCGCTGCTGATGGGCCAGCCCTTCTATATCAATATCGGCTCGCAAGTGCTGATTGCCGCCATATTTGCCATGAGCCTGAATATTCTGGTCGGTTATGGCGGCATGACCTCGATCGGGCACGCCGCCTATCTCGGCACCTCGGCCTATGTCGTGGCCCTGCTGACCTTGCAGCACGGTTTCGGTTTCTATACGGCCTCGTTGGTGGCGCTGGGGGTGGTTGTCATCATGGCGGCGATATTCGGGGCGATCGCGCTTCGCGGCACCGGCATTACCTTCCTGATGATCACGCTGGCTCTGGGCCAGACCATGTGGGGCGTGGCGTTTCGCTGGTCGGAAGTGACAGGCGGCGACAACGGCCTGCCCGATATCAAACGACCCGATCTGTTCGGCTTGAATCTGGTGGAACCGGGCCTGTTCTATGGCGTGATGATCGCCTTGTTCGTGATCGCGCTGGTGGGCATGTGGATTTTCACGCAATCGGGCCTTGGCCTGAGCCTGCAAGGCACGCGGGATCAGCCGCGCCGCATGGGCATGCTGGGCCATCATGTCTGGCTGGTACGCTGGATCGCCTTTATCATTGCCGGATTCTGGGCGGGTGTCGCGGGTATCGCCTTCATCGGCTATCACGGCTATATCCACCCGCTGTCGCTGGGACTGGCCAATTCCGCCGAAGTGCTGCTGATGGTGATTGCCGGAGGCGCGGGCACGCTGTTGGGCCCCGTGGTGGGTGCGGCCATTGTGGTTGTGCTGAAAATGGTGGTCAGTGCCTATGTGTCGCGCTGGGTGCTGTTGCTGGGCTGCACCTTTGTGGCGATTGTGATCTTGCTGCCCGAAGGCGTCGTGCCGGGGCTGGAGCGGTTGCTGAAATCCATTCTGCCTGCTGCGCGTGACGACGAGGAGGCAAGCTCATGACCACCGAACTTGCGCTGCAAATCACCGGAATGACCAAAAATTTCGGCGGGCTGAAGGCCATCGACGGCGTCAACCTGACCATCCCCAAAGGCGACCGCCGCCTGCTGCTCGGCCCCAACGGCGCGGGCAAAACCACGCTGTTCAACCTGATCACCGGGGATTTGAAACCGACATCGGGCAGCGTGCAACTGTTCGGCCGCGACATTACCGGCCTGCCCTCGCACCATTGCGCCCCGCTCGGGCTGGCCCGCACCTACCAGATCATCACCTTGTTTCCCAAAAACACTCTGGCAGACAATGTGATCCTGTCGCTGCTGGGCATTTCGCCGCTGCGCTGGAGCCCGATCAGCCGCATCAAGGGCCGCAAGGAGTTCGAGGAGCGCGCCCGCGCAGCCCTCAAACAAGTCGGGCTGGAGGCCAAGGCCGACCGTCCTCTGGGCGAAACCTCCTATGGCGAAAAACGCCGGTTGGAAATCGCGCTGGCTCTGGCGCAAAACCCGAGCCTGCTGTTGCTGGACGAACCGCTGGCGGGCCTGTCGCGGCAGGAACGGCTGGATGTGCAGTCCCTGATTGAATCGATCCCGCGCGATATCACGCTGATCCTGATCGAGCACGATATGGATGTGGCTCTGGCTTTGGCCGACAGCATCACCGTCATGTATCACGGGCGGGTGATTTGCGAGGGGGATCGCGCACAGGTTGTGGCCGATCCGCGCGTCAAGGAGATCTACCTTGCAAGCTGACACCTCCCCCAAACCCGCCGATGCGCTGGTTCTGACCGGCATCAATACCCGTTACGGCGAAAGCCATGTCCTGCATGATGTCAGCCTGACCCTGCAGGAAGGCCGCGTGCTGGCCCTGCTGGGCCGCAACGGCGCCGGAAAAACCACCACCATGCATTCGGTTATCGGCTATCAGCCGGTGATGTCGGGCAGCATCACGCTGTTCGGACAGGAGATTTCCGCTCTGGTGCCCGAAGCGATTTCCGATCTCGGCATTGCTTTGGTGCCGCAGGGGCGCCGGATTTTTACCAGCCTGACCGTACAGGAAAATCTCGATGTCGCCCATCGTCGTGGCTCCAAGCCGCGCTTTGGTTTCGACACGCTGTTCGAATGGTTCCCGCGCCTCAAAGAACGCCGCCAGCAGCGCGCCGGCACGCTCTCGGGTGGTGAACAACAGATGCTGGCGATTGCCCGCGCGCTGATCACCGATCCCAAAGTCGTGCTGTTCGACGAGCCGTCCGAAGGTCTGGCCCCGCAAATCGTCGAGGAGGTCGGGGCCATTCTGCACCGGCTGAAGGCGGGCGGTCTGTCGATCATTCTGGTCGAGCAGAACACCAAACTGGCCCTGAGCGTGGCCGATGATGTGGTGATCCTCAATTCCGGTCAGGTGGCTGTCACCTGCTCTGCACAGGATGTGTCCAACGATCCTGATTTCCTTGTCAACCATCTCGGAGTCTATTGATCCATGCAAAAGCCAGCGCCGCAGCACCACACGATCCACGGCAAGTCCGTGACAGGGATTCAGACGGGTCAGGGATCGGATCTGGTGATCCTGCATTCGCTGCTCACCGATGCCCGCGCCTTTGACCATGTCCTGCCCGACCTGGCCAAACACCACCGCGTGACCCTGCTCAATCTGCCCGGTTTTCATGGCTCGGACCCGATCGAAGCCTCTTGGTCGGCCTATAATACATGGATTGCCGATGCGGTCGCAGCCTTCGGCGTGCATCCGGGCTTTACCTTGCTGGGTAACGGCTTTGGCGGTTCGCTGGCTTTGGGCTATGCGCTGGCTTATCCCGAAACATTGTCAAAGCTGGTGATTTGCGATGCGGCTGCCGGTTTCCCCGAACAGGGCAAGCAGGCTTTCCGCGTGATGGCCGAAAAGGTCGCAAGTGGCGGGCTCGGCGCGATTGCCGAAATTGCCGCCAATCGGGTGTTCCACCCCGCTTATCTCGCTGCCCATCCGACCGCCATCGACGAGCGGCGCGAGGCCCTGATGCTGATCCATCCCGATGCCTTTCAGGCCGCTTGCAGCCTGTTGGTCGAGGCCGATCTGATCCCGCAATGCCGTGACCTGAAATTGCTGACTTTGGTCATTTGCGGCGAATTGGATGCCGCTACCCCGCCTGTGCTCAACCGCGCGATTGCCGAAGCCATTCCGCATGCCCGCTATATCGAATTGCCCAAGATCGGCCATTGCCCGCCGCTGGAAGCACCGCAGGCCTTTCTGGACGCGTTTAACAGTTAAACCGCCCGTTGAAAGATCAGGGAGCTGCCCTCATGCTGTTTATCATCCATGGCATCGACAAGCCCGACGGGCTGCCCCTGCGTCTGGCGCATTACGAGGCGCACAAGGCGTTTTTGTCGGACACCTCGGCCTTTGGCGTCAAGATTGTGATGTCGGGCCCGCTGGTGGCCGATGACGGCACCAGCATGATCGGCAGTTTCTTTCTGATCGAGGCCCCCGACCGCGCCACGGTCGAACGGTTCAACGCGGCTGATCCGTTCAAACAGGCAGATATCTGGGAGCGGGTGACCATTACCGGCTTTTTGAAGCGGCAAGGTTGAGGCAAAGGACGAAAGCAAGCTTTTGCGCCTAGACAGCGCAAGACTTTCCCTGTTCAATCCGGCCAACCACAAAGACGGGAAACAACCAAGGATTGTCCGATGCAACTGCGTATTCTTGCCGATAAACCGAGCCTTGGCACCTTCATGGCCAAAGAGGGCGCCAAGCTGATCCGGCAGGCGATTGCCGCTGACGGCCATGCCAATATCATTGTGGCGACCGGAGCCAGCCAGTTCGAGCTGCTCGAGGCGCTGGTGCAAGAACCCGATCTGGACTGGAGCAAGGTCACGGCCTTTCATCTGGATGAATATGTCGGTCTGCCGGTCAGCCATGGCGCGAGTTTCCGCCGCTATTTGCATGAGCGCTTTGTCTCGAAACTGCCGACACTCGGCGAATTCGTCGAAGTGATCGGCGATGCCGCAGATGTGTCCGGCGAGATCAAGCGGCTGAACGACCGTATCAGCGGCTTGAGCATTGCCGTTTGCTTTGCCGGGATCGGTGAAAACGGCCATCTGGCCTTTAACGATCCGCCCGCCGATTTCGACACGACAAGCCCCTATCTGGTGGTCACTCTCGATGAAGCCTGCCGCAAGCAGCAATGGGGCGAAGGCTGGTTCCCGACCCTTGATGCCGTGCCCACACAGGCGATTTCGATGTCGATCCGCCAGATTCTGGCCTCGCAACATCTGCTGATCACCGTGCCGGATTCCCGCAAGGCCGAGGCCACGCAAAAGGCCATCGAAGGCCCGCTGACGCCCCTGTGCCCCGCCTCGATCCTGCGGCTGCACCCGTCCTGCCTGATCGCGCTGGATCCGCCTGCCGCCAGCACGCTGACTGTGCGGCCATGACCACTACTGCGGGCCTGTTCGATCTGCAAGTCAACGGCTTTGCCGGTGTCGATTTCAACGATGCCGGTTTGACGCCTGAGGCGTTTGAAACCGCCATTGATGCCTTGCTGGCCAGCGGCGTTACGCAGTTTCTGCCCACGCTGATCACCGCCACCGAGGCGCAGTTACACGCCCGCTTTGCCGCCCTTGACCGCGCGGTGCAGGCCAGTCCGCGCGCGCAAATGATGGTGCCGGGCTATCATCTCGAAGGCCCGTTCCTCAACCCCGCTCCCGGCTTTTGCGGCTGCCATCCCTCTGCTGCCATGATCCCCGCCGATATCGGGCTGGTCGACCGGTTGCGCGCCCCTCTGTCCAAGCCGATCCTGCTGCTGACACTGGCCCCCGAACAGGACAATGCGCTCGAAGTCATCAGCGCGGCGCGTGCCCGCAAGATCGCGGTTTCGCTCGGCCATTCCGATGCCCGCGCCGCCACCGTCAAACAAGCGATTGCCCAAGGGGCGCGCATGGCCACCCATCTCGGCAATGGCGTGGCGCACCAGATGCACAAATTCGACAATCCGATTGTCGCGCAACTGGTGGAAGACGCTCTTTGGGGCTGTTTCATCGTCGACGGCATTCACGTGCCCAAAGCGGCGCTGACCATGCTGTTTCGCACCAAGGGGCTGGAACGCTCGATTCTGGTCACCGATGCGGTCTCTGCGGCAGGAGCCAAAGCGGGCCGCTATCCCTTTGCCGGTTTCTGGGTGGATCGCGGCGAAGACGGTACGGTGCGCGAAAAAGACGCCCCCAATCTGGCCGGTTCCAGCCTGACGATGGATCAGGGCGTACGTAATCTGGTGGCGTGGGACCTGTGCAGCTTTGACGAGGCCATCATGCTGGCAGCCGACAACCCGCGCAAAGCCTTGGCCGAACAGGGACTTCTGGTGCAAGACCCCGGACTGGTCCGCTGGTCGGATGATCATCGGGTGATCGAGACTGTGTTGAATGGCGAGGTGGTTTTCAAGCGGTAAGCCGGTGACGGCTGGTTGAAGCGCCAAAAAAGACGTGGATGATCGCCATAAGGGCGGTCATGAGAGGAGAGCGGGCCGGGATCCGCTCAATCCCTGAAATAATCGGGATGCTGCACGCGCATCTCGCCTGTCAAAGACAGCGAGCGCGAGAGGTGGCCGCGCAGGACCTCTTGGGCCCCGGTCGCCTTGCGGGCAGCGATGGCGGTGAAGAGGGCGGTGTGGTCGGCCAGAATTTGTTCGACCTTGCCAGCGCTGGGCAGATGTAGGCGGCGTATGCGGTCGATATGGCCGGTTTGACGGCGCAGCATCGGCCAGAGATCAGGCACGCCTGCGGCCTCGTAAGTCAGCCGGTGGAAGGCCAGATCGGCGGCCATGAAACGGTCGAGATCCTTGCGGCTGGCGATGAATTCCTGCTCCCTCAAGGATTCCTCGAGGGCTGCGACAAAACTCCGATCCTCTTTCAAGGCCAGATCGCGGACGATTTCCAGCTCGATCGAGCGGCGCAGAAACTGGGTCTGTTTGGCCTGCGTCAGATCAATCGGGGCGACCAGCGTGGCATGTTGTGGAAACACATCCACCAGCCCCTCGCCCGCCAATTGCTGCAAGGCCTCGCGGATCGGGGTGGAACTCAAGCCGAATTCGGCCTGCAAATCGATGCGCGACAGCACCGTGCCCGGTACAAGCTCCAAAGACAGAATCCGAGCCCGCAAAAGATCACTGACCTGCGGTGCCGCCTGCCGCGAGCGATCCCGCGGCTTGATCAACACCGGACGCGTGCCCTGCTCCTGCGGTTGGTTGTCTGCTGCCATCACCGAAATATCCCGTTCTGCCCCCGTCAAACCCGGCCAAGACCCAAATAGGTCCCTGCCAAGCCCTTTGCACCACACAAGCCGTGCATGATGGCGCAAACACCATTGACCTACTAATACATTAGTGCCTTAATGCGTCAAGGCTTGCGCTGCCCCCTGCCTCCAACCGGAAAGCGGGCGGGGCGGTGCTGGTTTTCGGTTCGGGCTTTGGGTTCGGCATTTGGGTTCGGTTGAGGGGGCGGCTTTGGCCCCCGATCACGATGCAAAGACCGTGAACAACACCGGGCGCAACACCGGGCCAAGCAACAAAAATCGGGAGAGACGCGTGACACGGCATTTGAGCGACCATCATCTGACCCCCCTTGCCCCCGATCTGCTGGCGCGGTTGAAAACCATCAGCAGCGGGTCTTTGACCACGGAATTGTTCCGGCGCGGGTTGCGGCAGTGCTTTCTGGTTGGATTGAAGCCGTTGAACCCTAATTGCGCCAAATTTGCCGGTGAGGCCTATACGATGCGCTATATTCCGGCGCGCGAAGATATCGACACCTATGACACGCTGACGCCCTACCCCAATGACAACAATCTGCAATGGGAGGCGGTCGAGCATATCGGCCCCGATCAGGTGCTGGTGATCGACAGCCGCAATGACCTGTCCTCGGCCTCGGCGGGCAATATTCTGGTGACGCGGATGATGAAGCGCGGCGCGGTCGGGCTTGTCACCGATGGCGGCTTGCGCGACGGGCTGGAAATTGCGGCCATGCCCTTTCCCGCCTATGCGCGTGGCGTCGTGGCTTCCACGCGGCTCTCGACCCATCATGCCGCCGATTTGAACGTGCCGGTGGCTTGTGCGGGTGTTGCGGTCTATCCCGGTGATATTGTGGTGGGGGACGGCGACGGCATCACGATCATTCCGCGCGCCATGGCGCAAGAGATTGCCGATGCCTGCGAAAAACGCGACCAGTTCGAGGCCTATGTCGCCTTGCGGATCGAGGCGGGCGAAGGACTGTACGGCGTCTATCCGCCGACACCCCAGACCCGCGCCGATTACGAGGCATGGAAACACGCGGGCAGCGACCCCGCCAAGGCCCACACAATCCGCGCAGAGGCTGTCTGATGGTTGCGATCACCCCCGCCCATATGGAAGCTGAAATCCGCCGCTATTTCGCCGCCTGCAATGCGGCCGATTATGATGCGCTGGTCTCGTGTTTCACCCCCGATGCCGTGCATTATTTCCCGCCCGGCCTGCCCGATATCCCATGGCGGACGGCCGATGTGATCGCCCGCAAATGGATCTGGTGCGTAGAAAATTTGGGGTCGCGCTGGTCGATCGAAAAAATCCTGTGCTCGTCGACCGCTCCCGAGGCGGTGATCGAATGGACACACTGGAAGCAAAAGGCCAACACCGCCTTGCGCGGCGACGAATGGTATGTGTTTGACGAAAAGACCGGCCTGATCAGCGAAATCCGTGCCTATTACGCCTCCAAGGCCGATCCATCGGTGCCGATTTGCGAGTTGTTCGATTTCGATTACGCCGCGCGCGGCTATCACCTGCAAGCACCCTAAGGTCCGGCATGTATATCGGCGAACAGATCATCAATCCGACCACAGACAGGCTCAAGCTCTCCTTGCAGCTTGGCGTCGAACATGTGGTGATTGATACCCGCCCCAACCTGCAATTGCTGAACGATGCGGGCGGGTGGGACGGAGACAAAGTCGCCGCACAGCGTCGCTCCATCGAAGCTTTGGGCCTGACACTCGAAGTGCTCGCGCTGGATGTCGGCTCGATCCTGCTCGACAGCCTCTACCAGCCCGACAAGGCCAGAGCCACGGCGGAACGGTTGCGCAACGATATCCGCGCCGCCGCCGCCGGTGGTGTGACAACGCTCAAATACAATGTCCAGATGGTCGGCATTACCCGTACGGGCTTCGAGAACGGGCGCGGCGGCGTCAAATGTTCGGCCTTCCGGCTGCAGGACTATTCACCGCACAATGACGAACGCTTCTCTTATTGGGGGGTCGGCCATCCCGGTGGCGGACACGGGGCCGATATTGCGGTCAATGCCTTCGGCACCCCCGGGGCGGCGGGTCAGGTGCTGGGCACACAGGCCGGACAGGTCAGCGAACAAGACGGCTGGAATGCCATCGAATCTCTGGTGGAAGCCATCCTGCCGACTGCCGAGCGCGAAGGGGTGCGGTTGGCCTGTCATCCGCATGATCCGGCCTATCCGCTGGGCGGGTTGAACGGCATCAACCACGTGATGGGTTCGCTCGACGGCATGCGCCGGTTTATCGGCCTTGCGCCTGAAAGCCCCAGCCACGGCTTCAATTTCTGTCAGGGCACCATTGCCGAAATGTCGGACAACCCGACCACCGCCGTGCTGGAGGCCATTCACGAATTCGGGGCCATGGACAAGATTTTCATGGTGCATTTCAGGAATATCAAAGGCGGCTATCTGGATTTCTGCGAGACCTTTCCCGATGACGGCTCGGTCGATATGCCCGCCTGCATCCGCGCCTATCGGTCTGTCGGCTATCGCGGTATTCTGTGCCCCGATCACGTGCCTTTGTCCGATCTCGATCCGGCCCGCGAGCGGTTTTTTGCCTTCGCCCTTGGCTATACCAAGGGTCTCATCCAAGCCACACAGCCAGCATCATGACTGGTAAAAAAAATAACCAAATGATTTTGAGGAGGGACTTCACATGATCAATCGTCGCCAATTGACCGGCCTCGCCGCAGGTCTGGCCTTGCTCGCCCCCGTAATGGCCAACGCACAGCAGAAAACCGAGATTTCGATCAGCCGCCAGCCCGGTATTCTGTATTTTCCGACCCATGTGATCGAAAAACAGCAATTGATCGAAAAGCATGCCGCCAAACTCGGGCTGGCCAATGTGTCGGTCAAATGGATGGATTTCGCCAATGGCGGCGCGCAACAGGATGCGCTGATTTCCGGCAATGTCGACATTATCAACACCGGCACCGGCCCTCTGCTGTTGCTGTGGGACCGCACCAAAGGCGGCATCAAGGGCATTGTCGCAAGCTCTGCCGGTCCGCTGGTGTTTGTCAGCCGCGATCCCAAGATCAAAACCCTCAATGATCTGACGGCAGGCGACAAGATCGCCGTGCCGACCGTGCGCGTCTCGACCCAAGCCATTTTGCTGCAAATTGCCGCCAGCCAGATGTTCGGTCCCGATCAATGGAACCGTTTTGACACGATGACCGTGCAGATGGGCCATCCCGATGGCGTGATAGCCATGAACAATGCAAGCCACGAGGTCAAAAACCACTTTGCCGCCCCGCCTTTCCAATATTACGAATTGGGCAGGGTTGAGGGTGCCCATGCGGTGACAACATCCGCCGAGATTTTGGGAAGCCCGCTGTCGCAGGGCCAGTTCTTCACCTCGACCAAATTTGCCGACGCCAACCCGAAGATTATTCAGGCCGTGCGCGCTGCGGCCGAGGAGGCCAAAGCCTATATCGAAACCAATACCCGCGAGGCGGTGGAGATCTACCGCGAGATCACCAAAGACAAGACCCCGACCGACGAGATCCTCGCCATTCTCAAACAGCCGGGCATGATGGACTGGAACCTCTATCCGCAGGGCACTATGAAATTCGCCCAGCATCTGCACCGGATCGGCACGCTCAAAACCATGCCTGCCTCGTGGAAAGACTATTATCTGCCGATGGCCCACGATCTGCCTGGGAACTGAATTGATGAAACCCTTGCTCGAGGTCGATGGTGTCACGCTGCGCTATAAAATTCCCGGCTCGGTGATTACCGCCACCGAACAGGTCAGTTTCACCGTCAATGAAGGGGACCGTTTCGTGTTGCTCGGACCCTCGGGCTGCGGCAAATCGACCTTGCTGAAGGCGGTCGGCGGCTATCTGAAACCGTCCGAGGGGCGCATCAGCATCAAAGACAGAACCGTGACCGAGCCGGGACCGGACCGGATGATGGTGTTTCAGGAATTCGACCAGTTGTTGCCATGGAAAACCGTGCTCGACAATGTGACCTTTCCGCTGATGAACGCCCATGGCTTATCGGCCAGCGAGGCCCGCGCCAAGGCCGAAGCGGCCATCGACAAGGTGCATCTGACCCGCGCCATGCACAGCTATCCGCATACGCTGTCGGGCGGGATGAAGCAGCGCGTGGCGATTGCCCGCGGCATGGCGATGGAACCCGATATTCTGCTGATGGACGAGCCCTTCGCCGCCCTTGATGCGCTGACCCGCCGCACCTGTCAGGACGAGCTGTTGCGCTTGTGGGAAGAGACCCGTTTCACGGTGCTGTTTGTCACCCATTCGATTGCCGAAGCGATCAAGATCGGCAACCGGATTTTGCTGCTGTCACCGCATCCGGGCCGCGTCAAAGCCGAGATCATCGATGTCGACAAGGTGTCTGCTACCGATGGCTCGGCTGGACGGCTGGAAAAGCAAATTCACGAACTGCTGTTTACAGAGACAGACCAAGCGGAGGCGCATTGATGAGCGATCCCCATTCCGTCGCACCGGCCCGCATCATCATGCGGGACAATCACGCCCCCCTCATCCATCCGCTCGAAGAAAAGCTCGGCCTGATGACAAGGCTTTGGGATGACGGCTTTGTCCGCAAGGCGGTGATCCTGATCGCGCTGGCCGCGATCTGGGAAGCCTATGGACGGATTTTGAACAATCCCTTGCTGTTTCCCACCTTCAGCGAAACCATGCAGGCGGTGGTTGAACGCATCGAGGACGGCACCCTGCCCGCCCGTGCCTGGGCCTCGATCAAAGTTCTGTTGATGGGTTACGGGGTCGGCGTGGTGATGGCGGGCAGCCTGACCATTCTGGCGATCAACACCCGTCTGGGCTCGGATTTTCTGGAAACCATGACCGGCATGTTCTCGCCGCTTCCCGCCATCGCGCTGTTGCCGCTGGCTTTGATCTGGTTCGGTCTGGGCAATGGCTCGCTGGTGTTCATTCTGGTCCATTCGGTGTTGTGGCCGGTTGCGCTCAACACCCATTCAGGCTTCCGCTCGGTCTCGCAGACGCTCAGGATGGTCGGCCGCAATTACGGATTGAAGGGTTTTTCCTATATTTTCAAAATCCTGATCCCTGCGGCCTTTCCCTCGATCCTGACCGGTCTTAAAATCGGCTGGGCTTTTGCTTGGCGCACACTGGTCGCGGCCGAACTGGTCTTCGGCGTGTCATCGGGCAAAGGCGGCTTGGGCTGGTTCATTTTCGAAAACCGCAATCTGCTGGAAATCCCCAATGTGTTTGCAGGATTGCTGACCGTGATCGTCATCGGGCTGGTGGTCGAAAACCTGATTTTCAGAACCATCGAACGCAAAACAGTGCTGAAATGGGGCCTGCAAAGCTAAGCCCCCCTTCTTCTGCATTTTCTCTCATCAATCGAGGCATCCATGCGTATAAAACCAGAGAATCTCCGTTCGGCCCGCTGGTTCGGCCCCGACGATTTCCGCTCGTTCGGCCACCGCTCGCGCATGAACCAGATGGGCTATACGTCCGGGGAATATGCGGGTAAGCCGGTGATTGCGATCATCAATACATGGTCGGATTTCAACCAGTGCCATGCCCATTTCAAACAGCGCGTCGACGATGTGAAGCGCGGCATTTTGCAGGCCGGTGGTTTTCCGGTCGAATTGCCGGCGATTTCGCTGTCCGAAAGCACCGTCAAGCCGACCACCATGCTCTATCGCAATTTTCTGGCAATGGAGACCGAAGAGCTGATCCGCTCGCAACCGGTGGACGGTGTGGTGCTGATGGGCGGCTGCGACAAGACCACGCCGGGCCTGTTGCTGGGGGCAACAAGCGCGGGCGTGCCCGCCATCTTTGTGCCCGCAGGCCCGATGCTGCGCGGCAACTGGCACGGCAAGGTGCTGGGCTCGGGTTCGGATGCTTTCAAATATTGGGACGAGCGGCGCGCGGGCAATATCTCGCAAAAGGATTGGGGCGAAATGGAAGTGGGCATTGCCCGCTCCTATGGCGTCTGCATGACCATGGGCACGGCGTCGACCATGACGGCTCTGGCCGATGCGCTTGGGATGACATTACCGGGAACCTCCTCGATTCCGGCGGCTGATTCCAACCATATCCGCATGTGCTCGGCCG
>Ga0114972_10002143_pt1 | contig 14776 bp, 16 predicted proteins | sample M_140807_EF_Meta_FD_87354 | JGI IMG/M metagenome (GOLD analysis project Ga0114972, IMG submission 87354) | Freshwater microbial communities from Lake Montjoie, Canada to study carbon cycling - M_140807_EF_MetaG | ecosystem: Environmental > Aquatic > Freshwater > Lake | place: Lake Montjoie... | reverse complement strand
TACTGGTCTATGGTCACAAATTAAATGGTACAGATTAAAAAAACGTGACCACTTATGGTCACAGACCCGGGCGCCCCCAGACCACTTATGGTCACATGCGACCCCATTTGGTATGACCCATTCCCTTACCATAAATGGTCACACCCCAATCCAATTACATACAATTTTTATGATCACTATGGTCACATGACCAAACACTTTTTGACTACATAAAATCACCTGACCATAACACGAGTGCAAAAATATAAAAATTATATTTATGTATAATTTATGGTCATAATTTTTTCACATTTAAAAACTCGACACCATATATGGTCATAATATTATATAATTATTTTAAAAATAACATATTATGATAACACCCATAAAATAAATTATTATAGTCATAATAATTTATCAAATCATATTTAACTCAAACCATATTTGCAGCGATTTTATTTTTATATTCTTCCGTTTCTTTATAAATATCATACCCCCTAGCATCTTTCCGTAATTTAATTATTTTATGATGTGCTAATAGAGATACTACCTCCCATGGACGTATATTTTTTTCGCTGCTTATAGTCATAATATTATTCGTCTCTATTTTATATAATTCGAGAACCTGGTTATCCATATCCTTATCAAAATAATAATCCTTTTTTTTTATTTTTTTATCTTTTGGTGCGGCGGCTATCGCCGCCGCCGCTACCACAACGTTCTCAATTATTATTTCCTCTTCCTCCTTTAATTTATATCCTACTAATTCAAATCCCTTACCCTTATCTATGCACTTAGAATTCTCCACTATATTTTTTATTTCACTTTTGAATATGTCTACTGTCATCTTCTTTTCCGCTATGTATTCTTTATTTACCCGCTTGAACTGACACCATAATTCCGATGAAGATACTTTATTATTATCATCTACCTCTTCTACATTATTCGAGAACCACTCTTCTATCTTATCATATTTCGGCGATTTATTACTCACTATCTCATCTGATACAATTGATAACATATCGAGGAGTTCATTATTTATTTGTTTGAGAACCCCGAGTGATACATTTAACCCCTTACGTATTTCATTCGCGCTATTCTGTAGATTTTTTATATGCTTACCTAATATGAATTTCTTATCTTCGAAATCTTTCTTCAATTCTTTTACGTCTTCATATATAGATTCTTCTGTTTTTCTCGTCAATTTATGAAATTCGGTAGAAATAATCCATAAGGTTCTCAAAATACTCCCAGGATTCCTATTGAATTGGTTTATGAAAAATATACATTTGGGACCTATGCTACTCATCACCCACTTAAACATAATTGGACACCGGTTCCACCCACTAATATCGGTATTAAGCGAGATCAACCACGCGAAATTCATTCCTTCGTTATCTAATAAGTCTTTTTCTATCTTATCTATCTCTTTTTTACCCACATTATTGGTATAATTCTTCATATCTACGAGAACCTTGAAGTTCTCGAACGATAAATGGAAGTCCCCTTTATGGGATTGCTTCGCCATGTTCTCGATTTGGAATCCATGAAAGTCTTTGAATGTATGATTCGCGAGTTCATAGAAATCTTCTTCGCCCTCTTTCCCTTTTTCTACGATGGTTTTTTGCCGGTTTAATAATTGTAGGGCACTATCAAACGCCGCCCGATTCAATTGATTATGATTATCTTTCTCTTTTAATATCAAATCGTATTTCTCTTTCGTTTTTTCTATTTCCGCTATATATTTTTCTTTGGCTTTATCGATTCCCGCCTTTATTTCCGACTCATTATTCTTCTCATATATTTTTATCCTTTCTTCATACGATTGTACCTCCGAAATCAAATTCTTTATACGGGACTCTAGACGCCCTACTTGGTTCTCATACATTTCCTTCGCTATTTCTTCCAAACGTTGAGAACTTTTCTTTTCTATGAGTATTTCTGTCTCTAATTTTTCTATCTCTACCCTCGATTCAGCCCTTATTTTATCATATATATCATCTTGAGATAGCGCTATCGCGCGTTTTCTACCTTCTATGAGACAATCTGCACCGATTTTCATCATAAGATAGTTCTCTTCCGGTGTGAAATCCTGTATTGGAGGTATTATTTTATCCTCTGGTATAGTTATCGTTATTGTTTTTAACGTCATATTACCATATATGAAGTTAATATTTTATATATTTTTATATATAATATACTATTAGGGCGCCTTCGGCGCCCTTCCGAACACTACTATCGAGAGATACCTACGAATAAGTTCTCAAAAATAATTTCGAGAACATGGTAGGAAGGGGGTCATATAGAATATTTGGTTTATGGGGGGGCTTATGAGGCCGGCGTAGCCGGCCGAAAAAAATTTTTTTTGGGTATTTTGTTCATTTTTCTTTTTCGTAGGTTCTCGACATTTGTTTTTATAAAAGTATCGAAGAATTTTTTATAAAACTTTCTACAAAATACTTTCGGAGAATCTAAAAAGAGAATTTGAGAACCTACGAAAAAGGGTCATATAGAATTATTCTATTGGGCGCCTCCGGCGCCCTCCATAAGTTCTCAACAATCGTTTTTATAAAATGTTTAAACCCTTGAAGAAATCACTTCGTATCTAATGTCCCATTAAATACGAAGTGATTTCAGCACTGGTATAAAGATATAATACTATATGAGAGATGTTTATCTATAAAACTAGAATATAGAGAAGTTGGGGTTTTTGCAGATATATATGGGAATCACATATATATAAGATTTTACGTGTGTGTTTGTCCTACAGGATTATTTTGCTGGCATTAATGTTGTAATTGATTTATGATTCTGTTTTGGCGGATTGTATTTACTAAATATGTGCATATTTATATTGACATATGCTGCCCATAATTCCTCCTTTTTGACACTACGTGGTTTTTTTTTTTCTCTTGAACGTAAATCTTCGCAATCCAATTCTTTTATCAACATTTCGCGAGTTATTGTTGAAGGGCATTCAGTCGGATCCTGTATTTCTTTCGCAATTTCATAAATGATTGCACTGTTTGACATTTTGTTATTTGATTCTTTTTGTTTGGATATTTCTTTCAATTTTGGCGATTTGTTTGAAACAAATGAAACAGAATTGATTTTTGATGTGTCTTTATTTTTACGGGTATTTTGGGGCAATCGCGAAAATACTGTCACTGGCATTTTATATAATAATATTTTATATAATAATATGCTCAATAAATATGCTAAAAAAAGTAAACCACGCAATAAGACACGCAAAATAAAGGGTGGTATTGCAAATCATTATAATGAAGTGTTTAAAACCCCGTCTTGGCAGTCTGGAAAAAGACCATGGGCAACATTAGTTAAAATCGACGGATTAGAAGTATATGGCTCATCCATACCATACGAAAACATATATAGATGTTTAGCGACCTTCCAGTTTTATATGCACGTGAAAAACATAAAACGGATCATTTCTCTGCAAGGATGCGATGTAGAAGACGGCGATTTAACCGATAATTGTGACGGTCATTTGCCTCCAGATTCGACGACCGATAAAAAATACGAAAGTCGTATATGGAATGCTCTGAAAGAAGTATCGCTACTTCATAGCCAAGATACGAATATAGAATTTGTCAATCATAAGATTGTAGATATGCAGGCTGGAAATTTAACTGAATGGTTAGCATTGTATAAATATGACTATACAGACCCGAAACAAATTACATTGATTCATTGTTTAGCGGGATTCGGGCGAACTGGGAGTATTCTGTTTTTGATTTGGCTAAAATATTATTATACAAATAATTCCGGTATAACCGAAAACATATCAAAACCACATTTGGGTTATAACAATGGAAGTATTATGATTACGACTTTAACGACACTTTTTAATAGGGATTTGTTTTTGGATGACGATACTAAAAATGGAGAATGCCAAAAACGTATTAATTTGTTTAAACCGATAAGTATTATTGAAGAACTGATAAATATAAAAGGTCGAGATGGAAAAGTAAGTTTACATTTGGTAAATTTGCTCATTGTTCGTATGAATTATATCCTAATTTGTTTAGGATTAGGATTTAAAGGTGAAGATGTAAGCACAATATGCCTGTACAAAAAGACATACACCCCAAATATTAAATTTGAAGGCATTTTTTTAAATCCCGATGAAATAGAAATTGATAAATTAGACGGAATTTTACAAGATCCGAAAAATCCGTATGGTATTCGAATATAGATGTCATACAGGGATAATCATGTATGACATCGCCATATTACATGAACCGAGCGCAATCCCAACTTTTCAAAAAGACGGAACGATGGAAATCGCGTTGCGAATCATCGCCGATTTTGGTATCCCCTTCTTCCATTGCCAGCATTTACTCTTTATAAAACATTGGAGAATATTTTCTATAAAACTTTTTATAAAATACTTTCGGAGAATCTAAAAAGAGAATTCGAGAACCTACGAAAAAGGGTCATATAGAATTATTCTCTTGAGGGCCTCCAACAAGTTCTCAATAATTGTTTTATACCTTTTCTCATTTCATAACTTGTGAAAATACCCGTTATCAAAGCATATAAAATTGAATTGCTTTTTTATCTATTAACATTCAGTATACTTATCAACAACCATTTAAAGACAATGATCAAAATTCACTTCAGCAAATTAGAAGCGAACAAAACTTATTATATTGATATGGATACTAGTACTATTGATACTCCACCCGAGATTATAGCTATTAAGAAGAAATATGGATACACCCCGAGAATAAAGGCGATTTTTAAGAAGTTTGTTCATAATCCTGGGTATGCCCAGTTTTATAAATATACAGACGTAAATTCATCAGAAGTGGACTATAGGAGTGGACCTTGTAATATGATGAATTACCGCAGCTATAAATATTATTTACCTACGAGAGATGCGATTGTCAAAAGATGGGAGAAAGATACTATGAATCTTGTATTACAGAATATAATTGGTGATTCTTCGTTTTGTTTAATTAGAAGTAGTTCGTTTATTTAATAATTTAATGAGAATGATAATGAGAATGAAAAGATATTTCTTTTTTTATACCAGTGAAGATTTTACTGGTATAAAGGGTTCTCGGATTAATAAATGCGAGAAGGGAGAACTTGGGGGAAAAGGGGTCTTATAAAGAATATTTATCTAGTATTATCAGAGAAAAAATATATAAAATTGATTTACTTTTGTCTGATATATTCAATCGTATATTCTAACAAGCAACATTATGAATCTAAGAAACGGAAAAGTCGTATCAACTGATGCTTCGCGTAATAGCAATGCCGCGATAAAGGTGGTTTCTATACCACAACCACCATCCGATATGATTGAAATGAGTATGGATATTATGCGTAGATGTAGTATGAAACGGTTGTTATACTATATCAATGTATTCCAAAAATCACCCTTTACACCGCTTAATAAAGTACCAATATTGGATAAAATTGTGAAAGAAACCATCTACTTTATTGATCTGCTTTTACCTACGAGTTCTCATAGTCGGTTCGTGAATATGGTAATGAAAAAAATGGAAGAATGGCTAAATACACTTTTAAGCAAGAAAGACCAATTCGTAAAACACAGGTACTTCAAAGATGCAGTGCGGGTTTTTGCCTCGAGAACCACTATGTGCCAGATTAAGGCTAAGGCTTACTACGAAAAATGTAACGATAAACATTTACCAAATATCGATATTGTCATGGAAAAAGCAGTCAAATTGATTGGAATGTGTTATTAAATATAGTAGAAATTAGCGAGATTTTAATTTTTGGTAAAATATAATGAGTAAAGAAAACACCTTTTTTATTGTACTCGTGATTCGGATTCTTTAAAGGGTATTCGAGAACTTGGGAGGAAGGGTCTTATAGAGAATATTTTATGGGATTTGAAATGGATATTCGAGAACCTAGCGTAAGGGGTTATTTAAGTCATATAGAATATTTATTTTATATGACTCACTACCGAGGCCGAGCGAAGCGAGGCCGAAAAAAATTTTTTTGGGTATTTTGATCTGTTTTCTTTTTCGTAGGTTCTAGACAATCGTTTTTATAAACGTTCAAACAATATTTTCTATATGACTCTTTCAAAAAGAATTTCGAGAACTTTGTAATAAAATACTTTCGTAGAATCTTATAAGAGAATTTGAGAACCTACGTAAATGGGTCCTATAGAATTATTCCTTTGGGCGCCTCCGGCGCCCTCTACAAGTTCTCAACAATTGTTTTTATAAAAGGATCAAACAATATTTTCTATATGACTCTTTCAAAAAGAAATTTGAGAACCTATGTAAATGGGTCATATAGAATTATTCCTTTGGGCGCCGGAGGCGCCCTCCACAAGTTCTCAACAATTGTTTTTATAAAAGGATCAAATAATATTTTCTATATGACTCTTTCAAAAAGAAATTATAAAGAAAAAGGATGGGGTTCAAGGGGAAACCTTGGTTTCCCCTTTTAGATGTTATATTGGTTATCAGATACGTGGATTTTATCTTTGAATTCTTTGGATACAAAAAACGATAATGTCTTTATAATCGCCCAAATAACCGTAGTAGAATTTATGATGACTACTTTCACCAGATTCTTTTCATATTTCGCATTAATCAATTTCGCTAATTCTATCGCCGTTTGTATATCCAATGCATGTGAAAGCGGATAATCTTTACAGTCAAATATCCATATCCAAGGCATAGTATTCTGCCCTAATACCAAATCATAATGTTTCAATATACCTTCGCGTTCTTTACTCATAGCCTTCGCAGGAGAAGTATAATAAACCGCATTTCCATTGAGTTCTCGAACTTTCGTCAATGAATGACTCGTAGGATCAATTGCACACATCGGACATATATGAGGCGGGGGGGTTTCTTCCATTTATTTTTATATGATTTCTTTTTTTTGAGAACCAAACCTAAAATTGAATCTCTTTTTTATTATCATATAGGAATTATTATCCATGTTCTCGATATTCCTCATTTTCCTTTATATTGGACCCGTTTTCGCCACCTTACGTGGTATCATGCAATACGAAATTCAACGTATGACTCAACAAAGAATAGACGGTATGGTTCTCGATATTGCTAAACATAATATTTGGAATATTCATTTCTGTAAGAATGATATGCTGTATTATGAATTCAACGATGAACATTTATATCGTATAAAAAATATATTCCCAAATCGATCTATATCTTATACGGAAGACGGCTACTGTAAATTCATTCTCGTCGAATAGAAGTTCTCGAAAAATCATTTTTAAAAAATCATATAAAACATTATGCCCATAAAACATAAATATGAACGTCGAGAACCTACATAAACTGGTAACCAAGGAAGACCCCTATCACTTCCATAAAACATTAGGTATTATTACCTTTTTTAATTTCATATACCAATTCTATCATATCTTCTTTTATGGGAATATGAGATTAGATTCACCGAATGGCCTCTATTTATTAGGCTTACATGGTTTATTACCCATTTCCTCACTCATTTTTCATATCCCCGCTATAAGAAATCCGAAAGCACCCATGATCTATCCCGAATTCCGGCTTCATAGTATTATTTTCGGACTACGCGCAATCATATGTGCATATCTAGTATATTATAAAATACATTTGTCATATAGAATATTTACCTGTTATATGACCATGGTCGCAGCAGATATTGCCAGTTCGTTTATAAATAAAGAAGATGATATATTAGATATGGTGAATGATATTCTATCGGATAAACCCAGGAAAACTCTCATACGAAATATGCCATTTGACGAGGGCGAAGGAATAACCGAGAACCAGAAGAAAAAGGTAGCGAGATTCCATAGTTCGATGCAAGTCGGTGCGACCCTATATATGTTGGGGTCGATGGATACTGCATTTTTTACTCTATATGGTATTCAACTCCCCGCATTCTTGATGACATTGGTCAGAAAGAATATTATAAAACCCAATATGTGGCATAATATCTATACTATACTCCTTACTATGAATATTCTGGGATATTATTCTGTCCCTTTATCCTTTATTTTCTGTCAAATACCCCTTTTTTTTATTTTCATTCATATGAGATTCAATAATAAAATGAATAAATATCTGGCATGGAGTATTACCTTCCATTCTTATTATATATTGAATTACTTATTCTGCGAAGTATATCCAGTAGATATTATATTTTCAAGTTCTCAAGCACTCTATATCAAACGGGGATTGATTCTCTATAATTTCATTAAAAATATGCAATTACTCGTATAACTCATTTCCATCATATAATATTATTTATCTTTATTTTCAAATAATATTATAAATCAATATGTTCTCGAATCTTTTCATGTAAAGTAATATCCTTCGCTGGATGAAATATATTCGTCCGATTGAATTCTTCGATAGCGAATTGATTCCTATGTGTCACCGTTTTCATTTCGTCCGGATTCGCATATCGAAGATCGTATTTTTTCGCTATCGTGGGAAAACATGCCTCTAAAAAGAAAAGTGTTTTATGTCTTATAGAATAATCTTTCAATGCATCCAGCATTCTTCTTCCCATCCGGCAGGCGCACATCATACCACAATAATAGGGGGGCTGAAATCCGACTTGGATCCAGTTCCATAACCACTCATCTAATTTCGCCTCTTCGAAACTACTATTACATATGATATCTGCTACCGGGTTCTTTTCATCGATGGTTCTCAGGGTATTTTCGTCATATATAAAAATATCGTCCTCTATAAACCATATGTTCTCGTAATCTTTATTTATATATATGAAAAAGAAGAGGGCTTTATCCCATCCAGATACCGGTTTTCTTAGAGTAATAGTACTCAGATTTTGTATCCCATATTTTGTACAATGAATATTATTTATTTGCACATATTTCACGTTCTCGTATTCCGATTTATACTGCGTCGTATTATCATCGATCATCAAATAGATATCATATTTGACAAATTGTCGGTAGAATTCGATCAAAACCGGGTTGGGTTTATTACAAATTATACAAATTGCTTGCATGAAAGTCATATAGAAATATTTTTATATGACTTTATATCACTTCTTATGACCGCCAAATTAATTAGTTATTCGAAACCCGTTGAAGGTGAATCCAGTTTATTAGATTTGGTAGCATATTGTGCCCGAGTATCGAATCCGGCGAATCAGTCCAATACACAGACGAATGAGAAACTAGTCCACTATTTGATAGATAACCACCATTGGTCGCCTTTGGAAATGGTGAGTATTTGCTTAGAAATCGAGACTACGCGTGATATTGCCCGGCAGATTATTCGCCATCGTTCGTTTTCTTTTCAAGAGTTCTCACAAAGATATGCGAAAGCGGACTTAGGGTTCGAATATCGCGAGAGCCGACTACAAGATACGAAAAATAGACAGAATAGTATTGAACACGAGGATGAGAAATTGGATAAAGAATGGCGCGATATGCAATATTCTGTGATACAAAGTTCTCGCGATGCGTATGAATGGGCGATTAAAAATGGGATTGCGAAAGAACAGGCACGCGCTGTCCTACCCGAGGGAAATACGAAAAGCCGACTTTATATGAGTGGTACGTTGAGGTCTTGGGTTCATTATTTACAATTGAGAACGGCGAATGGTACACAGAAAGAACATATTGCGGTTGCGAATGCCTGTGTGGATGCGATTACACCTATTTTTCCAATGATCCGCGATTTTATCAAATAGGATCCATTCGTAAGTACACGAATTTTATCAAATAGGATCCATTCGTAAGTACGCTATAAAATAGGATTATCCTGTAATATATGAGAAATCATATTCTATCAGGTTCTCAATATGCGCTTTATAACCCTCGTAAGGAGTCGATATTTTATCATATAAAAGTGTTCTTTTACATAAATATACGAGTTCGTCTGATTTATCTAGATATAAGGTAAGTCCCAAAATTGTATGTGTTATTCTCCTTATTTTTATAACATCTTTTTTCTTATTCGCCTTTATTAATTCCATCAAATAAGAATGTAAATCGGTGGATATATTTTGTATAAGTTCTCGATATAATTCGATTTTATTATCACATAATTCTAATAATTTCATATGAATATACATTTCTATATGACCAGATTTATAATATTACAAATAAAATATATGTAAAGAAATATAATAGATAGCAAATAGTCCTATAAATCCAGCCTCCCAATAAGTAATATTGGTATCCATATCGACCAAACATCCTATAAAAGCCAAAATAGTCAAATAGAATAATAGCCAATAGATATCATTCGTCCATATTAGACAATGCGAGAACATAAATATAAAAATACTAGAAGCGATTATACCGGCGAAAAAATAATGCGCTAGGTTCTCCTCATCTAATAAAATAATTCCATAGATTCCTATAAGAAGTCCTATAATAGAAGAAAATATCGAGAACTTTCTATATTGATGGATTTCATATAGGATAGTAAATACCCCCATAATCACCATTATTATTAGAATAGGTTCTCTATTTTCACCTATAATCTTACTAATACTCGGACTTATTTGGATTTTATCATATAGAAATGATATGAATATGCCATATGTGACTAGCATACAGGTAAATAAAATATGTTTGAAATTCCATATGTTTGAAATTCCATCCATTTTCAAAAACACCATTTTATTATTTTCACAAATTTTACAGTTGTAATTTACAAATTCGTTTTATGTTTCTAATTTACAATTGTGATATTTGTGACGTTTATCATGCGAATATTTTAGAGAATTATTTTAGTTTCAATCTGTATATGGAACATAAAGACGAATCGCAAATACATAGAGATGTTTTCAATTTGAACTTTGCTTATTTCGCTGGATTAACCGGTTATAATCATGTTTTTATAGGACCTACTGGTTGTACGGGTTTCACAGGCGATACTGGTTTCACAGGCGATACGGGTTTCACAGGCGATACGGGTTTCACAGGCGATACGGGTTTTACTGGTCCTACAGGTGATACGGGTTTCACAGGCGATACGGGTTTCACTGGCGATACGGGTCTTACAGGTTCAACTGGCGATACTGGTCCTATAGGTCCATTTGGTGCAACGGGCCCTACGGGCCCTCAAGGTTCTCTATCAAATACTTTTTTAAATGCTTATAGCGTAAATGAACAAAAGGTCCAACAGAATATGGCGGTTATATTCGAGAACCAAACATTCATATATGGGAATTGCTATCATTCTCCTAATACTTCCCAATTATGGATATGGCAACCAGGATATTATCAAGTATATGTTAGTATCTATCAACTCGAATCCGGTCAGTTCTCACTTATGAAGAACGGTAATACGATTATTCCGGGATCTACTATAGGTTCTCTAAATGCATCTGCATTGAATAATATTTTGATAATACAAGTATTACCGGAAGATATTCGTACCGAGTATACCAATTCGCCTACTGGAATGGCCTGTCAAATAGAATTAGTGAATACATCTACTAGATTACCTTATGTTTCTCTCTATGGTTCTCCTAGTACTGGAAATTCTATCTTACAAAACACGGCGACGATTACTATTAATCTTTTAACATCGTCGTAAATATTTTTTATTATAATTATTTTGATTATAATAAAAGGCGGGAGGTATTTATGAGTTTCCATTATTTCCATTATTTCCATTATTTCCATTATTTCTATTATTTCCATTATTTCCATTATTTCCATTATTTCCATTATTTCCATTATTTCCATTATTTCCATTATTTCCATTATTTCCATTATTTCCATTATTTCCATTATTTCCATTATTTGATCCTTCTAATCCAGTTGGTCCAATATGTCCTGTTGATCCAATTGGTCCTGTTGGTCCTATAGGTCCAATATGTCCTGTTGGTCCCGGTGTCCCGTTGAATCCTGGATCGCCTGCTGCACCTCTCATTCCTTGTTGTCCTGTATAACCTCTTAATCCTTGTTCTCCTGTATATCCTGTATGACCGAATGGACCTGTTTTGCCTGGTGGTCCCATAGGACCCGTATCACCAGTTCCTATTGGACCTATTGGTCCGGTTTGACCAAATTCACCCGTATCGCCAGTTGGTCCCATAATACCCATAGGACCAGTATCACCAGTTCCTATTGGACCCGTATCGCCAGTTGGTCCTATAGGACCTGTATCGCCAGTTGGTCCTATTGGACCCGTATCACCAGTTGGTCCCATAATACCCATAGGACCAGTATCACCACTTCCTATTGGACCCGTATCGCCAGTTGATCCTATTGGACCCGTATCACCAGTTGGTCCTATAGAACCTGGAATACCCATTGGACCAGTAGGCCCTGTAATTGTCATATAGGTAATATTTCCTATGGTTCCTGTTGGTCCTATTTGTCCCATTGGTCCCTCAATACCTTGTTCTCCTATTGGTCCAGTCGGGCCTGGGTCACCATTTATACCAGGTTGTCCCGGAGGTCCAGGAGGTCCAGGAGGGCCCGGAGGGCCCTGTAGTCCATTTTTATATTTTATAATAATTCTCGTTTTTCTATCTCTATTTGACCTATTAAAAAATGGACGATTCGAATAGGACGATAAAGACGATGAAGACATCGACGAATATGACGAAGATGACGAAGATGACTTTATTGAAGTCTTTGATGAAGAAAAAGAAGTTATTGAAGAAGTTCTCGAATCAGTAGAAGAATCGCTATCTGAACTATACCCCCCTTCGCCCCTTCATCTTCCTCCGTGGTGGTGATGATCCCGGTCTCCATAATATGGTCCTCGGTCATAATCTCTACGTCTTGATAGTTCAGTAAGTTCCAATATTTTGAGAACATTATTATCATTTCTCTCAACAGTGAGGTTATCACGTAGCCTATCACGATCAATCGTATCCATTCGCAATTTAATAGATTCACCAGTATGGTCGATTTTATCCGCTAATAACTGTTGGGTTTTGAGTCCCTCATATTTGGATTCGGCTAACTGGGCCGAGATGAGAGAACCTAATTTCTGTTGTTCCAATTGTCCTATAGAGAATTGTTGGGCGGCCTGTGTTGCAAGGTCCGCTTTAACCTTCTGGAGTTCCAATTGGCTCATGGCAAACTGGTTATCACTCTTACTTCCCAAATACTCGCGGGTTCGGTTCTGTTCCAAGAGAAGAGAGGAATAGTGGTCGCTCATTTGGTGTCCTAGTTCGGCCTTTGCCTTCTGCATTTCCATCTGGTTAGCGGCGAACTGGGTATCTCCGCGTCCAGCCAAGTAATCCTTCGCCTTCTGTTGTTCCAAAAGGAGGGAGGCATAGTTCTGTCCGGCTTGCATCTGAGTAGCGGAGGCGGCTTTTTCTTGTCCCAACATAGTAGCAGCGAATCCATTACTGATGTTGGTACGGCTTTCCCATGCAGATTCTGCTACTGCGCTTCGAATATCTGATCCATTTTTATCCACCGATGTCAAAAGTGCATTCGTTGTCTGGTTAATTTGTCCTATAACATCCCTTCTGGTATCCGCCATACGTGCCTGGTTCGTTGAATCGAGTTGAACCGAAGCCATACGGCTTTCACCAGCATTACGTTCGATGGATCCAAGGAGACCGGAATAACTGGTCTGTGTAGCAGAAACGGCCGCACTACCGTTACGGTCTATCGCGGAATTGAGTTGTTGGGACTGCATAGCAGCAGCCTCTCTCGAAGCAGCATCTGTTACCGTCGTTGTGAGACGGGCTTCGCCGGAAGTACGCTCGAGATTTGCTAATATTTGACTGGCGTTTCTCTCCGTGGCGTGGGTATTGGCCGCTCCATTTCGCTCGATAGCCATAGCGAGTTGGGCATTGGTTCTCTCGGTGGTGCTCGAATTCGTAAATCCATTAGAATCGACGGCACGTAAGATATCACGTGCAGTATCGGCGGCGGCCTGTCTGGATGCAGCGTCAGATACAACATTTGTTAATCGGGTCTCACCAGCAGTTCGCTCCACGGAACCCAATATTTGGGTGGCATTTCGCTCAGTCGCGTGCATATTTGAAGCACCATTACGCTCAACGGCCATAGCGACCTGTGCAGCGGTTCTCTCAGTAGTACTCGCATTAGTATAACCATTCGAATCCACATTACGTAAAACATCGCGGAACTGATCTGCTGTAAACTGTCTGGAAGCGGCATCTGCAATAAGGGCAGAAGCACGGTTCTCACCTGCAATACGCTCCGCGGCAGTCTGTGTAACTGCGGCAGTTCTCTCAATCGCACTATTATTCAAAGTATTTCCGCGTTCAATTGCATCTCTTAATCCAAGAGTGGCTTGGGAAAGATCCTTAGATACGCCTGTAATATCACCAGTCAATTGTCTACTATTATTATTAATAGATGCTAATATAGTTTCATCAGTATATTGCGGATATCCGGACGCATATCCGGGATAAAATCCAGGAAAAACAGGAGGAATCGATACAGGGGGCGTCTGAGAAGACATATAATAGATTTGTATATTTATTTTCGCTAAATATTTGCGCACTGATTATGCAGTCAGAGTTGTAATTTCCGATTCACAATTACACATTAGAAAAATGTCATATAGAAATCATTCGTACAAAATTCAGTATTGTAATTTTTGTATTAGACCACTGATTTACTGCATAAATGCTAATACTTTTTAGCCATTTTACATATGAGATCGAATACCATTATTTCTCAACTGACGAATGAGAACCATATGATAAAGGTCAAATATAATGAATTATATGGACGTTATAAGGAACTAGAGAAAAAAATAGCGGAATTAGAATCAGCAAAAGACCATATAGAAAAGGTTTTTTATCCAACTCCTGACCCTACCTCGCCTGTTTC
>Ga0114972_10002142_pt1 | contig 14778 bp, 11 predicted proteins | sample M_140807_EF_Meta_FD_87354 | JGI IMG/M metagenome (GOLD analysis project Ga0114972, IMG submission 87354) | Freshwater microbial communities from Lake Montjoie, Canada to study carbon cycling - M_140807_EF_MetaG | ecosystem: Environmental > Aquatic > Freshwater > Lake | place: Lake Montjoie... | reverse complement strand
TCCTGAAATTAATGTGGCTCCCGGTCTTTTAATCCACTGAAAAGTTGCTCCTGTTGGAGCTCCCGAAACTGTAAATGTTTGAGAACTTCCTGAACAAACCGATGCACTTGTTGGTGTAATGCTTGCTGCTGTTACTATTCTTTGTGTTTTTCTACTGTTTGGGTTTTGTGCTTTTACAATTACACCATTCAATAAAAATATTAAAAGTAGTAAATGATTAAAAACAAAAATATTTTTTTTATTCATGAGGACTATTGCTTTTTTTGTGGAAATCTGCAATTTATTTTTAAATAATAAGTCCTACAAATATATTTGATTTGAAATAATTTAATGTTTAAATGTTTATTATATTTTATGCTCTTTTTTTACTTTAATAATTGGTACACCATCAAACTAAATAAATAAGCCAAGCCAGTCATATACACCAACTGTATCATTGGCCATTTCCAACTTTTGGTTTCTCTTTTTACTATTGCTATTGTGCTCATGCATTGCATCGCTAATACATAAAATATCAATAATGATAAACCTGTTGCTAATGTGTAAACCCTTGTTCCGTCCTCACGAACAGCCCTGTACATTTTATCATGTAAAGTTTTACTGTTTTCATTGGCATCATCTCCCACACTATATAATGTGGCCATGGTACCTACAAAAACTTCACGAGCGGCAAATGAAGCAATTAATGCAATACCAATTTTCCAATCATATCCAAGCGGCCTAATTACAGGCTCTATCATCTTTCCTAATTCTCCTGCATAAGAATGTTGTAGCAATTCTGTTTTCTGCTCTCTTATATATTGTATCGAATCTGTTGGATTTTGAATTATTAATGTTGAATACTTTTTCTTTATAGAGTCCATCTTTGCAGTTGGACCAAAACTACACAAGCCCCATAATAACAAACTTATTATCAAAATAACTTTTCCGGCATCAAAAATAAATATCCTTGCCTTTTCCAACATGGTATAAAACATGTTTTTCCAGCGTGGACTTCTGTACACCGGCAGCTCCAAAATAAAAAAGCTCTTTTCTTTTATATCAATAAACCATTTCATTACCCACGCAACTATCATTGCCATTAGGGTTCCAAAAAAATACAATCCCATCATTACAATGCCTTGTAAACTTATTATTCCAAAATATAATTTTGATGGAATTACCAACGCAATCAAAATTGTATATACCGGTAATCTCGCGCTGCAACTCAATAATGGTGTAATCATTATCGTTAGTAGTCGCTCTTTTTTGTTTTCGATATTTCTTGCACTCATTATTGCAGGCACCGCACAAGCAAAACCACTTATCATAGGCATTACGCTTTTCCCATTTAACCCTACCTTGCGCATAATCCTATCAGTTAAAAAACTAATTCTCGCCATATACCCACTGTCTTCCAAAACAGTTATTAAGCCAAACAAAATCATAATCTGAGGAACAAAAACCATGATGCCGCTTAGTCCAGCTAAAAATCCATTTATAAATAAATCACTCAACCAGCCCGCCGGCAATGTATTCGAAAACCATTGGCTCATTTCTCCAAATATCATCTCTATCCAACCCATTGGATATTTTGCTATCCAAAAAACGCTTTGAAATAGAATAAACAACACCGATAGTAATATGATATACCCCCATCTCTTATGCAATAAAACATTGTCGATTTTTTCTGTTATCAATGATTTTTTCAATGGATCTACCTCAACTACAGCTTGCTGCAGAATGTGTTTTATTCTGGCATGACGCTGCATAATTTCTTCGGCCTGTGTTTTAATACCATTGAATTTATGCGTGCGAATTATAGAACGAATGCTTTCAATTTCTGATGAGGTGAAATTTAAATGTTCATAATTCATTACATAGTGCAGCGACTTATAATCTACAGTATCAGGAAACAACAACTGCATTTCTTCTATTGCCCTGGGCGCTAACATTTTATTATAAATAAAATCTCTGGGCTGTTGTTGTGATGAAAATTGTATAGTAGATAGTATCGTTTTCTTTATCTCTTCAATGCCCTTTTGTTTTCTTGGATTGACCACAATAATTGGTACACCCAATTCAATCTCTAACTCATTGATGTCAATCTTTATTCCATTTTGTTTGGCAAGGTCCATCATAGACAATGCAATTACCACCGGTAATTTTAAATCTATTATTTGTGTGCAAAACAATAAGTTTCTTCTAAGATTACTTGCATCCACCACGAGCAAAATCATGTCGGGCTTCACTTCTTCATCCTGATTCATTAATACCCTGTATGCCACCCACTCATCCGCCCTCTTGGGATACAAGCTATAGGTGCCAGGAAGGTCAATAAAATTTGCGCGAGTAGTGTTGGATAAATCACAATATCCCGTTTTTTTATCAACGGTTACGCCTGGGAAATTTCCAACTTTTTGATGCAGTCCTGTTAATTCATTGAACAAAGAACTTTTGCCACTGTTGGGGTTTCCTACTAACGCTATGTTGATTGTCTTTTTCAAATAAATAATTGAACGCAAAAATACTCCGATTAAGTTATTTTAATTTACGATTTCAAGAAAGTTGTTGTCAATTTGATAATTGATGCTAATTTTATTCATTGAAGATTTACCTTTTTCTAATAAGAATCAAAAATGAAGCTAAAAATTGATAACGAGTCTTTATTTGAAGAGTTTTTTGAACACACTCAACTCATTGGAATTATCGCCCCAATTAAAAGCTATCAATTCATTTGGAATATTAACGAGCTACTAGGCTATCAATTCAAAATCAATCATGATTTAGAAATTGGTTCCATCAGAAAAAAAAGAAATTATTATTTCTCTGTTTACGAATTTCGCAGCATTGGTTCGGTGGTTACACACTATCTTTATCAAAACCAATACGATGGAGAATATTTATTGCCGGAATTTAAACACTTAGACTATTTGTGGTTAATTAAAGGCGATGAATTTGGTGCAGATGAAATTACTGTTCTACAGCAGTCATTAAAAATGCTCCCAATGGTTCAGCTCGTAAATCAAATGGATACTGAAAAAATTAAAAATAAAGACGCTTTAGTTTTTTAAATAAATAAAATATGTGGATAGAAACAAATAATCAATTGTATAAGAAATTCTCTTTTAAAGATTTCTCTGAAGCGTTTGCCTTTATGACTCGCGTTGCCTTTCTTTCAGAAAAATCTAATCATCATCCCAAGTGGACTAATGTGTATAATACAGTTGAAGTTTGGTTAAGCACTCATGATGCGGGAAATGTTATTACAGAAAAAGACAAAGAATTAGCCAAAGCAATTGATAGTTTAATTTAATTTTTCACTTCAATCGTTTTATCTTTCTTTTCTGTGAATCTGCCTATTGGTTCTATAAAATCGTGGTATCCATTTAATGATAACAATTCCACAACTTCTTGAATTGTATTTTCGTGTACACTAAACAGTAATCCGCCATTGGTTTGAGGATCTGGTAATAAATTAAACGCTTCCATTACATTTACCCCTTTTTCAAAACCTGTTTCTGCGCTGTAGCTATTCCAGTTTCTATACGTTGCATCTGGAACGATTCTTTGAGATAAATATTCTTTGGCGCCTTCAATTATTTTTATTTTTGAATAATACAATTCAGCGGAGAGGCTTGCACCAGTAGCCATCTCAATTAAATGGCCCAACAAACCAAAACCCGTTACATCTGTCATTGCATGTACACCCTTTATTTTGGCAAGCTTTTCTCCTACCGAATTCAATTGCTTCATTTGTGTTGCCATAATCACTGAATGGGCCTCACTTATATTTTCACGTTTTTGTGCAGTTGATAATATTCCCACACCAATTGGTTTGGTAAGAAATATATAATCTCCTTGTTGAGAGGTGTTGTTTTGTTTTAAATATTCTCTCTGAGAAATGCCTGTTACAGATAAACCAAAAATTGGTTCTGCGCTGTCTATTGTGTGACCACCCGCCAATGGAATACCCGCTTGTGCACAAATCATTTTTGCTCCTTCTAATACTTTTTGTGCAATTGAAGTAGATAGTTTTTCAATAGGCCATCCTAAAATAGCAATTGCCATAATGGGTTTTCCACCCATCGCATATACATCGCTGATAGCATTGGCAGATGCAATTGCCCCAAAGTCATTCGCGTCATCTACTATAGGCATGAAGAAATCTGTTGTTGAAATAATTAATTGATTGTCTCCAATATCATATACAGCTGCATCATCGTTTGTATTATTTCCTACCAACAAATTTTCGTATTGTATTGTTGGCTGCTGCGTTTGTAATATTTCTTGTAATACCGAGGGCGCTATTTTACATCCACATCCCGCGCCTTTTGAAAAGGATGTAAGTCTTATTTTTTCTTCCATAGCTAAATCAATTGTAAAATTTTGGCATTTTCTTCAACGTCTATGTTTGTTGCTGAATGGTTTTCTATTTTCTGACCCGCTTCCTCTCTTTTATTCAGCGCTTGTAAATATGTCTTATCATAATACTGCAGTAAAATAATAAACGCGTCTCTTATGTTATTGTCTTTAATAAATTGTATTGTTGTTTTTGTTTCATTTGGACCCAATCTTTTCTGAATCCGAAGCGTAGCATCTATTAAAGATTGTTTATCTAATTCACCATATTCTTTTATGATATAATTTAAGCGTTCTACAAAAGGTATATTAATAAAATGAAGTGTAGACGCTCTCATAGTATTCCAAAAAATAAGAGGAATATTAATGCTGCCAATTCTTTGACTTTCGTCCTCTATCCAAAAACTAGTATCAATTCCAGCTCTTGTGGTATTACTTAATTCAATGGCTAATTTGTTTTCAAACATTTCTTGTGTGGGTTGTGGTTGTTGACCAATTCCACCAAAAGCCGAACCTTTGTGATTAGCTATTGCTTCTAAGTCGATTATATTTTTTTGTGCTGCTTGAATTGATTTTAATACTGCTGTTTTTGCGCTGCCAGTATAACCGCCCAATACATTTATTTTATACGGCAGTGTTAGTTGTTGTAATACCCAATTTCTGAATGATTTATATCCACCCGAAAGAACATACACCTCATAGCCATAAAGCTCTAAAAGCCACGATACGCCAGCGCTTCTCATACCTCCGCGCCAACAATGAACCACAATTTTTTTTGATTGATATTTTTGATTTTTTAATTCGAACTCAACAACCTCAACCATGGTTTTCATTTTCACCCCAAAAAAATCTAATCCTAATTTTATTGCAGGTTGTTTACCCTGTTGCTTATACGCTGTACCCACAATTCTTCTTTCCTCATCTGTAAACAAAGGAAGATTAAATGCTGTTGGAATATGTGCATGTGAAAACTCGCCCGGACTTCTTACATCAAAAACGGGTGTTTCTTGATGATGTTGAATAAATTCCGATATTGAAATTTTTTTAGCCATTCATGGATGTCAAAAATTCTGCATTGTCTTTTGTACCCTTCATGTTTTTTAGTAGAACATTTATAGCTTCTTCTGGATTCATATCTGCCATATGTTTACGCAAAACCCACATGCGTTGGAAGGTGTCTTTATCTAATAATAAATCATCTCTTCTTGTTGATGACGATACAATATCAATTGCAGGATAAATTCTTTTGTTAGATAATTTTCTCTCTAGCTGTAATTCCATATTACCTGTTCCCTTAAACTCTTCAAAAATTACTTCATCCATTTTGCTTCCTGTTTCTACTAATGCAGTTGCGATAATTGTGAGCGATCCTCCGTTTTCTATTTTTCTTGCGGCTCCAAAAAATTGCTTTGGTTTTTGCATTGCGTTGGCTTCCACACCTCCTGACAAAACCTTTCCACTTGATGGTGCAACTGTATTATGCGCTCTTGCTAAACGAGTGATAGAATCTAATAAAATAACTACATCGTGGCCACACTCTACCAATCTTTTTGCTTTTTGTAATGCTATAGTAGAAACCTTTACGTGTTTTTCTGCTGGCTCATCAAAAGTAGAAGCAATAACTTCTGCCTTTACGCTTCTTTCCATATCCGTTACCTCTTCTGGTCTTTCATCAACCAACACAATCATTAAATAACACTCTGGGTGATTTTCTGCAATGGCATTGGCTAGCTCTTTTAATAACATTGTTTTTCCTGTTTTGGGCTGAGCTACAATTAAGCCTCTTTGTCCCTTTCCAATAGGAGTAAACAAATCCATTATTCTTGTACTATAGTGATCCGACTTCGTTGTTAAATTTAATCTTTCAAATGGAAATAACGGTGTTAAGTAGTCGAAAGGCACACGATCTCTTACTTCTTCCGGACTTTTTCCATTAATGGTTTCCACTTTCAATAATGCAAAATATTTTTCTCCTTCTTTCGGAGGACGAACAGATCCATAAACGGTATCACCAGTCTTTAATCCAAATAGTTTTATTTGAGAGGGTGAAACATAAACATCATCAGGGCTAGATAAATAATTATAATCGCTGCTTCTTAAAAAGCCATATCCATCTGGCATCATTTCTAAAACGCCTTCTCCTAAAACAATGCCATCAAACTCAATATTAAATACCGGTTCTTTTTTATTTTGATGAAATGTGCGTGGCTCTCTTGTTACTTGTTGTTCTGTTACTACTTCTGGTTGTTGCTGTTGTTGATCTTCAGCTTGAAGCATTTGTGCTATTGCCGCAGGAACACTTGTTTGTTCATTGGTTATTGGTGCGAGTATTTCTTCTTCGGGTTGCTCTTCTTCTTTTTGTTTTTTTATGGGCGCCTTCTTTTTAATAGAAGCTGTAGGTTTTTTTGTTTCTTCATCAAGTATTAATTCTTGTTGAACAGGCGCTTCAGTTATTTCTTGTTCTTTTTCAGTTCCTTTTATAATTCTTTTACGCTTAGGCTTTTCTCCTTCTGGTTGATTTTTTTCTTTTGTCATGTTGTTTTGTTTTTCTATAATAGCCAAAATCAATTCTTTTCTAGCTAGCTTTTTTATATTGGAAACTTTTAATTGATCGGCTATATCCACCAATTCAGGAATGAGTAAATCATTCAGTTGAGATACTTCGTACATAATTTTTTGAGATAAATATTATCAATCACTTAGATAGATTATAAATTGACGTTGAAATTTTTTGATGATGGATGAAGAATTCTAATTGAAGGGTTTATTTTGGTATGTCTTTCTAATTCTTTCCGATGCAATAATAAGGAGTATTTTTTAAATTATATCAACTTTTTCATAATTAATTATCATGATTAAAGTTTCTTTAGTTAAGTGACCAATTTTAAATAACCTATCTTTACAGTATTCTGCGGCACAAAGCCGGTTTTATTGATAATATTATTTCCCAATAATCGCTTTTTTAGCAACCTCTTTTGATGATGAAGATAAACTTCATTTCCGCTTTCATTTTTTAATTTATTTATTTTGTTATTCAAAGATCTAGAAATCATTAAGCCCATTCTTGATGCAGTTCATTCTGAAGGCTACACATCGCCTACACCTATTCAAGAAAAAGCAATTCCTCATATTTTGTCGGGAAAGGATTTATTGGGTTGCGCCCAAACAGGTACTGGAAAAACCGCAGCTTTTGCTATTCCTATCTTACAGTTATTAAGTAAACCTTATGCTCAAACTCCCGGTGAACAACATATTAGGGCTTTAATTTTAACCCCTACTCGAGAATTAGCAATTCAAATTGAAGAGAGCTTTAAAGCTTATGGTAAAAACCTTCGGCTCAAACACCTCGTTGTATTTGGTGGTGTTAGCCAGGTTCCTCAAACCAATGCACTTCATAGAGGAGCAGACATTCTAGTTGCAACGCCAGGAAGATTGCTTGATTTGATGAGTCAGGGGTATATTAATTTAAATAAGATTGAATTGTTTGTTTTGGATGAAGCAGATAGAATGTTAGACATGGGTTTTGTTCATGATGTTAAGAAAGTTATTACAAAGCTTCCCCAAAAAAGACAAACGCTTTTTTTCTCAGCTACTATGCCCAATGAAATACAATCTTTGGCTAACGCAATTCTTAATAACCCAATTAAAGTAGAAGTAACGCCCGTTTCTTCTACCGCAGATACAATAAATCAATTAATATATTTTGTTGATAAAGACAATAAAAAATCTCTGTTATCTTTTATTTTAGCAGATAAAACAATTCAGTCGGCTCTGGTTTTTACACGCACCAAACATGGCGCAGATAAGGTTGTAAAAGATTTATTAAAAATTGGTGTCAAATCTGAGGCAATCCATGGAAACAAATCTCAAAACGCCAGACAGCGTGCACTTGGGAATTTTAAAGATAGAACTACAAGGGTTTTAGTGGCTACAGATATTGCTGCTAGGGGAATTGATGTTGATGAACTTTCTCACGTTATCAATTATGAATTACCAAATGTTCCTGAAACCTATGTACATAGAATTGGAAGAACAGGAAGAGCAGGTTTAAATGGAGTTGCGTTTTCTTTTTGTGAGCATGAAGAGTTGCCTTATTTAAAGGATATTCAAAAACTAATTGGAAAAGAAATCAAAGTAAATCAAGATCACCCTTATCACACACATATGGTGGTGCCTACTAAAGGAAGTGCTATTGTAAAAAACAATTCTAAGCCTAATAATCAACAAAGATTCAAACCAAAGAAAAAAGAAAATTTTTCTAGACAAAAATCAAATTAAACAACAAATCATTACTTCAATTTTTATCTTTGCTATTAAATAATTAATCATGTTTAACAAAAGAACCAGAATTAAAGAATTATTAAAATCAACTGAATTTGATTTTGAAACTACCGTAATGGGTTGGGTTAGAACGTTTAGAAACAATCAATTTATTGCGGTTAATGATGGTAGCACAAATAATAATTTACAAATAGTAGTGGCTTTGGGAATGTTAGATGATTCAACACTGAAAAGAATTACTACAGGGGCTTGCATAAAAGCAACAGGTAAAATCATAGCGTCTTTGGGTAAAGGACAAAAAGTGGAATTAACTGCAGATTCTATTGAGATTTTAGGAGATAGTGACGCAGAAAAATTTCCGCTTCAACCTAAAAAACATAGTCTTGAATTTTTAAGAGAAATTGCACACCTAAGATTTAGAACAAATACGTTTGGTGCAATTTTTAGAGTTCGTCATTCTTTAGCTTTTGCCATTCATGATTTTTTTAATAAAAAAGGATTTGTGTATTTACACACTCCAATTATTACAGCCAGTGATGCAGAGGGCGCTGGTGAAATGTTTAAGGTAACTACTTTTCCTTTAGATGGAAGCGCTCCAAAGAACGATGACGGATCTATTAATTTTAAAGATGATTTTTTTGGTCGTAGTACAAACCTTACCGTTAGCGGACAGTTGGAAGGTGAATTAGCAGCTATGGCCTTTAGTGATATTTATACATTTGGTCCAACTTTTCGTGCAGAAAACAGCAACACCACGAGACATTTAGCAGAGTTTTGGATGATTGAACCCGAAATGGCTTTTAGTGATTTAGAAGACAACATGAATCTTGCTGAAGAATTTATAAAGCATATTATCAAATACGCTTTAGATAATAATAGAGAAGATCTGGAATTTTTATCACAACGACTTGAAGAGGAAGAAAAACAAAAACCTCAAATCGAAAGAAGCGAAATGGGCTTATTGGAAAAACTCGATTTTGTAATAAATAATGATTTTGAAAGAATAACCTATACAGAAGCAATTGAAATTTTAAAAGAGTGTTCTCACAATAAGAAAAAGAAGTTCCAGTATATTATTGATAAATGGGGAATTGATTTGCAAAGCGAACACGAAAGATATTTAGTGGAGAAGCATTTTAAAAAGCCGGTAATACTTACTAATTATCCAAAAGAAATAAAAGCATTCTACATGAGACAGAATGATGATGGAAAAACTGTTGCTGCTATGGATATTCTTGCACCTGGAATTGGAGAAATTGTTGGCGGGTCTCAAAGAGAGGAGCGTTTGGAAAAACTAACACAACGCATGAACGAAATGCATATTCCAACCGAAGAGCTTGATTGGTATTTAGACACAAGGAGATTTGGCGCTTGCCCTCATGCTGGATTTGGATTAGGTTTTGAACGAATTGTACAATTTGTAACTGGCATGGGAAACATTAGAGACGTAATACCTTTTCCTAGATATCCAAAAAGTGCTTCCTTTTAATAAAAAAAGCAGCCTTATTTTATTTATTTGATTTTTTGAAAATTGGAACCGTACTACAAGGCTCTCCAAACATAATACTTTTTGCTATTGGCATTAATTTATTTGTAATTAATAAATAAGCCTCTTCAGGAATTGGATTTTCACCACAGCCTTTTACTACTATTCTTTGATCAACGTAAGTATGAAAATCTATTTTGTTTATATTTTCAATTAATATTTTATTTTTTACTTCTTCTATTGTCCCCAACATAACGCTTACGGATATAGGTAATAAAACAGAGGAAATTAACATGTACGCCCACATCGGAATAATGGCATCTGCAGAACAGGTAACGGCAATGATTTTATTTTTATATTTTTCTAGGTCTAAATCTTTAAGTTGCTGGCGAAACTCTTTTTCTTTTAAGATCAAGCCCATAAATAAATAATCCTTGATATCAAAAACCTCAACATTTTCTGATGGTAGATATTTTTCTAAATTAATAGTAATAATTCCGCTTTCAGTTATTTTGTTTTTTATTTCTTCTGACATGGTGTAAAAATAAAATAAAAACCGGCCATTAAAGCCGGTTTTAAAACAATTTTAATATTGATATTCGTTTTTAGAAATGCTTACTTCTTTCGTCTACTATATCTGCTTGTTTTTTTAATCCTTCATACCATCCGTTAATTTGGCTTCTTATTGTTCCTAATTTAGTAGCTGCATTTTGGGCGATAACTTCTGGACTAGATGCAGGTTTAGTTTGAATTGAGTTTATTTTTATTAAATATACTCCCGATGTTCCTTCAATTGCCGGTGATGCTTTTGTTTGATATGTTTTATTAAATGCAGCTCCAATCATTTTAGACTCCATACCAACACCATTAATAATTTGTGAGTTAAAATAAATTGTTGAATCTGCTCCAGCCATTTGCACTGTTTTTCCATAAGCAGAAGCAGCGCTTTCTAATGTTGGATTTTGTCCTATTTTTTTAATAATTATTTCTGCTTTTTTCTTGTTTCTTATTATTGCTTCACAACCAGACCTTGCAGTTGCAGTATCTTGTGTACCTTTTTCAAAAACCTTATCTAATACAACAACAACAAATTGATCTCCTAAACTAAAAGGCTCACTAACATCACCCACCTTAGCTTCAAATGCCCATTTTACAATTGATCTTGCATCTTTAAGTGCACCAATACTATAATCATTTTCTTTTACTAAAGAAGGTACAGCATTTAAACTCTTACCATTTTTTTGGATGAATTTTTCTAAACCAGCTTTTGTTTTTTCTGCTGATGCTTTCGTTGCCTCTAAACTTGATTTTCCAACAGTTTCGTCTGACACAATTATTTCTTTTCCAACCGAAGCAATTTTATATGCTGGTTTAAAATCCTTTTGAGAAACTACATCTATAATATGATATCCAAATTGTGTTTTTACTACACCCTTTGAACCCACAGTTTTATTGAAACAAAAATCATTAAATTCTGTAACCATGGTTCCGTATCCAAAAGTTCCCAAATCTCCTCCTTTTATTTTACTTCCTTGATCAGAAGAATATTGTAATGCTAAACTCGTAAAATCTCCTCCGGTTGTAATTACATTATAAATACTGTCTGCAAGTTTTTTTGCTGATGAGTCAGACATTATTTCTTTTCCTGTAGAAGGATCATTTGTTCCAATTAATATATGTCTTGCTTTTACGCTATCAGGAAGTTGTTTTACGCCCAATAATTTAGAAATTAAATAATTTCCTTTATCTACATATGGGCCGTATACAACACCAGCAGGTAGTGTAGCAAGTGTATCAATTGAACTATTATTAATTTTTGATTTTGGTAAATATTCATCTACAAAGTCTACGCTAGATAAATTTCTTGCAACAAACGCTTTTGAATTAGTATCTGTTTCAAATGATGGTTTAATTTGATCTAACATTTGTTTTGTTGTTGCACTATCTGATGAACTAGGAAGTTGACTAAATGAAACATATGAAATATTTCTTCCTGCTTCTTGTTTAAACAACTCTTTGTTTTTGTTTACATATTCAGCAACATCATCACCTGTTACTTTTACTTTATCATCTGAAATTTCAGAATAAGGTATGGCCACATATGAAATGGTTGAAAATGTTTCTGATTCTTTTTGCTCTTTATCTTTTAACCAAGAAGGGTAATAAGCGCTTGATGATAATAATGCAGAATATTTTGCAACGGTTGTATTTAATTTTAAAGGATCAATAATTTGAGAATTTACAGAAGCTCGCTGTTCTCCTTTAAGTTTTTTGATATTATTTAGTGCCGTTTGCGCTTTTGAAATATCTAATTTACCAGTTAATGAATCTTTAAGAGATTGTTCTTGTAAAAAAGGATTATTCTGTTCATTACTTAATAAAATATAGGACAATTCTTTAGAAGTGAAACCAATACCTAAATTTTCTGCTTCTTTAAAAAAGATTTTCTCTGCAACTAGTTGATCCCATACCCTATCTCTCATTTGATAAGTTTCTTGACCAGAAGGTCTTTGTCCATATCTCTGCTCTTGCATATCTTCAGCTTCTTTTACTTTACTATTAAAGGTTGCTAATTCTATTTTTTCTCCATTTACACTACCTACATTATTTGAAAGCGATCCAAATAATTTATTGCCTCCCTGCTTTGCATCCATTAAAATAAAGCTTATTAAACTTAATGCTATTACAATAATAACTATTGCGGCACCTTTTTCACGAATACTTTTAATAATTTGCATAATAATTTTTTAAAAAATTTAGGTTGGCAAAAATAAGATAAAAAAGGGTATTAACAAACTGTGGATAAATGACATTGTGTTATTTTTTTTACTAACAATAAAATTGTGACTATTTCATTTTTTTGTTGAAAACCCTTGTTTTAATAAATTTTATATGGTTAAATAAAGTTGATAATAATATAAATATTATAATTTATTTTAAAATATACTCCAACTTAAATAACTTTTACAAAATGTTTCAACAATTTTATTTTGATGAAAAATTTAATTTTATCCACTGATTATTTTATTCACAGTTTTAAAAAATCTTTATTAAAACTTAAAATAGATAGATATTTTTGTTCTTTACTTGTTAATATCTGTGGAAAACAATAAGTAATATAATAATAAAATAGATTTATGCTATTTTTTCCACTTATTAACACCCCTAATAATAATAAGACTAATAAATAAATAAAGTATTAATACATATTATGGTAGATATACACAAAGAAAATTTTATAAAAAATCAAATAGATAATCTTGGATTTTATAACATAGAAATTGACCCAACCCTAAATTTATTTGAAGAAATTAATAATTTAAAAAAAGAAAAAAACGCAATCATTCTTGCACATTACTACCAAGACGCAGAAATTCAAGAAATTGCAGATTATCTTGGAGATAGTTTAGGTTTATCTCAAAAGGCAGCAAATACTAACGCTGATGTAATATTATTTGCTGGTGTACACTTTATGGCAGAAACTGCTAAAATTCTTAATCCAACAAAAAAGGTACTAATACCAGATTTAAAAGCTGGTTGCTCATTAAGTGATTCTACACCTACTGCAGAATTTCAAAAGTTCATCAATAATTATCCAAATTATATAGTTATTTCATATATCAACTGTAGTGCCGAAATAAAAGCGATGAGCGATATAATTTGTACTTCTTCAAATGCTATAAAAATAGTAGAAAGTTTACCTAAAAATCAACAAATAATTTTCGCTCCTGACAAAAATTTAGGTAATTATATCAATAAAGTAACAGGTAGAAACATGATATTATGGAATGGATCTTGTATGGTTCACGAAAACTTTAATTTAGAAAAATTAATTAAATTAAAAATACGACACCCAAAAGCTCAATTAATCTCACATCCAGAATGCAAAGAAGAAATATTAGCGATTTCAGACTATATAGGAAGCACTACAGAGCTTTTGAGATATACTGAACAGAATCCTTCAAAAGAATTTATAATTGGTACAGAGGCAGGAATACTACATCAGATGCAAAAATTAAATCCAACTAAAATATTTATACCAGGACCAAACAATACAATTTGTGCATGTAATGAATGTCCTTTTATGAAATTAAATACTCTAGAGAAGGTTTATATTACTTTAAAATATGAATTACCAGAAATTATTTTAGATAAGGAATTAATAAAGAAAGCTATAAAACCTATTAAAAGAATGCTTGAATTAAGTTAATTTACTCTTAAATATTTTATATTGTTCATAAAAAAACATAAAAAATTTCTATATCATGTATTAAAATATACAATTTCCGCATTTGGTGGTCCGCAGTCACATTTAGCATTAATACTTAAAACTTTTACCATTAACAGTAATTATTATTCTAAAGAAGAAATAATTGAACTTAATAGTTTGTGTCAAATATTACCAGGTGCCACTAGTACTCAATTAATTACATTACTAGGATATAAAAAAGGAGGATTTAAATTAGCTTTACTAACTTTTTTAATTTGGATTATTCCTGCATGTTTTATAATGGGATTATTATCTTTTTTGATCGTATATAATTTTAACTCTAACTCATTAAACTTAATTAAATACCTGAAGTTTATTCAACCAATGGCTATTGGTTTTCTATTATTTTCAACTTATATAATTTTTAAATTATCAATAAAGAACATAACAACAATATTTA